>Ga0187778_10000383_pt1 | contig 31478 bp, 24 predicted proteins | sample 1015_Q2_SP5_20_M_FD_132418 | JGI IMG/M metagenome (GOLD analysis project Ga0187778, IMG submission 132418) | Tropical peat soil microbial communities from peatlands in Department of Meta, Colombia - 1015_Q2_SP5_20_MG | ecosystem: Environmental > Terrestrial > Soil > Wetlands > Peat | place... | reverse complement strand
GCCGAGGATCCGCGTCAACGCGGTCTGTCCCGGCTACGTGCTCACGCCGATGCAGGAGGCCGAGTACACGCCGGCGATGCTGGCCGAGGTCGACGCGTCGATTCCGCTCGGCCGCCACGCGCGGCCCGAGGAGATGGCCGCGCTGTTCGCCTTCCTCGCGAGCGACGACGCGGCCTATTTCACCGGCGCCGTGATCTCGGTCGACGGCGGCGAAACTGCCTGAAGTGCTGCGCACTTCAGGCAGTGTGGTTCGCTCCAGCCGTCGGCGTTCATGAGGGCCGAGGCTGAACCTGCGGCGCCGGCTCGGCCGGCGTCTGCTCTGCGGAGCACAACCTAAGAAGCGGTCGGGGTGCGCAGCACTCCAACCGGACAAGAAACGCCGGTGCCGCCCAGCCCGCAGTAGCCGTTCGGGTTCTTGGCGAGGTACTGCTGGTGGTAGTCCTCCGCGTAGTAGAACGGGCCGGCCTCGGCCAGCTCCGTCGTGATCTCCCCGTACCCGGCGCGTGTGAGCTCTTGCCGGTACATGGCACGCGACGCCTCGGCCGCCTCACGCTGGGCCTCGCTCGTCCAGTAGAGCGCGGAGCGGTACTGGGTGCCCCGGTCGTTGCCCTGGCGCATCCCCTGCGTCGGGTCGTGGTTCTCCCAGAAGAGGCGCAGGATCTCCTCGTAGCTCGTCCGGTCCGGGTCGAAGACGACGAGGACGGCCTCGGTGTGCCCGGTGCGGCCGGAGCAGACCTCCTCGTACGTCGCGTTCGGCGTGATGCCGCCCGCGTAGCCGACTGCGGTCGTGTAGACGCCGGCCGCCTGCCAGAAGACGCGCTCGGCTCCCCAGAAGCAGCCCATCCCGACGATCGCCCGCTCGAACCCCTCGGGAAACGGGGGCAGCAGCGGCGTGCCGAGCACCACGTGGCGCGCGGGCACGGGCATCGCCTCGGCCCGGCCGGGAAGCGCCCGCTCGACCGTCACCATCGTCGCCGGCTTGCCGAAGCTCACGCGGAAAGGGTACGTGCGCAGCGGCACCCTGTGCCGCCGGCCCGGACTACGAGTGCGGCCCGGCCGGAGCCTTCGGCGTGGCCGCGCCGCGGGCCCGCTCGATCGTCAGGCGGATCAGGTCAGGCCCGACGAGTATCGCGGGACGGCCGACGTTGCCGGCCGCATCGAAGGCGGCCACGGCGAACAGGCGCGCCTCGCCCTTCCGCAGCTTGAGCCGAATGCTGTGCGTCTTCGCCGTGACGATCCCTGCGCGCCGGCCGTCGACGAGCAGCACGTAGCCGGCGAGGTAGTGGGCGCGCGCCGGCACCTTCCAGCGCAGCGTGAGCGTCCTCCCGTTGAGCTTGGCCGTGAGCCCACGCGGCTTCCCCGGCGGCGTGCGGTCGAGGACGAAGCTCATCGTCGTCGACCACGCCGACTCGTTCCCCGCCTGATCGTGTGCACTGAGGCGCCAGAAGTAGAAGCCGTCGCCGAGGCCCGTCGGCGTCCACGTCGGTGCGCCGCCGGAGGCGGCCACCGGGACGTAGCCGCTCGCGACGACGTTCGCACAGGCAGCGTCCGCGCACACCTGGAACTCGAGGCCGCTGTCGCCGCCCCTGCTCAGGCCGGTGACGACGGCGCTCAGGCGGGCCGTGTTGACGATCGCACCGACTGCCGGTCCCACCATGGCCGGGACGCTCGGCGCCGCGGTGTCGATCACGAAGCTGTCCACCGCCGACCACGGCGACTGGTTGCCGGCGAGGTCCTCGGCGAGGGCGCGCCAATAGTAGGAACCGTCGGGAAGCTGCGGCGCCTGCCAGCCCGCGAGCGTGCCCGGAGGGACGCTCCCCGAGTAGCCGGTCGTCACGACCTCCGTGCAGGCGGGGTCGTTGCAGAGCTCGACGAGAAGGCGCACGCTGTCGGCCGCGTCGCCGCCGGGATCGTCGACGAGGGCGGTCAGCGCCGGCGCCGTCCGCACGTGGACGCCCGCGAAGCCGACCAGGACCGGGGTGGCGGGCGGCGTGCCGTCGATGGTGAAGCTGCGCACGGACGACCAGGCGGACTGGTTCGCGGCGGAGTCCTGTGAGCGGGCGCGCCAGTAGTAGGTGCCGTCGCGCAGGCCGGTCGGCGTCCAGGCGGCGCCGGTGTTGTCGGGCACGCCGCCGACGGTCGCGCTCGCGGCGACCGTCGTGCAAGCGCTCGTCGTGCAGGCCTGGAAGATGACGCTGCCGGCGTCGCCGCCGCCGTCGGAGTAGGTGGCGTCGAGGGCGGCGGGCCGGTTGACGCGGGCACCGTCGCCTGGGGCCGTCTGCACCGGCACCGATGGCGCGGCGGTGTCGACGGTGAACTCGCTGGTGGCCGACCAGGCGGACTGGTTGCCGGCGGCGTCGTCGGCACGTGCGCGCCAGTAGAAGGTGCCGCCGCCGAGCCCGCCGGGGGTCCAGCTGCCGCTCTCGCCGTCGGCGAGGCCGCTCGACGACGAGCCGCTCTGCACGACGGCACTGCAGCCGCTGTCGCTGCAGAGCTGGTAGTCGATCGTGCCGCTGTCGCCGGCGTCGGCGCTGCTGAACGTCGCGCCGAAGGCCGGAACGGCGCCAAGGTATGCATCGTCGGCCGGGCTCGTCAGGCTCGGCGTGGCCGGCGGGTTCGTGTCGAGCACGAAGCTCCGGCTCGACGTCCACGAGGATTGGTTACCGGCGACGTCCTGGCCCCGCAGACGCCAGTAGTAGGTGCCGTCGGCGAGGCCGCCCGGCGTCCAGCTGACCGAGGTGCCGCCGCCGACCGTGGCCGAGGTGCTGCTCGAGAGCACGCTCGAGCAGGCCGCGTCGCTGCAGAGCTGAAAACCGACGGTGCCGCTGTCGGTCGCGTCGCTGTCGACGAACGTGGCGTCGAGCTGGGCGCTGTTCGTGCGGCTCCCGTTCGCGGGTGAGCCGAACGTGGGCAGTCCCGGCGCCACTGTGTCGACGGTGAAGGCGCTGGTCGCCGACCAGGAGGAGAGGTTGCCCGCGGAGTCCTGCGCGCGCACGCGCCAGTAGTAGGCGCCGTCGGCGAGGCTGCTCGGCGTCCAGTTCCCGTTCGCGCCGTTTGCGACCGCGCCCGTCGTGCTGCTCTGCAGGACCGACGCGCAGCTGCTGTTCGAGCAGAGCTGGAACGCGAGCGTGCCGTTGTCCGTTGCGCCCGGGTCGGAGAAGGTCGCCGACAGCTGGGGGGTCGTGGTGATGCGGGCGGCGATCGCCCCGAGCGCAGGAGTCGTCGGTGCGGTCGTGTCGAGCGTGAAGCTGCGAACGGCCGCCCAGCCGGACTGGTTGCCGACGGCGTCCGTGCCCCGGGCATGCCAGTAGTAGACGCCGTCGGCGAGGCCGCTCGGTGTCCAGCTCGCGCTCGCGCCGTCGGTGAGCCCGCTCGCCGACGAGCCGCTCTGAACGACGCTGCTGCACCCCGCGTCGGCGCAGATCTGGAAGTCGAGCGTGCCGGTGTCGCCTGGGTCGCTGTTCGAGAACGTGGCGTGGAGCGCGGGAGCGGCGCCGAGGTAGGAGCCGTCTGTCGGCGCGCCGAGGCTCGGCGTGGCGGGCGGGTTGGTGTCGATCCTGATGCTCTTGCTAGCCGAGAGCGAGCCGGGCGCGCCGGGCGAGGCGAGGGTGAGGGTCGCGCTGTTGCCGGCCGGGTCGGCGATCGTGCCGCCGTTGAGTCCGAGCGCGCCGGTGCCGGTGTAGCCGAGGGTGGCGACGTTGTCGCCGGTCTGGACCGTGTAGTCGAAGGTGAGCGTCGAGGTGCCGCTGCCCGATGTGTAGGCGGCCGACTCGGCCGGCGTCGTGTCGAGCGCCAGCTGCGGGCTGCCGGTGACGTTGACCGGCTCGGAGAAGGTCATCTGGACATGGATCGTCTGGCCGGCCTTGTAGCCGCCGTTCGCGTTCGACGCCGACACCGAGCTCACCGTCGGTGCGGTGGTGTCGATCGTGAGGCTCTTGCCGGCGGAGAGCGAGCCGGCCGCGCCCGGCGCGGCGAGCGTCAGGGTGGCGTTGTTCGTGGCCAGGTCGGCGATGGTGCCGCCGTTGAGGGTGAGCGCGCCGATGCCGGCGTAGTCGAGGGCGGCGGCGGTGTCGCCGGCTTGGACGGTGTAGTCGAAGGTGAGCGTCGACGTGCCCGAGCCGGAGGCGTATGTGGCCGACTCGGCCGGGCTCGTGTTCAGCGCGAGCTTCGGACTGCCCGTGACGTTGACCGCCTCGGGGAAGTCGATCTGGACGTGGATCGTCTGGCCGGCCTTGTAGGCGCCGTTGGCGTTCGAGGCCGTGACGCCGCTCACCGTCGGGGGTGTCGTGTCGTAGACGAAGCTGCTCGTGCTCGACCAGCCGGAGACGTTGCCGGCGGAGTCGGTCGCCTGGGCGTCCCAGTAGTACGTCGTCCCGTCGACGAGTGCGGCCGGAGGAGTCCATCCGCCGCTCGATCCGTTCAGGATCCCGCTCGACGAGGAGCCGCTCTGACAGTTCGTGGTCAAGGCGGGGTCCGAGCAGATCTGGAACGACATCGTGCCGGTGTCGGAGGCGTCGGGATCGGAGAACGTGGCCGCCAGCTGGGGCGCCGCGTTGACGCGGGCCGCGATCGAGCCGAGCGCAGGCACGTTCGGGAACGCGTTGGCGGCGGGGTGCGTGATCTGGTTGACGCCGTCGTAGGCGGCGAGCGTCGAGACCGTGTTGCCCGCCAGCGTGGCCGCCGTCTGGTGGCGCCAGAACTGGACGTAGAGGTGCTGATTGCGGGCGAGTGAGAACGCAGGCAACGTGAAATTGGTGGTGATCGCGCTCGCCGTCCCGGCGCCGGTGGCGATGTTGGCGCTGCCGTTCTCGCCGGGGACACCGCCCGAGCCACACGGGGCGACCGTGCAGGCAGGGTCGATCAGCGGCTTGAGCGGCGACGAGCCGACGACGGCGCCCGAGTCGTTCACGATCCACATTCCCACGTCGAGACGGGCCGTGCCGGTGGTCGCCGAGCTCGTGATCTTGACCGTGACGGACCAGGTACCGGCGGCGAAGGAATCGCCGCCCGATCCGTCGACGACCCAGCCCTTGCCGTCGAAGACCGGGGTTCCACCCGCCACCTTGGCGAAGTCGTTGCTCGTGGAGGAGTCGCTGAGCGCGTTGCCGGGCGCGTACTCGTAGTAGCCGGTACCAGTGCTGAGGGTGGTACGCGTCTGCGCCTGCGGCATCAGGGCGCCGAGGCTCGCGTCGGCGATGTTGTCGAGGTAGGTCGAGGAGGCGTTGTTCGTCAGCTCGACGACCCGCTTCCACGGGCCGTTGGCGTTGCTCGCGCGGTAGAGGCGGACGGTGATACCCGTCGGGAGGCTGCTTACCGTGATCTTCCCGTTCAGCGCAGACGTCGTGTTCGATACCGCGCTCGGCGAGGTCTCGCCGCCCGCGTCGACGAGCGTGTACTTGTACGAGTACGCAGTCGAGGATGGGACGCCGAGGTTGCCCCCGCAGGAAGAACAGTTGAGGGCGGACACGGGCGCAGGGCGGGCAGTGGTGCTCGCCCCCACGCTGCCGACGAGCTGATATCCGCCGCCGACGACGCTCGAGCTCGCCCCCGACAGGTAGAGCGTGGACGAGTAGGTCGCGGCGCCCGCTGGCGCCGAAGCCAGTCCGAGCAAGAGGCATCCGACCGCCAGACACGCGAGCAGGGTCAGGGTCCACCTCGGAGGTGGTCGGTTCGAGAACAGACGTGGCCGCAGATTCATGTACGCCGAAATGGTGATGCCGCCTACTTCATTCCGGGTATCGGCCTTCCGCCGACGCCGCTAAAGCACCCAAAGACGTGGCGGTGGCGGCCTTCCGGCCGCCACCGCCCTGTCGTTCTGTTGCTCGTTGTCAGCACGGCTCCCTACGGCGAGTAGGTCGCCTCGCTGTAGGAGAAGGCGGTCGACATCGCCGAGCTCCACGCTGCCGAGCTCCACGCTGCCGAGCTCCACGCGGCGCTTGCCCACGCCGCGCTCGCCCAGGCGGCGCTCGCCCATGCCGCCGAGCTCCACGCCGCCGAGCTCCACGCCGCGTCCGAGGACACCGCGCTCGCCCAGGCCGCCGCATCGAACGTCGGCTGTCCGGTCGAGGGATCCGTGCCCACGAACGTGTCGAGGTTCTCGTTCGGGTTCGGCGGATCGAACGGGAGGCTCGCCGCCGACGCCCCGTCGACCTCGCCTGCGCCTGCCGCCTGCCAGTCGGCATTCGGCAGGTAGGCCGCCGTCAGCATCAGGGCGCCCTTCACCTCGTCCGGCGTCCAGTCGGGATGCAGGGCGAGGATCTGCGCCGCTGCGCCCGAGACCACCGGAGCCGCGAACGACGTCCCGGACATCCACATGTATCCCGGTTCGACGATGCGGTCAGGCACCGTCTGCGGGATCGTGGCGTCCGTGTTCGGAGCCGGCATGACCATGTAGCGACCCGGAGCCGCGATGTCAGGCTTCGAGAAGCCGTCGGCCGTGAAGCCGTAGGCCGACCACGGTGCGACCGTGTCGTCGGACGGATCCATCGTCTGGTTCTGATCCAGAGCGCCGACCGTGATGACGAACGGGTCGTTGCCGGGAGCCGCCGACATGTCGACCGGAGCTCCGTCACCGAAGTTGCCGGCCGCGACGACGACCGTCACGCCGGAGAGCCACAGCTGCTCGACCGCCTGATCCAGGGGGTCGAACTGGAAGCTCGTCGGCGACGAGCCCGCCATCGAGATGTTGACGACCTTGATGCCGTACGTGTCCTTGTTCGCGAGGACCCAGTCGGCCGCCGCGATGACGTCGCTCTCCATCGACTCGCCGTTCGCGTCCGCGACACGGACGCTCACGATCGGCGCGTTCTGGGCGACGCCCGGGTATTCAGGGCCCGAGCCCGCCGCAACGCCGGCGACCATCGTGCCGTGACCCTCGAGGTCGTTCCCGGAACCGGTGTCCGTGCAGAGCGAGCAGAAGTCGGCGCTCGCCACGACCCGCGACCCGAAGTCGGTCGTGTCCGCCGCGTCGACGCCGCTGTCGATGAACGCGATCGCCGGAGCCTGCGGAGCAGGTCCGATGACGTCACCGGTATTCGGGTCGTACGAGTTCCAGAGCGGTGCGACGTCGGCCGAAGAGGGCCACATCGTGCCGTCCTGATAGTCCGCCGTCTTCATCGTCTGGTTGACGGTGATCGCCGACAGCAGGTTCGGCCACTTTTGCGCGACCCTCAGCAGGTCCTTGCCGCTGATCGTCACGTTGAGACCGGGGATCGACCTGAAAGGCTTGCCGGTGCGGGCCGTGCCCACCGCGTGCAGCGCACGGGTGAGAGCAGCGACGCTCCCGAGCTTGCCCTGCAGGATCAGGTTGAACGATTGCTTGGGGTTCGACTGAACCTGCTTCAGCAGGCTCGCCGGGATGACGGGGCCGTTCGCACCACCAACGTGCGGCAGGCCGGCCGCCTTGTGGCTCGACACACCGAACGCGTTGGCGAGCACCGAGATCGCAGACCCGGCCGCAGCGCCACCGTTGCTCGCTGCCACCGCCGATCCCGGAATCCCCGCGCCGGGCGATGCCGCCACGCCGGCCGCGGGCAACGCGAACGCCGCCACTGCCGCGAGCACCGCGACGCCCCCAGCCACAGGACGCACCCGGCCTCGAGACCCGTGACGGCCTCCTCTGCCCCAGAGCGCGTTGGCCCGCGAGCCGACGCCACTCGAGCTTGGCTTCATCAACAAACTCCCTTCTGCGCTTACGCGCAGGCCGCAGTTGCCGCAGGAGCCAATCGGCTCCGGGCCTCACCGTAGGTCGCTTTGGGGGAGGGGCATCCCCCTGCCGGGGGACGAACCGGAGAATCACTCGTTCCAGCGACCACCGGCCCGGCCCTATAGCGTGCTCGGGTGGCCGACGGCGAGAAACCCGGCGCGTTCGGGGGCGTCAGGCTGCGGCGGCCGGCCCGCAGCTACGACCTGCATCAGCAGCTGACGACGCTCTTCGTCTGCGCGGTCGCGACGGTGGTCTTCACCCGTGGCTTCCTCGCCGCGACCGGCTACCCGCAGGTCGGCGGCTCGAAGCTGCACATCGCGCACGTGCTGTGGGGGGGCCTGCTGCTGCTTGCGGCACTGCTCTCCACGCTCGCCTTCCTCAGCCCGGCCGCAAAGCCGGCCGCCGCAGTCGTGGGCGGTGCCGGCTTCGGCCTCTTCATCGACGAGGTGGGCAAGTTCGTCACGAAAGACGTGAACTACTTCTACCGGCCGGCGATCGCGATCATCTACGTCTGCTTCGTCGTCCTGTTCGGCGTGATCCGCTGGCTGTCCCGCCGCCGTTTCAGCGCGGAGGAGGCGACGCTGATCGGGCTCGAGGCGCTCCAGCGTGCCGCTGTCGGCGCCCTGAGCGCGGAGCGGCGCGGGCGCGTCCTCGGCCTGATGGTCGGCACGGGGGCCGACGGCCCTCTGGCGCGGAGCGTCCGCGAGCAGCTCGAGCGGTCTGCCGCCGAGCCCCAGCTGCGCTCATCGGTGACCCACCGTCTCTCCACGTCGCTCGCACGGCTTTGGATCGCGCTCACCGAGCACCGTCTGTTCCGCGAGGGGGTGTTCGCCCTGCTCGGCGCCGCCGCCGCGATCTCGGCCGCCGAGACGGGCTGGCTGCTGCGCGACGGGCTCGGCCACCTCTCCTTCAGCCAACGCGCGTTCACGCTGACGACGATCGTCGCCGACCTCGCACTCCTGATGGGCGCGATCAGGCTGTCCAGATCGTTGCTGTCGGCACTCCACTGGTACGACCACGCCGTACTGCTCGAGATCACGGTGGGGCAGATCTTCCTCTACACCTCCGAGCAGCTCGCGGCCACGCTCAACCTCGTCGCCCTCCTGATCCTCTGGAGCATGATCCGCTGGACGATCCAGTTCGAGACCGCAAGGCGGTCGACGCTCTGACGCGTCGTGATCGGCGTCTGCGTACTTGCGGTTAAGGCGTCGTTAAAGAGCGCTCGCAAAGGGGCCCGCGCCCCTCCCCGGTGACTAGATTCGGGCGCGTGCGGTCGCCGGTGGTGACGTTGCTCGTCGCCTGCACGGTCGGCCTGGCCACCTTCACGGGCGGCTTGGCGGTGCAGGCGGCGTCGTTGCCGCCGCCCGAACGGAGCGACCGCGTCGCCGCCCGGGCCGTGGCCTGGCTGCTCCGCTACCGGCTGGCCGAGAGCAGCTTCCGGATCGACGGCGGGCCGGTGGTGCACGGCCGCTGTCTCGAGGGCTGGTTTCCGACCACGGGCAGCCGTGTCGACCGTGGCACGCTGCTGCAGCTCGACGACGGCGTCACGCTCGTCGCGGTCCCTCCGCACAGCCTCGAGATCGACGGCGCGCCGGGCGGCGAGCCGTACGGGCTGCCGCTCGCGCAGCTCGAGCTGGCAGGCTGCCCGCGCATCCTCGCCCCGCTTCTCGGCGGGCTCGTGCAGTCGAGCCGCCGCGTCCACGTCACGCCGGCCTTTGCAGCCGGGCGCCCGGCCCTCGCGGTGCGCATCCCGACCGCGCGGACGCGCATCGTGCTCTATCTCGCGCCGAAGACCGACCGCCCGATCGCCGTCTCCGTGACGGGCGGCCGCCGTTCGGGCCGCGGGCGCATCCGACTGACGCGGCTGACGCCCGGCCTCCTCCACCTGATCGAAGGACGGCCGTGAGCCAGCGGGTCGAGCCCGTCGCGCCGGCGCCGCCTCTCGCGGCGGCAGCCGAGTGGCTCGAGGCGCGGGCCTGGATCGCGGGCTGGTGGCTCGCGGGCCGCGCGCTCGTCCTCGCGACTGCGCTCGCCGTCGATGTCCTCGGGCCACGCGGCTATCTCCGCTACGACGAGCAGGCCCACGTGTTCGGACTGCTGGACGCCTGGGACGGGCGCTGGTACCGAATGGTCGCAGCCGACGGATACCTGCTCGTGCCGGGGCGCCAGAGCGACCCCGCGTTCTTTCCCCTCTACCCGCTGCTGCTGCGGGCGGTGCACACGCTCGGGATCGGCTACGCCGCGGCGGGACTGCTGATCTCGAACGTCGCGCTGCTCGTCGCGCTGCTCGCGCTCCACGCACTGTCCCGAGAGCTGCTCGGCGCGCGGCTCGCGCGCCGCGCGACCGTGTACGCCGCGGTCTTCCCGCTCGGCTACGTCTTCTCGATGGACTACCCGGAGAGCGTCGTGCTCGGCGCCATCGCGCTCGCCGGGTTCGCCGCCGTGCGCGGTCGCTGGTGGGTCGCGGCGTTGTGTGCGGCGGCTGCGGCACTCGCGCGGCCGGAAGGCGTGTTCGTCGCGCTCCCGATCCTCGCCACGGCCTGGAGGCGGCGGCGCGAGCTGTCGCCGGTCGAGCGGGGCCTCGCCGTCGGGGCCGTCGTCGCGCCGGCGGCCGCGCTCGCCTCCTTTCCCGCGTATCTCGACCGCGTGCTGCACGACCCGCTCGCCTGGAACCGCGCCGAGCACGCATGGGGACGGCATTTCTCCGCATTCGGCTTCGTCAAGGCCTTCACGCATCTGCCGGGCACGCTCGCACAGGACCCGGGGCTCGCCCGCGACGTCGTCGCGCTGTTCGTCTACCTGGGCCTGCTCGCGGCAGCCCGGCGTGCGGGCGCACCCTGGCCGTGGCTGCTCGCGGCGCTGGCGGTCGTCGTCCTGCCCGTGTTCAGCGGGTCGTTCGACTCGATCGGCCGCTTCGGCCTGCTCGCCCCGCCGCTGTTCTGGGGGCTCGCGTGGCTCGGACGGGGCCGCCGTGCCGACCTCACGATCCGCACGGCGTCGCTCGTCCTCCTCGTCGTCGCGACCACGACCGTTCCGTTCGTGTTCCCATGACCGGGCCACGGGGGCGCCGTTGGGTCGGAGGGCTGACAGGCGCGGTCGTGATCGGCGCAGTCACTGCAGCTACCGCCGCGCCGGGGACGTCGGAGCCCCTCGGCCGCCGCGCGGAACCGGCGGCCCCGGTGCTGATGTACCACGTGATCGCCGCGCCGCCGCCCTCGGCGAGGTTTCCCGGCCTCTACGTGCCGCCGGCCGAGTTCGCAGCGCAGATGGCAGCTCTGGCGGCGGCCGGCTATCACGCTGTCACGCTCGACCAGCTCGAGGCCCGCTGGCGGCGCGGCGTGCCTCTTCCCGCGGGACGGCCGATCGTCCTCACCTTCGACAACGGCTACCGGTCGCAGTACCTGCAGGCGCTGCCGGTCCTGCGCCGGCTGCACTGGCGAGGAGACCTCGACCTGCAGCTCAGCGGCCTTCCCCCGGCGCAAGGCGGCCTCTCCCGGACACAGATCCGGCGCCTCGTCGCAGCAGGCTGGGAGCTGGACAGCCAGACCTTCAGCCACCCCGACCTCACCACCCTGAACGCGGCCGAGCTGCACTACCAGGTGGCCGCGTCGCGGACGCTGATTCAGCACCGGTACCACGTCCCGGCAGACTGGTTCTGCTACCCGTCCGGGCGTTACGACCCGACCGTCGAGGCCGCCGTCAGGGAAGCCGGATACGTCGGCTCCACCACCACGATCCCGGGCTGGGCGCGGCCGAGCGAGGACCCGTACCGCTTGGAGCGGATCCGCGTCCTCGGCGGCACCGGCCCGCAGGCACTTCTCTCGCTCATCGCCGGCACCCGCGCGAACGGACCGCCGCCGCCCTCCTACCCCGGCGACGGCTGAACCGCCGCGGATGAGACCGCCCGGTGGCTCGTCGGACATCGCGCACTCCGTCCTCGAGTGCGTCGGTTTCGACCAGCCCACCTGAGGTAGCCGCCTGGCTCGGAGACCTTTCGCAGACCTGCGTAGTTTGTGCTGACAGGCAGCCCCGTAGGAAGTGCGGACGCCTTCGTACACACCGGAGCGATGGTGGTAGCACGGCAGGCAGCCGCGACCACCGCAGGTCGTGGCTCCGGCACCCGTCCGAGGGGGCGGCATGACGACCATGGTTGCGAGCAGCCGCGCGCCTGCTGAGACAGAGAGGCGTGCACCGGCCATCGAGCTGGTCCGGGTGGAGAAGTCGTACCGGATGGGCCGGGTCGACTACCCCGCTTTGCGCGGGGTGGACCTGGAGATCGGCGCCGGTGAGCTGGTCGCGATCGTCGGCCCGTCGGGGAGCGGCAAGACGACGATCCTCAACCTCGTGTCCGGCATCGACCGGCCGACCTCCGGGTCGGTCACGGTCGACGGGCTGCGTATCGACGAGCTGGGCGAGGAAGAGCTCGCCGTCTGGCGCGGCGAGCATGTCGGGGTCGTGTTCCAGTTCTTCCAGCTGCTGCCGACGCTGTCCTCGTTGGAGAACGCCGTGCTTCCGCTCGACTTTGCCCGCCGGGGGTCGAAGCGGGAGCGGTTCGAGCGGGCGCGGCACAACCTCGACCTCGTCGGGCTCGCCGACAAGGCCGACCATCTTCCCGCCGAGCTGTCGGGCGGTGAGCAGCAACGTGTCGCGATCGCGCGAGCGCTCGCTGCCGACCCGACGCTCGTCGTCGGCGATGAGCCGACCGGGAACCTCGACTCGGTCACGGCAGGGGAGATGTTCGATCTCTTCGGTCGACTGAACGACGAGGGGAAGACGGTCGTGTACGTGACGCACGACCGAGACCTCGCGGCACGCGCGCACCGGACGATCTCGATCCGCGACGGCCGCGTCGTCGTCGCGTGAGGAGGCCGCCATGTCCTCGGCGCTGCTTCGCAAGTCGATCACCGATCTGACCCGGCGCAGGTCGCGCACGTTCTTCACCGTCGCGACGCTGACGCTCGCGGTCACGAGCGTCGGCCTGTTCGCGCTCCCGAGCCTGATGAGCCGGTCGATGCACACCGCGGTCGTGTCCGATCGGCTGCCCGATCTGACCGTGTACACGCGGACGTTCACGCCCGGCGCTCAACTCGCGAAGCTGTCGGCGCTGCCGAACGTGCGTGGCGTCGAAGCAGCCGCGGAGTTCTACGGCCAGATGTACGTCGGCGCCCGCCCCGCGTACGTGTACGTCCGCGGCATTCCGGCGTTCTCCAGCCAGCAGGTCGACGTCGTGCACCTCGCCTCTGGCTCGCCGCCCAGGACCGGCGAGGTGCTCGTGGACATTCGCAACGGGCCGCAAGGGCTGCTGCACGTCGGCACGGGTGACACCATCAGGGTGCTGGACGCGACCGGCACCGTGCAGTCGCTGCGGGTGAGCGGGACCGCCGAGAACCTCGACGGAGCCCAGCTGGTCGTCTCCGACGGCGAGATCGTGCTGTACGCGTCGCCGGCCACCGTGGCGTCGCTGAGCGGAGGCCCCGGCTACACGACCTTCTACTTCCGCCTCGACAACTCCCGTCCGGCCGCTGTAGATGCGACGCTGCCGGCGATCAGGCGGACGTTGGCGGCAATGCCGGGATTCCGCGGGTTCTCCGGATTGCCCGACGTGCGTGCTTCGGGCGACTGGCCCGGCAAGTCGAGCTACACGAAGCTGACGAAGTTCTTCTACATCGTCACCGTGCTGGCGCTGCTGGCAGCGCTCGTACTGATCGCCAACACGATCACGACGCTCGTCTCGGAGCAGACGTCGGAGATCGGGATCATGAAAGCGGTCGGCGGTCGCCGCCGACAGATCGCCGCCGTGTACCTGAAGACGGCGCTGCTGGTCGGGGCGCTCGGAAGCGTGATCGGGATCGTGACGGGGCTCGTGGTCGCGAACCTCCTGACCCGCTACTTCGGATCACACTTTTACGGCGTCGGCGTCGGCATCGGCGCCGACCCGCTCGTCATCCTCGCAAGCGCGGCTGTCGGCCTGCTCGGGCCGCCGTTGGCAGCTCTGCCGGCGATCCGACGCGCCACCCGTGTCCCGGTACGGGAAGCGCTCGAAGCCACCGGCTCAGCCGTGGGCACGGAGAGCGTGAGCGAGTGGCTGCTGCGCCGCATCCGGTTTCTGCCCCGCAGCGCACAGATCGGCCTGCGCAATGTCGGCCGGCGGCGGCGGCGGGCCTTCTCGACGGCTGTTGTGATCGCGCTCGCGGTCGGCACGCTGCTTGCGCTGGTCGGCTTTGGCACCGGCGTAGCGAACACCAGCCGTGCCTCTTGGCACGACCACGGAGAGGACTTCGAGGTCGACGGGCAAGGGGCCTACCTCGACGCGCGCGCCGCGACGCTCGTTCGCTCCACGCCGGGCGTCGCCACCGTCGAGCCGAAGTTCGTCGTCGACGTCAGGCTCGCCGGGAAGGACGCCAAGATCTGGGCCGTCCGCCGGCAGACGATGTTCCACTACCACATCGTCGCCGGACGCTGGTTCACGGCCGTGGAGGAGGCAGAGCACGCACACGTCGCGGTGATCCAGCGCGACATCGCCCGCACCACCGGAACCCGTCTCGATCAGACGATCCACGTTCAGATGGCCTCCGGCGACTTCAACTTCCGGGTCATCGGGCTCGCCTCCAACCAGCAGGAGAACGGCACCGCGCTGTACGTGCCGCTCGCGACGATGCATGCGCTGATGCCCGGCGTGCCGGCAGGCGGAGGGGACCTGTGGGTGCAGACGACCTCCCATGCTCACGCCTTCGTCGACCAGACGACGGCCCGGGTCGAGGAGACGCTCACGGCAAACGGCTACGACATCGGCACCCAGATCGTGTACGTGCAGCTCGCGAACGAGGTCGCGCACGACCGCACGTTGACCACGTCGGTTCTCGTCCTCGGCTTCCTCATCGTCGCGATCAGCATGGCAGGGCTCGTCAACGCGCTCACGATGAGCGTGCTCGAGCGAACGAGGGAGATCGGCATCCTCCGCTCGATCGGTGCCCGCGCCCGCGACATTCGCCGCATCTTCGCCACCGAGACCGTCGTCCTCGCCATTCTCGGCTGGCTGATCGGCATTCCGGTCGGGCTCCTTCTCGACGTCTTCCTCGGCTGGATGACGAAGAAGGTCGTCCTCGTCGAGGTGCCCTTCACCTTCCCCGTATGGAACGTCGCCGTCGCCCTCGCCGGGACGATCTTGCTCGCCCTCCTGATCACCGTCCTTCCGATCAGGCGAGCCGTCCGCTTCAAGCCCGGCGATGCGCTCCGCTACGCCTGAGCGGAAGTCTCCCAGGGCTCGAGGGGGCACCGGGGGCGCACCGCGCGGGCATCCGCGTCACTCCTGACGTATCTGACCCGCGCAACCATGCGGTGGCTTGGCTCCGTGGATCGCCATGGGCCCGCCTGGATTCGAACCAGGGACCAAGGGATTATGAGTCCCCTGCTCTGACCAGCTGAGCTACGGGCCCGCCCGTACCCGCAGGGTATCGCTGCAGATTCTCTTGAGGCAGGCGGTTCTCCGTTCAATCCCGGCGCGCCATGCCGCACAATGGTGCCCTGTGAAGGTTTTCCAGCACGAGACTCGACTCCGGACGGCGGGCGGCCTGACCGTGACCGACATCACGGAGGAGGTGCAGGAGGCCGTGCGCGCGAGCGGTGTCCTGGAGGGCATCGCCTGCATCTACTCGCCGCATACGACCTGCTGCGTCCGGGTCAACGAGTTCGAGACCGGCTTCCTCGAGGACTTCGCCGAGCTGCTGCGGCGGCTCGTGCCGCGCGACGGCTATTACGCCCACGACGACTGGGAGCGCCGCACCGAGAACATCTGCCCCGAGGACATGGACCAGGGCAACGGCCACTCGCACTGCATGGCGATGCTGCTCGGCACCGCCGGCGAGTCGGTGCCCGTCCGCGACGGTGAGCTCCAGCTCGGCACGTGGCAGCGGGTGCTCTTCATCGAGCTGGACCGCGAACGCGACCGGCGCTGGCTCGTCCAGGTCGTCGGGAACGAATGACGGCTACTGCGGCGTGACGTACGCCGCAGTGAGTCCGCCGTCGACGAGGAACGTCGCTGCGTTCACGTAGGACGACTCGTCGCTCGCGAGGAAGAGCGCCGCGTTGACGATCTCGCGCGGCTTCGCCATCCGCCCCATCGGCACGTGGACGAGGCGGCGTTCCGCCGCTCCCGGCGTCTCGCTCCAGATCCGCAGCAGCAGCGGCGTCTCGACCGGCCCCGGGCACAGCGCGTTCACCCGGACGCCCTGCCGGGCGAACTGGACGCCGAGCTCGCGGCTCATCGACAGCACCGCCCCCTTCGATGCCGTGTACGAGATCTGGGAGGTCGCGGCACCGACGAGCGCGACGAACGAGGCGACGTTGATCACCGACCCGCCGCCGCGGGCGAGCAGGTACGGAATCCCGTGCTTGCAGCAGAGATACACGCCGCGCGTGTTCACGGCCTGTACCCGCTCCCATGCGTCGAGGTCTGTCTCGAGGATCGAGTCGTCGTCCGCCGGCGAGATGCCGGCGTTGTTGTAGAGCACGTCGATGCCGCCGTAGCGTGCGCTCGTCGCCGCGTACATCGCCTCCACGGACCCTTCGTCCGCGACGTCGACCTCCACCGCGAACGCGTCGCGTGCCTGCGCAGCCACCTGCTCGGCGGCCTCGAGGTTCACGTCGGCGACGCACACCTGCGCGCCCTCCTCCGAGAAGAGCACCGCCGCGTCGGCGCCCATCCCCCCGCCGGCGCCTGTGATCACGCACACCTTGCCGTCCAAGCGGCCCATCAGCCCTCCGTCGCGTAGTAGATGTTCTTCACCTCGCTGTACCCCTCGAGCGCGTGCATGCCGAGCTCGCGGCCGAAGCCGCTCTGCTTGAAGCCGCCGAACGGAGTCGAGGGACGTACGGACGAGTTCGAGTTGATCGAGAGCACACCGGTGTCGATCGCACGGGCGACGCGCAGCGCGCGGCCGCCGTCGCGCGTCCAGATCGATCCGGAGAGCCCGTACGCCGAGTCGTTCGCGATCCGCACCGCCTGGGCCTCGTCCGCGAACGGGATCAACGCCGCCACCGGCCCGAAGACCTCCTCTCGCGCGACCCGGTCGTCCGGGGACGCCTCGACGAGCATGCACGGGAACCAGAAGCCCTTGCCGGCGGGCGCCTCGCCGCGGAAGAGCGGCTCGCCCTCGACGAACGAGGCCACCGTCTCGCGGTGCGCCGCGGAGATGAGCGGTCCCATCTCCGTGGCGTCGTCCTCGGGATCGCCGACCTTCACGTTGCGCGTCGCCTCGACGAGCAGCCCCGCGAAGCTATCGTAGACCGACCTCTCGACCAGAATCCGGGAGCGGGCGCAGCAGTCCTGGCCGGCGTTGTCGAACACCGCGTACGGCGCGGCGGCCGCCGCCTTCTCGAGATCGGCGTCGGCGAAGATGACGTTCGCCGACTTGCCGCCGAGCTCGAGCGTCACGCGCTTGATCGTCCCCGCGGCGCCGCGCATCACCTGCTGGCCGACCTCGGTCGAGCCGGTGAAGCCGATCTTCGCCACGTGGGGATGCTCGATCAGCCGCTGCCCGACGACGGAGCCCTTGCCCGGGACGACGTTGACGACGCCCTCGGGGATGCCCGCCTCGAGCGCGAGCTCGCCGAGCCGCAGCGCCGACAGCGGCGTCAGCTCCGCCGGCTTCAGCACGATCGTGTTGCCGCAGGCGAGCGCCGGACCGAGCTTCCAGGAGGCGATGTTGAGCGGGAAGTTCCACGGTGTGATCAGCCCGACGACGCCGAGCGGCTCGCGGAAGGTCATGTCGACGCCGCCCGCGACGGGAATCGTCTCGCCGTGGTGCTTGTCGACCGCGCCGGCGTAGAAGTGGAACACCTGCGCGACCATGCCGACCTCGCCGCGGGCGCCGCCGATCGGCTTGCCGACGTTCCGCGACTCGATCCGCGACAGCTCCTCGTGGTGCTCCTCGACGAGCGTCGCCAGCCTCCGCAGCAGGCGGGCCCGGTCGGTCGGCGCCACCGCGCGCCAGGCGGGGAAGGCCGCCCGGGCGCGGGCGACCGCGGCGTCCGTCTCCTCCACGCCCGCCGGCGCGATGTCCGCGAGCGTCTCCTCGGTGGCGGGGTTGAGGACCGCGGTCATGCGCGATGCTCGGCGCGGTAGGCGCGCGCCTCCGCGACGAGAGCCTCGAACAGCCGCGTGTCCGCGCCGGCCTCGGGGTGCCAGAGCACGCCGAGCGCGAAGCGCTTCTCGGGATCCTCGACCGCCTCGATCGTCCCGTCGTCGGCCCACGCGACCTCGCGCAGCCCCGCGCCGAGCTTGCCGAAGCCCTGGTGGTGGTGCGACTTCACCGGTGCCCGCTCGCCCAGGAGCGACCCGAGCTGCGAGCCGTCCTCGATTCGCACCGGATGCTCGGAGAAGACGCCCTTCACCTCGCGATGCGCCTCGCTGCCGACGACCTCCGGCAGGTGCTGCACGAGGTCTCCGCCGCGCGCGACGTTCAGCACCTGCGAGCCCCGGCAGACGGCGAGCACCGGCATGTCGCGCGCGAGCGCGCCCTCGAGCAGCGCCAGCTCGGCGCGGTCGCGCGCCGGCCGGGTCCCGTTCGTCTCGGGGTGCGCCTCGGCGCCGTACGTATCCGGGTCGACGTCGGCGCCGCCGGAGAGGAGCAGGCCGTCGAGCGCGTCGAGCGTCTCCTCCACCCCGCCCTCGACCGGAGGCACGAGCAGCGGCATCGCGCCGGCCCGCTCGATCGCCTGCACGTACATGTACGGGATCAGCGCGGCGTCGAGCTGCCAGTGCCCCCACTGCGCCGGCTCCACGTACGTCGTGATCCCGACGACCGGAAGGCTCATCCCCGCTCGAACATCCTTTCTCGCTCGTAGCACGTCACCACCTGGTCGTACAAACGCTGCTCGGTGCGCGCGTAGTTCAGGTAGTGATCGATCACCTCGTCACCGAACAGCTGCCGCGCGACCTTCCCGTCCTCGAGCGCGGCGATCGCCTCCCGCATCGCGTGCGGGAACCGCTGCACGTCCGACTCGTAGGCGTTGCCCTCGAAGGCGGGCCCGAGCTCGAGCTTCTGCTCGATTCCGTAGAGGCCCGCGCCCAGAAGGGCCGCGAACGCGAGATACGGATTCGCGTCCGCTCCCGGAATGCGCGTCTCGGCCCGCAGCGACGAGCCGTGACCGACGATCCGGAATCCGCACGTGCGGTTGTCGTGCCCCCACGCGAGCGTCGTCGGCGCCCAGCTCCCCGACGCGAAGCGCTTGTACGAGTTGATCGATGGAGCGAGGAAGACCGCCAGCTCCGCCGCGCACGCGATCTGGCCGGCGAGGTAGTGCCTGAACACGTCCGACTCGCCCGCGAACGCCGGCTTGCCCTCCTGCCACAACGACGAGTGGATGTGGCACGAGGACCCCACCCAGGTGTGGTCGGGCTTCGCCATGAAGGTCACGGAGATGCCGCGCTGGTAGGCGATCTCCTTGATGCCCGTCTTGTAGACGACGTGGTCGTCCGCGGTCCTCACCGCATCCGCGTAGCGGAAGTTGATCTCGTGCTGGCCCGGCCACGCCTCGCCCTTCGACGACTCGACGCGCATGCCCGCCGCCGCCATCGCGAGCCGCACCTCGCGCAGGAACGGCTCGTCGTAGCCCGAGGCGAGGATGTGGTAGTCGAGGATGTATGGCACGGAGGGAGTGAGGTCGCGGTAGTGCTTCGCGTGGGCCTCGGCATAGCTCTCGCGCAGCAGGAAGAACTCGAGCTCCGAGCCGAACATCGCGTCGTAGCCGAGCGCGTGCGCCTTCTCGACCTGCGCCTTCAGCACCTGCCGCGGCGAGGGGGCGACCGGCGAGCCGTCGTGCCAGACGACGTCGCAGAGCACGAGCGCGGTCGCCTCGTGCCACGGCACGCGCCGCAGCGTCGCGAGATCGGGCTCGAGCCCGAAGTCGCCGTACCCGGTCTCCCAGCTCGCGAGCGCGTAGCCCGGCACCGGGTCCATCTCCATCTCGAGGGCGAGGAGGTAGTTGCAGCCCTCGACCTCGTGCCCGGCGTCGAGCTCCGCGAGGAAGAACTCCGCGTGCAGCCGCTTCCCCATCAGCCGGCCCTGCATGTCCGTGAACGCCGCGATGACGGTGTCGACGGCGCCGGCCTCGACGTCCGCCCGCAGCTCTTCGAGCGTCAGCATGGCGCGACGATACACCGGGCGGTGCTCGTCAGTGCGGGATGACGAACAGCCCGGCGATGCCGAGGCCGAACACGACGACCGCGATCAGCGAGTCGCGCCCGACGCGGAGCACGCAGGTCTCGTGGCGCATGATCACCCCGAAGGCGTACACGACCGTCAGGGCGACGCCGAGCGAGCCGAGCCAGGCGTTGAGGTTCCCGGCGACCGGCAGCACGGGCTTGCCCGCGATCAGGTCGGCGAGGAGGAACAGAACCACCTGGAACGAGTTGCCGCCGAAGATGTCGGCGACGGCGAGCTCGTTGTCACCGAGGCGCACGGCGGCGATGCCGGAGCTGATCTCCGGCAGGGCCGAGGCGACCGAGAGGACGGTCGCACCGAAGATGACGCCGTTGATGCCGGCGCGGTTGGCGAGGTCGTTCCCGGCCACCTCGAGCACGACGCCTGCGATCAGCGTCACGGCGCACCCGATCAGGAAGACGGTCACCGCGCGCGCGGTCGACTCGGCGAGCGGCGTCGGCTTCTCGGCCGGGTGCACCTGGCGTCGGTGCTTGCGGCCCGGCTTGCTGCCGGGCATCTCGACCTGCCACTTCGGCGCCTGTCTGACGCGGTTGAGCGCGTAGATGCCTGCGAACCACGCGACGGCGATCGCGAGCGAGGCCGGGCTGACCGGCCCGATCCGCGTCGACTTCGGCAGGAGCGCCCCCATCAGAACGCCAGAGACGACGAAGATCACGAGCAGCCCCTCGATGACAGGGACGAGCGAGCCGACGAGGAACGTCAGCGACTGCTCACGCGAGGCGACGGCGTCGCAGATCACGAGCACCATCGTCTGCACGGCGATGCCGCCGATCAGGTTGCCGGCCGCGAGTTGGAGGTTTCCCTTCGCCGCCGCCGAGACGGTGATCGCGACCTCCGGTAGGCTGCCCGCGATCGCGAGCAGGACGACGCCGCCGAGCGCCTCGCCCAGCCCGAAGCGCCGGTCGATGACGTCGGTCGTCTTCGAGAGCGCGGTGCCGGCGATCCAGATGGCGATCGCGCCGGCCGCGAAGACGACGAGAAGCAGCGGTGTCGAGAGCGAGCCCAGCTCGCTACTGGTGTAGCGGGGGAGCCGGACGGAGCCCGGCTCCCCCGCGTTCTCGCCGGGTTACGCGGCCGGAGCCGGCGTCCCGTGCTCGTACTGCGCCTCGATCCGCGCAAGCTCCTCCTCGGAGCCCTGCGGAACCGGTCCCTTGAACCACTTCCGCGCCGAAAGCATCCACCAGCCGCCGACGAGCAGCAGCGTTCCGACGACCGCGATCGGTGCGTAGTTGACGTCGAGCCAGGTGAACCCGTTCTTGAACGGGATCCCCTGGGGCAGCGTCGGCATGATGAACAGCACCGCGATGAACGCGACCCAGAGGCATGCGATCACGCCGACCGGCTTGTACCACCGGCCGAGCGTCCACTCGCCCGGCTCCCACGCGTCACCCTCCCGCAGCCGCAGGAAGATCGGGATCGCATACGCGATGTAGAGGCCGATCGTCGCGATCGACGTCACGGCCGCATAGGCGATGTAGCCCGCGCCCGCCCCGACCCCTTTCGAGAAGTAGGCCGGGAAGGCGAGCAGGAACGCGAGCACCGCGATCGCCCACACCGAGTAGACGGGGACACGCTGGTGGTTCAACCGCCGCCAGAGCTGGTGTCCCGGTGTCGCGCCGTCGCGGGAGAATGCGTACATCATCCGCGAGGCCGATGTGATCGACGACATGCCGCAGTAGAACTGCGCGCCCACCGTGATGAACAGCATCACCTCGGCAGTCTTGCGGCCCAGAGCGTCGAGGAATACCTGCTTGACCGAGAACAGGAACGCCGACTCGGTGCCAGACAGGTTCTGGATCGCGAAGGTGACGCCGAGCGCGAGGATGTAGCCGAAGACCGCCGAGACGGCGATCGACATGATCACCCCGCGTGCGGCGGCCCGAGATGCCCCCTGGGTCTCCTCGCTCATGTGCGCGGAGGCGTCGTACCCCGTGTAGGTGTACTGCGCCTGCAGAAGTCCGAGCAGGAGCACGAACCAGAGCCACCCGTGCGAGAAGCCGCTGTTGTTCACCGTCTTCGTGAAGACCGTCGAGAACGACTGGTGGTGGTCGGGCTTGATCAGCAGGAAGCCCACGATGATGACGACACCGAGGACGTGCCACCAGACGGAGATGTCGTTCAGGAAGGCCACGAGGCGCACGCTGAAGATGTTCATCACCGCGTGGAGCCCGAGGATCACGGCGTACACGTAGATGATCTCGTGCGGTGTGGCCTTGAACGTTCCCGGCCAGAGCAGGTTCAGCAGGGCGTCGGTGAAGATCGCCGCGCCGTAGTCGATGCCGGCGGTGATCGCGATCTGGCCGATGAGGTTGAACCACCCCGTGAACCAGCCCCAGACCGGGCCGCCCATCTTCGAGGCCCAGTAGTACAGACCGCCGGCGGTCGGGTACTTCGAGGCGATCTCCGCCATGCCGAGGCCGACGATGATCACGAACACGGAGACGAGCGGCCAGCCCCACGCCTCTTCGACCGGGCCGCCGTAGTTGATGCCCGTGCCGTACAGCGTGAGCGTTCCCGACAGGATCGAGATGATCGTGAACGAGATCGCGAAGTTAGAGAACCCGCTCATCCGCCGCGACAGCTCCTGGGCGTAGCCCAGGCCGTGCAGCATGTGTCGGTCCTTGTCCTGCGTGCCGGGCCCCTGGTCCGTCACGTACACCCCCTCCTCTTGTTTGAGCGACCGGGATTCCGGGGCGATTCTGACCGGGGAACCGGCCGGGATCAAGCGTCGGTAGTTCCGAGCGCCCCGATCGGGGGCTGGACGGATGCCGTGCGGAGCGGGGTGAGCGATCCTCCAGGCGTGGACGTGCGGCATCGTGCCGCCGCCCGAAGAAAGGAACCGAGATGTTCGAGACCATCGTCTGGGCCACCGACGGATCCGAGTTGGCCGACCGGGCGTTGCCGCCGGTGCTCGACCTCGCCCGCGTGTACCACTCGAAGATCGTCGCCGTCCACGCCAACGAGCTGTTGAAGGGCCGCTTCGGCGGCGCGCCGCTCCTGGCGGACGAGCCCGACCTCCGCGCGAAGGTCGAGAAGCAGGTCGCAGAGATCCGCGAGCAGGGCTTCGCCGTCGAGCTGAAGGTCACCACCGGCACGCACGACGTGCCCGAGCTGATCGCGAAGGCCGCCCGCGAGGCCGAGGCCGACCTGATCGTCGTCGGCACGCACGGTCACGGTGGCTTCAAGGCCGCGGTGCTCGGCAGCGTCGCCCGTGGGCTGCTGCACGACGCGTCGTGCCCCGTGCTCGCCATCCCGCCCGCCCGCGAGATCGTGGCTGCTGAGCGCGAGCGCGAGCTCGCCACCACCGTCTGATCCCCGCGTTGCGGGAGCGCGCGCCGGCCCTACCCGCGGTGCGCGCTCCCAGCAGCGGGGTGCCTGTGTCCTACCGCTCCTGAGCCCGGCGTTGCGCGAGGTCATCGACCGGGGCCGCCAGTCCCGCGCTCTCCGCGGACGGCCGCCACTCGCCGCGGACGAACCGGCGCGCGGAGAGCTTCGTGCCCGCCGCGTGGAGGAGCGCGAGCACGTCCGTCCCCTCGCCGGGCGCCTCGGCCCAGCCGAAGGTCGCGTCGCGTCCGGACGCGCGCAGGCTCTCCTCGAGCTCGGCGGCGGCAAAGCGGCCCCAACCGGGGTCGCGGCCGAAGGCCGCGACCGCGATCTGCGAGGAGCCGATACGGGCCAGCTCGTCGTCCTGACCGAGGTGGGAGGCGACGAGCGCCAGGGCGTCGCGCAGCTGCCGCTCGTCCTTCAGCAGCGACAGCGGCCTTGCCTCCGACTCGAGCTCGCCGACGAGCAGCACGACGGGCCGGCGGCGGGCGAGCTGGCGCTCGACCAGGTCTGCGAAGCGGGCGCCGGTGGAGACGCCCGTCGTCACGTCGCGCCGGGCGATCAGGAGCAGCTCCTCGAGCACGTGCAGCGAGTCTCGGAGCATGCTCCGGCCACGGGCCGAGAAATAGCCGACCGTCGCGCCCGCGACCGCGAACGTCGCCAGCCGGATGGAGAACTGCATCTCCGTCGTGCCGTCGAGGTCGAACTGCGACGCGAACACGAGCGCGAGCACGTACAGCACGAAGCCGAAGAGTCCCGCGCCCGCGCCTGCGATCGGCCCACTCGCGAGGGCGACGAGCACGATCGGCAGGTAGAAGGTCTGGCCGAGGCCGAGGCCAGGGCGGCCGTAGACGAGGTTCACGACGAACACGGCCGCGTACGCGGCGAGGGCCGCCGCGAGCAGCCGTTGCGGCAGCGTCGCCTCCTGGATGGACGACAGCCGCGGGAACTTGGTCAGTTGGGTCGACACCGGGGACTCGACGGTACGCAACGTGAATCGCAGATGCAAATCGTTTTGCGACGCTCTTAACGCGCGCTTAGCAAACGCTCCTACGCTCGGATTATGAATACCACTCCCTTCGGCCGACCCCGCGGCTTCGGCTTCGGCCCCACGATCGTCCAGCACCAGCAGAACCACCCGGACGCGCTCGCCTGGGCGACGTTCGCCCTCGTCCTGCTCCTGGTGCTCACGGTCGGAGCGATGATCGTGGCGCGGTTCGCCGCCCGCCGCTCCCGCCGCTGGCACGGCCCCGGTCCCGGGCGCGGACGGCGCCACTTTGCCTTCGCCGGCGCAGGCCCCGGCCCCGAGCCGCTCGACCTGCTCCGCTGGCGCTACGCACGCGGCGAGATCGGCCGTGACGAGTTCATCCAGGGCACGAGCGACCTGACCGGCCGCGGCGAGGCACCGCCGCCGCCCGAGCCTCCGTCCGGCACCTAGCGCGACGCGCCGACGATCCGCTCTGCGAGCGCCGAGTTGCGGCGCCGCTGCTCGTTGCGCGCGAGCGCCGTCGTGACCGCGCGGCGCTCGCCGATGAGCATGCACAGCCGCTGCGCGCGGGTGACCGCGGTGTAGAGAAGCGCCCGCGAGAGCATCACCGAGTAGGCGGTCGACCAGGGAGCGACGACGGCCGGGAACTGCGAACCCTGCGAGCGGTGCACGGTGAGCGCCCAGGCGAGGTCGTACGTCTCGAGCGCGGAGAGGGGCACGACGAGCTCGCGCTCGCCGTCGTCGAGCGAGAGGAGAGCCTCGCCCTCCTCGTCGTCGTGACCGAGGATGAATGCGACCTCGCCGTTCATCACGTCGCGGCCGGGGGTGTAGTCGTTCTTCGTCTGGACGATGCGCGAGCCGACGCGGAGGCCGGCGCGGGCGAGCACGAGCGGCCGGTCGCCCGGGTTGAGCCGCCGCTCGAGCTCCTCGTTCAGCGACTCCATGCCGACCGGGCCGCGGCGCATCGGCACGAGCGTCATCACGTCCGTGCGGGGGTCGAGCCCGAAGCGGGCCGGGATCCGCTCGCAGACGGCGTCCAGCACCGCCTCGCGCATCGACTCGGGCCCGTGGCGCGCGACGAAGTAGAAGTCCTCGTCGAGCTCCGTCTCGGGGCCGAGCGCGGCGCGCGCCTCGTCGAAAGAGAGGAACGGCAGCTCGCCGGCGTTGATCCGGCGCGCGCTCTGGATGATCAGCGACCTCGCCGCCTGCCGGTAGATGGCGGTGAGGTGTACACGCGGGACGGCTTCGCTCGCGACGAGATCGGCGAGGACCCGACCGGGGCCGATCGGCGGCAGCTGGTCGGTGTCGCCGACGAGGAGGACGTGGCAGTCGCCGGCCGCCGCGAAGAGCGCGTCGGCGAGCTCGAGCGAGAGCATCGACGCCTCGTCGACGATCACGAGGTCGTAGTCGTCGGAGAGCGGCCAGCCCTCGTCGCGCTGGAAGGCGTCCTCGAGCGGCGAGTAGGCGAGCGCGCGGTGGATCGTCATCGCCTCGTGGCCGGTGAGGTCGCGCATGCGGCGGGCCGCCTTCCCCGTGGGTGCACACAGGAGGACGCGCTTCCGCGCGCGGCGCGCGATCTCGACGAGCACGCGCTGCGTGTGCGTCTTGCCGGCGCCGGGAAGGCCGGTGAGGAGGACGAGCGGCCGGGTGCGCACGAGCTCGACGACGCCCCACTGCTCGTCGGAAACGTCGACCTCGGGCCGGCGCGGCTCCGGGAACAGCTCCGCCGAGTCGGCGTGGGCGCGTATGCCGAGCGCCCGTCCGAGCCGTCGCTCCATCTCCCATAGCTCGACCCGATACGCCCGGTCGTGCTCGACGACGAGCTCGGCGGCGAGAACGAGCGCCCGCACCGCCGACTCGAGCGGCTCGGGGTCGCCGACCTCGAGCAGGCGCCCGGCGCTCTGCCAGAGCTCGCCGAGGAGGAGGAACGTGTTGCCGTTCGACTCGGCCTCCTCGAGCACGAAGCGGAGCCCTGCCCGCAGCCGGTGCGGATCGTCGAGCTCGACGCCGAGCGAGCGGGCGATCCGGTCGGCGATCTTGAAGCCGATGCGCGGCAGCTCGGTGAGGCGGTAGGGGTCGTCGGTGAGCACCGCGACGACCTCCTCCCCATACTGGCGCACGAGGCGCGCGGCGAGCCCTGCGCTGATTCCGTGGCTGTAGAGGAACGCCTCGACCTCGCGGATCGTCGTGACCTCGCGCCAGGCCGCGACGGCACGCTCGACGCTTCTGCGCGAGATCGCGCGACCCGCCTTCGTGCGCACCTCGCGCAGGCGCTCGGGGTTGCGGTCGAGCTCCGCGAAGACGTTCTCGGCGCCGAAGTGCTCGACGATCGCCCGCGCGAACGTACGCCCGACGCCGGGGACGCGGGTGACGAGCCACAGCGCGATCCCGTCCGCCGTCTGCGGCAGCGTCGAGTGGAAGGAGGCGACGACGAACTGCACGCCGTGGCGCGGGTGCTCGGCGAAGGCACCGGTGCAGACGAGCTGCTCGCCGGGCGTGACGTGCCCGAGCGGGCCGGTGAGCGTGACGGGCTCGCCGTCGCGCTCCTCACCGACCGTCGCCGACCAGACCGCGAACTCCGCGTCGGGCGAGACGTAGCGCGGCCCTGAGGCGGAGAGGGTGACGCGGATCTCGTCCTCGATCGCGGCGGCCATCCTCGACGACGATACTTCGGGCGGGCACGCAATCGTCAGCGCGTCGGCCCGGACACGGCCCGGCGCGGCCTGTCTTCCGGCCGAGTACGATCGCCGCGTGCGAATCGTCCGCGCGCTCGGGATCGCCGTCGTCGCCGCTGCCGTGTTCGCGGCCGTCGTCCCCGGCCGGGCCTCGGCGCAGGGGCTCTCCCCGACGAGCGTCTACTTCAGAGGCCCGGGCGGGAACGTCGTCTGTGGGTACTTCGCCGGGGCCGGCCTCCCGGCGTTTCTCGAGTGCGGGGTGCCGACCGGGCTCGACCCGCCGGCGCCCGCGCCGAGCGCCGGTTCATGCCACGGCCTCGACCCCGCCGGCGATCGCGTGCGCCTCCACTCGACCGGGGGCGTGTTCGGCTTCTGCTCGGGAGACATCGGCGTGCTCGGCGAGTTCGGCAGCGCACCGGCTCTCGCCTACGGGAAGGACTGGCACGAGGGACCGTTCACCTGCATCACGTCAGTCGCCTGGGTCACGTGCAAGAACCCGAGCGGACACGGCTTCGCGCTCAGTCGTCTGCACTGGCATCCGGTCCGGTAGCAGCGGGCCGACTCGCCGCAGCGGGTGCAGCCCGGGCCGCGGCACCCCCGAACACCCGGGTTTGCGGGCCGTGCGGCTCACGGCGTTCTTCGGGATCACCCAGGCCGGTTGAACCAGCGGGCGCGGCGGCTCGAGCCGAAATGGCGCTTCTCGGCGACGAGGGCGCCGGACGGCTCGTTGAACGTGCCGGTCGGCTTCGGTCCCGAGAGGAAGTCGACGTCGACGCGCCCGACGCGGCCGCCGCCGAACTCGATGTAGCAGGAGCCGAGCCCGTCGTAGGGGCTCGGCTGCTCGTCGCCCCGCAGCGTCGCGATCAGCGCCGCGGCGACGACGCGCGCCGCCCCTTCGGAGAAGACGCCCGCCTTCGGCACGCCGATCGTGGCGACGTCCCCGACCGCGTACACCCCCGGAAACCGCGTCTGCAACGTCTTCGGGTCGACCGGCACGTAGCCGTCTTCGGTCATGCCGCTCGCCACGACGACGTCCGGGGCGCGGTGCTTCGGAACACCGAGGAAGAGATCGAAGGGCAGCTCGCTGCCGTCGTCGAGCACGGCGACGCGGCCGGCCGGGTCGATTGAGCTCACGCGGCGGCCGGGGACGAACTCGATGCCGCGCTCCGCGAACGCGGCGAGCAGCGCGACCGAGGTGTCCGGGGACGGAGGGACCGGCAGGCTGAACGGCATGACGAGCGAGATCTCGCAACCGGCGCGGACGCCGCGCGCGGACAGATGGTCGTGCAGCAGCAGCGCCGCCTCGCTCGGCGCGGGCGGGCACTTGAAGGGCGCTCCGCAGACGCCGACGATCGCCCGGCCCTGCGAGAACGCGGGAAGCAGCTCGCCCAGGCGCTGGGCGCCGGCGACCGAGTAGAACTCGTTGGCCCCGTCGGCGAGGCCCGGCGTGGCGGCCAGGTCGTAGTCGGCGCCGAGCGCGACGACGAGGAAGTCGCCCTCGTGGACGCCGCCGTCGGTGGTCACGCACCGCGCCTCGGGGTCGATCGCGGTGATCGTCTCCTGCACGAAGCGCACCCCGGGCTTTGCGATGTCACGGTACGCGAGGCGAACCGCGTCGAGCGTCGTCCGCCCGAACATCACGTCGAGCTTCGAGTACCCGAAGACGAACGCGTCGCTCTTGTCGATCAGGGTGACGTCGACGTCGTCGCCGAGCGCCTCCGACAGGACGGTCGCGAGCTCGAGGCCTCCAAAGCCCGCGCCGAGAACGACGACCCTGCTCTTCACCGGGCGATCATAGGCCAGCCTCGGCCTGCGACCGTTGGGCCGACGCCGACGAAGCCCTCGAGATCGCCGTCGGCTGCGAGGCCTGTCGTAAGCTCGCGTGGTGGAGCGTTTTGATGTTCTGGTGGTCGGCGGTGGGACGGCGGGATGTGTTCTCGCTGCACGGTTGAGCCAGGACGCGGCCCGTTCGGTCTGTCTGCTCGAGGCGGGGCCCGACTACGGCGCGTTCGATCGCGGTCGCTGGCCTGCCGAGATGGTCGACGCGTGCGTGATGCCGGACTCACACGACTGGGGCACCGGGGGCGAGGACGACCGGACGCTCGGCGCCCGCATCGTGGGAGGCTGCTCGGCCCGCAACGCGTGCATGGCGGTGGAGGGCACTCCGGCCGACTATGACGAGTGGGGAGAAGGCTGCGCCTACGAACGGTTCGCCCCGTATCTCGCGCGCGCGAAGACCGAGCTGCGTGTCGTACCGGCGAACACCGGCCACCCCGCCCCGATGCACGCGGCGTTCGTCGAGGCTGCTCGAGCGGTCGGCTTCCCGCTCTTGAACGACCCGAACGATCCGCACCAGCCGGTCGGGGTGGCCTCGTTCCCGGCAAACGTTGTCGGCACCGTCCGCTGGAACGCGGCGTTCGCATACCTCGACGCCGCGCGCGGGAGAGCGAACCTGACGGTGACCGGCGACACGCTCGTCGACCGGGTGCTGCTCGAGGGGACAAACGCGATCGGCGTCGTCACGGCCGAGGGCCGGACGATCCAGGCGGGGCTGGTCGTGCTCGCGGCCGGCGCGTACTTCTCACCTTCGATCCTGCTGCGCAGCGGCATCGGCCCGGAGCCGGAGCTGCGGCGGGTGGGGATCCCACTGGTCGCGCCGCTCCCGGTCGGCGAGCGCCTGCTCGACCATTGCGGCTCCGGCCTTGCCTGGCAGCCGACCGAGCGGTTCCACGCGGAGACGACGGCCCACGAGCGCGACGGCGATCTGTTCGAGGCGCACGCCGTGTTGAAGGCCGCGAGCACGGCCTGTCCGCCGGGAAGCTTCGACCTGCATCTCCTCTCGTGGACGAACGCAACGTCCACGCCCGGCCGCTACTCCGCCAACCTCGCCGTCTTCCTGATGAAACCGCTGTCGAGTGGGCGCGTGCGGCTGCGATCGGCCGACCCGGGCGAGCTACCCGTGGTCGAGCGGGGCTTCCTGGAGCAATCCAAAGACCTGCAGCCGCTGCTCGAAGGCTTCGAGCTTGCCCGCACGCTCGCCGCGACCGAGCCGCTCGCCGGACTGCTCGCCGCCGAACTCAGGCCCGGCACCGTCGACCTCGCCACCTACCTGCGCGAAAACGTCCGCAACTACTTCCACCCTGCGGGCACGTGCGGGATCGGACGCGTCGTGGACCGCTCCGGTCATGTGCTCGGCATCGAGGGGCTCGTCGTCGCGGACGCATCGGTGATGCCGACGATCCCGCGCGCGAACACGAACCTCACGACGGCTGCGATCGCGGAGCGAATCGCCGAACAGCTCTCGCGTCGTTCCTGAGCGGAGGAATCCGACTGCGTGGTTCTACCGATGGCGCCGAGAGGTGCGAGGGCGACGCTGCCTCGGGATGCCTCGTAGGCGATCGTCATCTGGTCGTCGATCCGCGGCTGCGGCCTCCGTCGCAGCGGTTCTCGCCTTGGCCTTGCCGGCTTGTTCGGGCGGCCACAAGGCGACGTCTTCTACGCCGGCGTCCACGTCGGTCTCGGTCCCGTCCACCACCGCCGCCTCGCCGGCGACCACCGTTCCGGCCAGCGGCGACAGGGTGGCGTTGGGGACGAACGATCCCTCCCAAGGAGACTGCACCACGAACACCAGCGAGGGAGCTACCTCCGTCGGGTTCGTCGTGCTCAAGCTCACGCCCGGCTCATTCGAGGCGAGGATCCAGCTGCAGGCGGGCTCCCCGAGCACGACCTACGGGGTGTTCATGCAACAGGTTCCCGGTTCGTGCCCGCAATCGGCAGCCAACGGCGGCACGCTGACCACCGACTCGACCGGGCGTGGCCACTCGTCCACGACCGTGCCGCGCGTGTCCGGCGCAACCACCTTCTTCGTGCAGCTCGTCCCTGCAGGATCCGGACCGTCCCAGTACACCAGCGACCGCATCTCGGGTGTGCGCTGAGAGCGACCGTCGCGGCGCTTCTGACCTGACCCGTTGAGTTTGTTGCCGATGTGAGCGTGACAGGTCGCTCGGTCAAGGCGTCCCGCGAAGGATTCCGGCCGATCCGTCAGCGGCTCTGGAGGAGCGTGACGCGGCGGCTGATCCCGGGCCACGATTCGTCACCGGTGAGCACCCTGTCGGCCTCCACCTCTTCCGCGGTTGCGAGCACGAGGTCCGGGAGCCGGAGGCTTCGAGACTCGCTCCGAAGATGCGCCACCGCCCGCCCGATCGCGGCGTCACCGCCTCGATCCGGACGGCGAAGTCCGCGAGGAACGCCTCGACTTCTGCAACTGCTTCGGCTCCTCGGCGGTACGGCGCGACGAGGATCTCGGCGTACACGGACAGGGGAATCACCAACTCTTCGCGCTGATGCTCGGTGAGGGCTTCCACAGCCGCGTCGTGCAGCGCATCGTCAGGATCGAGAAACGCGATCACAACCGACGCGTCGAGAACGACTAACGCCACTCGCCACGGAGACGGTCGAGCTCGCCGGGCTCGTACACGCCGCGGAGGGCGCCGGCGTGGCGCTCGATGACGTTCACGTCCCGCTCGAGCAGGAGCCGGCCCCTGCCGGCGGCAACGACGCGG
>Ga0187778_10000382_pt1 | contig 31483 bp, 42 predicted proteins | sample 1015_Q2_SP5_20_M_FD_132418 | JGI IMG/M metagenome (GOLD analysis project Ga0187778, IMG submission 132418) | Tropical peat soil microbial communities from peatlands in Department of Meta, Colombia - 1015_Q2_SP5_20_MG | ecosystem: Environmental > Terrestrial > Soil > Wetlands > Peat | place... | reverse complement strand
CCTGCGCGGTGTTGATGGTACGAAGCGATTGAACTGCGGACGACTCGTTAGCAGCAATACGTGCCCGCAGCAGGTTCGGGATTGCGATGGCAGCAATGATCAGGATGATCGCCACCACAATCAGCAACTCGATAAGTGAAAAACCCTTCTGTTTCCGCATCTCGTTTTCCCTTCTCTCTCCCTAATGACGTTGTGGTCGTGATTGACCAGTTGCCGATTATGTTGGCACTTTTCTCGCCAGAGGCGAAGGTTACCAATGTCACGCCCCAGTACCGGTCTACGCTCTTTGTGTTCAATGCCGGCTGGTCTCGCGTAACCTGAACCGGGCCGCTAAGGTACCGGCGCAGATCCTTCCTGGCAACAGATTGTGTCGGTCAGTTGCCAATTTCTGTCAGGGATTAAGCAAGGATCATTCGTGAAGTCGTTACCTTTGTGATCTGACTATGGGCGCTGCGTGCTCCCTATGATGGCTCGGGGATTCATGTGGCAGTCGCGACCGAGGATGCTATCGTAGAAAGCCCAGCCCTCAGTACCGGATCGTCCGCCAGGACGATCCAGAATCCGGCTGTGATTCTCGGCCTGGTGCTGGTCCTTGCCTCGCTTGTGCTCTACAACCCCGCTGGCCGGTATCCCTTCCTCAATTACGACGATGATCGCTACGTAAGTCAAAACATTCACGTACAAGCGGGCCTTCGCTGGAGCACGATTCGCTGGGCATTCACCACGACGACCGAAGCCAATTGGCACCCGCTGACCTGGTTATCGCACGAGCTGGATTGGCAGCTTTTTCATTCGAATCCTGCTGGACACCACTACGGCAACGTGCTCTTGCACGCGATTAATGTCTGTCTTTTATTCTTTGTACTTCTGCAAGCGACCGGCTTTATGTGGCGGAGTTGGATCGTGACTGCGCTGTTTGCTCTTCATCCCATAAACGTCGAATCGGTTGCATGGATTGCCGAGCGTAAGAATTTGCTCAGCATGTTTTTCTTTCTGCTTGCGCTCGCCGCTTACCGCTGGTACGCACAGAAGTCAGGTGTGACACGCTATACGTCCGTAGTTGGTTTGTTTGCGTTGGGACTAATGGCCAAGCCGCAGGTTGTCACGTTTCCATTTTTGCTTCTGCTTTGGGATTACTGGCCGCTCCGGCGAATTCAATCTGATGCCAAGCATCCACCGAGTTCGCCAGGATGCGCGGTGCCTGCGTACAGCTTCACTCGTCTGGTGTTAGAAAAGCTGCCGCTTTTTGCGCTTTCCGCTGCAAGCTGTGTCATCACAATAAAAGCTCAAGCTGCTGGCGGTGCGGTGCGATCCTTCCATCAGCTGCCGCTTGATGCTCGGCTCGGCAACGGACTGCTTTCATACGCTCGCTATGTAGGAAAGGCAGTTTGGCCGTCACACCTTGCAGTCATGTATCCCTACTTGGGATTTTCGACAGTCCAACTCCTCGTCTCACTGCTGCTTCTCGTTCTGATCTCTGCAGTGGTGATCGTTACGCGGCGAAGGTACTTGTTGGTCGGCTGGCTGTGGTTTCTCGGCACATTGCTGCCCATGATCGGCATTGTGCAGGTGGGTGCACAAGCGATGGCTGACCGTTATGCATACCTGTCCTTCATTGGGTTATTCGTGATGACGACATGGGGCGTCGCAGAACTTGCGGAACGCTACCCCTGGCCGAAGACGGTGCCGCTTCTGGCATGTTCACTTCTCTTAATCGGGCTGGGTGTAACTGCTCGCCGGCAGCTTGGATACTGGCGCGACAGCATTGCGCTGTGGACGCACACGATTGAAGTCACCGGGCCCAACTTCCAGGCGCAAGAACACTTGGCGAGTGCCTTAGCGGACGAAGGGCGTACCGATGAAGCGGGCGTTCACTTTGAAACTGCGCTGGCCATCGACCCAACCAACGCCAAGGCAAATCTAAACCTCGCCGTATATGATCACACCCGAGGCAGGATAGAAGATGCGATCCGGCTTTATCGCAATACGTTGCAGCTAACTTCTGATGAGAAGCTTCAAGGTGAGGCCCTGACGAACCTCGGTTGGGCTTATTACGAACTCGGGAACCTGTCGGACGCTGAATCAGCCTACCAAGCGGCGGTTCGCCTCAAACCGCAGAATCACAACACGTGGATCGGCATGGGGCTGATCGAAGAAAGATTGCGCAAACACGATGACGCGGCCAATGCATTTTCGCGCTCGGCAGCTATCCGGCCCTCGGCCGTAGACTATCTGCTACTGGAAACAGCTTTGGAGCATTCCGGTCGCCGTCGGGAGGCCGATGCCGCTCACGCACAAGCCCAGCGAATCTCTTCAGATTTGGGTGAGGCGCAGGGTATTGCGCAAAAACTTCTGTCGCAGTGAACCATCGCACTTCCTCTGCTCGCTCAAACCTGAACGGCCTACAGCAAACGAATCGGGATTGATCTCCTTCAAAACAATCTGAGTTGTTCGGCTGATTCCGGTTGCGGCAGGGGGTGGCTTCTCTCGCTGTTGCGATCGTAGTCGCTCCTTATGCCATGTTTTTCGCGAAGACGGGCCATTAGCTGCGACAAACGTTTCCGATAAGAATTGGGCAGAAAGGCGCGGTTCTTGTAACGCTCGCGATAGCTTTCGATCAGGTGCGGGAATTCTGCTTCCAGAAACGGCATAAAAACCGCTGCCGAGCAGGGCTTGAGGAAGAGGGAATTAGCAAAAATATATTTTCCTCCAGCCTTCGCGGTTGCGCTAACCAGCGCCTCCAGGTCGCGCGGTGCGTCGGTGATTCCGGGGATCACAGGCGCGCAAATTACTCCGGCATCAACCCCCGCTTCATTCAGCTTGCGCATGGCCTCCAAGCGAAGATCGGGACGTGGGGCACGTGGTTCAAGAATGCGGGCCAGGTTTGCATTTAAGGTTGTGATCGTGACATTCACGAACAATTTGTTCTTCGCAGAAATTTCCTTGAGGACGTCGGTGTCCCGCAGCACCAGATTGGATTTGGTGACGATGCCGATCTCGAATCCCTTGTGCCTGGCGAACTTCTCCAAAATCGCCCGCGTAACCTCGAAACAGCGTTCGGCGGGCTGATACGGGTCGGTTGCGGTGCCGATCGCAATCTCTTCTCCCGCTTTGACCTGACGCAATTCCTGGCGCAGCAGGTCCGCTGCATGCTGCTTGACAAAAATTTTCCGCTCGAATTCGATGCCATTTCGCATTTCCATGAACTCATGCGTGTAGCGGGCATAGCAGTATTTGCAGGCGAATTCGCAGCCGCGATAGGGATTGATGGTCCAGGTAAAGGGCATGCGCTCCACGGTGCAGCGGTTCAGAAGAGAACGAACCGGAAGAGTGAAATATTCGATTTCGTGTCCCAGGCGAAGCGATTCGCCTTCTGCTGCCAGACGGGCAATGCCAACCAGTTTGGGCTTGAAGTCGGGGATAAGGGGAAGGGAAGCCATCTATGTATTCGCTATTTGTTCGCCTATGATAATCCAATCACGATGAGTCGTCAACTGGAGGGTTCTCCTTGAATTTGATGTCTTAGATCCTTGATTGGATTTACTTGAGAGCTAACCGTTCAAGCAGATACCAGAAGCAGACAAGCGTCAGGATGGGACCGCCCCAGATGCAGAAGGCCGACTGCCAGGCAAGGACCTGGATGATTTCGCGCTGGCTGCGCGCGGATATGAAGAGCGGGCGGTTCGGAGCACCCCTGAGGACAACAGCAGGGCTGAGGTCGAACTCTTCCGAAGTCTTTGCAGATAGCTTTGGGCGGGCAGCGGCGGCGCCTGGCAAAATCACGCCACCAATTTCCTGCTCGCTCTGGAGCTCTGCGGCCTCTGCGCTCAGAAATTGGCTGGAGCCGTCAGATTTCTTTTCCGGGTTTTCGCGCAAGGTTCCCATCGCAAACAGGGTCTGCCCCGGGCGGACAACGTATTCCTCTAGTCTTACAGGCGAGTGTGATACTCCGTGGCGATTCAGAAAATGCTGGGCGTACTCAGGCACACCGCCTTCGTATTCCTCCGAAAAGGCCGCTTCTAATTCGGAGTTCGCGCCGCGCGCATCCACCATGAGCTTTCCTGTACCATCGTCGAGAAAGAACGGAGCTGACAGGTTTTCTTCCGCTGCTTTTCGCCAGCTGCGTCGGTCGCCGGTCCAGGCGATGGTTCTATAAAAGAAACAGTCTTCCTCGGAGAGCGGGGCGACAATCGTGTACGGCCCTTCGACTTTGCCCGAGACTTCGATTAGACCCAGGGAAGCGCCCCGGACGGTCGATCGGGGCACATTCTCGATGAAGCGTTTTCGCTGTAGCAGGGCAAAGCCGCGAAAGAAGAAATAAATCCCCGCAGCAAAACCGATGACCGACCAAATCAGCGGGTTCGCAAGCGCGGACACAAGATCCGATGGACGATCAGCCCGGTGCCAGGCAGCCGCTGCGGCAGTCACGATCATTCAACGCTAAGGCCCGGCTGGCGCACTCTTTTCGCCTGGTGGCGGAGGAATGGTTATGTCAATGTTTGTTACAGGGCCCAAGTCCGACAGCGGCTTGTCGAATTCCGCCGTATTTCCCACGACAAGCACCTTCAGTTGATCTTTGTGCAGGTACTTGACCGCGACCCGCTGCACGTCACTCGGCTGGACCTTCTCAATTCCCGCGCGAAAACGCTCCAGAAAATCTCCAGGATAGCCATAGAACTCATATGCCATTCGCTCGCGAAGGACCTTGGCTGGCGAATCGAAGTTGAAAACGAAGGAATTCAGAATGGAATCCTTTGCGACTTTGATCTCATCATCGGTGAGCGGATGCGTCTTCAGGTCATCAATCTGCTCGTCCAGCGCCTGAATCGACTCTATTGTAGTTTGGCTTTTAGTTCCCATCGAGATGCGATTAATTCCCGAATGGTCGAATGCGCTGCCGATGCCACCACCCACGCCATACGCGAGACCCTTAGCGCTACGTATGTTGCGAAACAATCGTGACGAAAAACCTCCGCCGAATGCTTCATTGAAAACCTGGGTCGCAAAATAATCGGGGTTGTCTCGCCGTATCCCCAGATCCACCATTCGGATGTTGCTTTGGTTTACGTCCGGCCGAGGAATCAGGTAATAGCCCGGTTTCGCGGGTTCGAACTTGATATCCGGTGCCTTATAAGCCGGCCCTTTCGCCCATTCGCCGAACGTCTGGCGCAGCCTGGCTTCCATTGCGGACGAATCGAAATCTCCGACCACCCCCAAAATGATGTAGTTCGGATATACATGCGAGTGATGCCAGTCCAGCAGATCCTGGCGCGTGACGGCAGAGACCGTGTTGTACTCAGGCTGCCGCACATAGGGATTCGCTTTCCCATAAGCGAGCTTCGTTGACTCGCGTTGCGCAACGTCACTGACGTCGTCGTTACGGCGGGAGATCGCGTCGTACATTTCTCTTTGCGCCAGATCCAATTTGTCAGGGCGGAACTCCGGTTCCCTCACCAGGTCCGCGAAGACCCTGAAAACATCATCGAAATCACCCTTCAGGCAAGACCAGGAAATCGTGGTGGAATCCCCACTATCGCCCGTCTCGACCTTTGCCGCCCGGACTTCGAGGTAATCGTCCAGCTCATCCCCGGTCTGCGTCTTCGTCCCCCCGGTTCGCCAAACTTCGCCATACATATCGAGCATGCCGGCTTTGTTGGCAGGTTCCTCGCGCGATCCCCCGCGAATCCGCGCGATTCCGTCGATCAGCGGCAGCTCATGGTCCTCCTGCAGGAAGACAACCATGCCGTTGGGAAACTCGATATGCTTGGGCTCTTTTGGATGAAATGCTGGAAGAGGCAAGATCTCAATCTGCTGCCAATCTTTAGCCTGCGCGGCCGCCTCTGCACCAAAAGCCACCATGGCAATAAAGACAGCAACAAGAATGCCTGGCTTGCGGGTCATCATTCGCCTCCCTTGTTGGGCTGTCCCGATGGTGGCGCGGCCGTTTCAATGACTCCCACCGTGCGGTTGTTATCGGTGAAGGTCTTGTTTGCCACGCGGCGAATGTCGGCTTTTGTGATCTTGTCGATCCTGTCTACCTGACGAAAGAGTTCGCGCCAGTCGTCGTACCGGGCCTGATTCATGCCTAACTCAAAAGCCAGGCCGGAATTGCTATCCAGACTCCGCAGCAAGTTTGCCTTGGCGCGCGTCTTAATCATTTTTAGCTCATCGTCGCTGATGTCTTGCGCCTTGAGTTTGTCGATCTCGCCGTGGATGGCCACTCCCATCTCATCGGGCTTGTGGCCCGGCATGCAGAATGCGTAGAAGGCGAACAAGTGCGCATATTTGTTGCCGGGCAATCCGGTAAAGCCTGCGGCGTCAGAAGCGATTTTCTTGTCCCGGACCAAGGCGCGGTAGAGCCGTGAAGTCCGGCCCTCCGACATCAAATCAGCTATGCCGTCATAAACGGCGTCATCAGGACTCAGGTAGTCGGGTCGATGATATCCCTCGAGATAAAGAGGCTGTGCCACGTCATGCAGGACCACACGCCGTTCGGAATTTTGCGGTGGCTCCAGGCTGATCCTCTCGTCCGGTTTTTCGCGCGATGGCAGCCGGCCAAAATATTTTTCGATAATCGGAAGCGCCTCACTGGCCGTTACATCGCCCACGACGGTCAGAACCATGTTGGAGGGAATGTAATACTCCTGAAAAAAAGTGTCCGCATCCGTGGCGGAAAAGGAATTCAGGTCTGAGATCCATCCGATCGTCGGCCGGTGGTACTGGCTGGCCTGAAATGCCGCGGTTGTAAATTGCTCCAACAAACGCCCAATGGGATTGCTGTCCGTGCGCATGCGGCGTTCTTCGATGACCACATTGCGTTCCTTGTAGAACTCACGCATCACAGGATGCAGAAACCGGGACGACTCGAGATAGGCCCACAATTCCAGCCGGTTGACGGGCAGGGAATAGAAATAATTGGTTTCATCGTAGTTGGTTGATGCGTTGAGATTCTCGCCGCCGTTTCGCTCGATGATCTCGGTGAACTGGTTGGGAATGACGTATTGATTGGCCTGCTTGATTGCGTCCTGCCACGCGGCTTCAAGCTGCTTGACCTTGTTGTCATCGCGATTAATCCGTTTGTCTCGCTCGCGCAGGTAAGCCGCGTATGCCAGCTCCACCTTTTGAAGTGCCACTTTCTCCGCAGCGTAGTCTTTCGTGCCGATGGTGTCTGTGCCCTTGAAGGCCATGTGCTCGAACATGTGGGCCAGACCGGTTTTGTCCAGGGGATCCTGCACCGAGCCGGCATCCACATGGGTATAGAAGGAGAAAACTGGCGCCTCCGGGCGCTCGCAGATCAGCACGGTCAGCCCGTTATCAAGCTTTTTGAGCGTCATTCGTTTTTCGAAGGATGCGACGTCCTGCGCGGCCGCAAGGGCCGCAAGTATCAGAACTGTTCCAAAGACATGAAGCCTGCGATGGGTCACGTTACCTCCAACAGGTTGGACGCATGTGAGGGGCAGAAGTTTGAAGTTACGTGGCACAAGGGGACGTTGTCAAACTGAGGAGCATCCAAGAGTTGATTATGCAGAAGGATTCCGGGTATACAGGTAGCGCGTTCGCCATCCCGTCGATTGCGATTCGGCCTCCAGGGGGAAAGCGCATGAGCAGTTCCCAAACCATCGAAATCGAGGGCAAACACCTTAAGTTGACCAACCTCGAAAAGGTGCTTTATCCGGCCACCGGATTCACCAAGGGCCAGGTGATCGACTATTACGCGCGGATCGCGCCGGTGCTGATCCCTCACCTCGCCGGCCGTCCAGTTACGCTCAAGCGATATCCTGAAGGTGTCGACAAAGAGTATTTCTTTGAGAAGAACATAACCAAATACCGCCCTGAGTGGGTGAAGACGGCTCCCATCTGGAGCGAAGGCAACAATCGCGATGTGAACTACGTGCTGGTGAACGATCTGCCAACGCTCACCTGGGTCGCAAATCTCGCCGCGATCGAACTCCATCCCTCGCTGTCGCTGGCGAAGAACATCGAGTCGCCGACGGTGATTGCCTTCGACCTTGATCCGGGGCCTCCAGCCAACATCGTGCAATGCTGTCAGGTCGCCCTCTGGCTGCGAGACATCTTCGATCATTTCGGACTGCAGAGCTTCCCAAAGTCCTCAGGATCAAAGGGCATGCAGCTTTATGTTCCGCTGAACACACCGACCAGTTATGAAATCACGAAGCCGTTCGCGAACGCGTTGGCACGTTTGCTTGAAAATGAGCACAAGGATCTCGTCGTTTCTGACATGAAGAAAAGTCTGCGGGTCGGCAAAGTGTTGGTGGACTGGAGCCAGAATGATGAGCACAAGACCACGATAGCCGTGTACTCGCTCCGCGCACGCGAGCATCCCACTGTTTCCACGCCTTTGACTTGGGAAGAAGTAGAGCGGACTTTGAAGAAGAAAGATCCTGGTTTGCTGGTGTTCGAAGCTCCGCGGGTGCTTGAACGCGCCCAAAAGATGGGTGATTTGTTTAAGCCGGTACTCACCCTTAAGCAGAAGCTCCCCAAATTGCCAGCTATCGAAGAAGCGCAACCGGAGGCGATTGCAGCGGGCCTCGACATAGCGGCGCAGGGGGAAACTTCATCTGCTCGCAAGCGCGCACCAGCAGGTCGCCGACCCGCACAGAAGAAAAAAGCGCCGAAGGTATAATGCCACTTTCCGCAGGACGTGACGATGGCGCAACTTTATGCCGGCACCTCCGGATGGGCCTACCCGAGCTGGAAGCCTGACTTTTACCCAGCGAAGTTAGCACAAGCGAAATTCCTGCCATACTACGCAACGCGGCTTAACGCCGTGGAAGTGAACTTCACGTTTCGCCAGCTGCTGAAAGAGACGACTGCGCAGAAATGGATTGCGGAAACTCCAGCAACGTTTCAGTTCAGCGTTAAGGCGCACCAGGTTATTACTCATATCAAGCGGCTAAAGAAGGCGGAGGATTTCATTCCGCGCTTTTTGTCGACGGTTCAGCCGATTGCCCAAGCCGGAAAACTTGGCCCGTTGTTATTTCAGCTTCCGCCGAACATGAAAGCTGACCCAGCTTTATTGGAGGAGTTTCTGGGCAATCTGCCCCGAGGCGTCCCCTCGGCATTTGAGTTTCGCCATCCATCGTGGTTCGAAGACTCGATCTTCGAGTTGCTCAAGAGGCACAATCGCGCACTTTGTGTGGCGGAAACCGAGGAGCGAGTCACCCCAGACGTAATTACTGCTAATTTTTCTTATTACCGGTATCGCAAGCCTAGCTACACGCCGGAAGAACGCCAGACTATGGTCGGCCGCATCCGAGACCACCTCGACGCTGGCCGGAACGTGTTCGCCTATTTCAAGCATGAAGAAACCCCGCAGGGCGCGCTCTACGCGATCGAGGTCCTGAAGGAAATCCAGGGCGCGGCAACCGAGAACCGGCAAGTGACTACCGGGACGTAACGCCGACGCATCCCGCTGATTACTTTGCCCAGTGTCCGATAACGCGCATACTCAATCTGTGTCCGCTGATGCGAGCGCTCGCGTAGTGTCCGATTTTCTTGATTACCTGAAAATCGAAAAAGGACTTGCGGCCCTCACCATAGCAGCTTACTCAACCGACATCCGTCAATTCTCGGATTTTCTGGACAGACGAAAACGCAAGTTGATTGCGGCCCGACGAACCGATGTGCGCGACTTCATTCAGGAACTTTTTGCGAATTCGGTCGACGGCAGATCAGTTGGAAGAAAACTGTCGGCTCTACGCCATTTGTATCGATATCTGTTGCTCGATAAATTGATCGATCACGATCCAACTCTAAACATCGACTCACCAAAGCAGTGGAAGGTTCTCCCGAAGTCGCTGGCTCCGGATGAAATTACCGCTATGCTGGGTGTGCGTGGTGGGCGTGTATCAGAACACCAGCTAGCCAATGCTATTTCCGCTCGAGACCAAGCCATCCTTGAAGTGTTTTACGCCGGAGCACTGCGCGTTTCCGAGCTAGTCAGCGCCAGACTCGAAGATCTGAAACTTGATCTTGGCTACGTGCTGGTGCGAGGCAAAGGTGACAAAGAGCGCATCGTTCCGTTGGGCAGGTCCGCACAACGGGCCTTACTGGACTACCTGCGGGATTCGAGGCCGATGCTCGCTTCGAATAGAAATTCTCCATTCTTGTTCCTGGGACGCGGCGCCCGCAAGTTGACCCGCCAGCGGGTGTGGCAGCTCGTCCGGCTGGCATCGGTCAGCGCGGGGCGGAATGCAAGCCCTCACATGTTGCGGCACAGTTGCGCAACTCACATGGTGGAGAACGGAGCGGATTTGCGCACAGTGCAAACGATTCTGGGGCATGCCGACATCTCGACCACACAGGTCTACACGCACCTTGCTCTTGATCGGCTGAAGAACGTTTATCAGAAGCACCATCCGAGGGCGAAGGCACGATAGGTTTTCGTGTCCATCGCCAAGAAAGCGGACAGTGCGCACAGGGAGCGTGAACGGCAATTGCATGAATAAAGTGCGACACAAAACAACAATTGTGGAAAGGGCCGTTGCTCAGTTTCTGCGGTCATTGCAAGAGCGCAACGCGTCTCCGCACACGATCAAGGGATATTCCGGAGATTTGAGTGAGTTTGTCCAGTATGCAGGGTCACGGAATTGGGCCGGGATCGATCACCTAACGGTTCGAGGTTTCCTTTCGCACCTCTACGAGAAAGGACTGAGTAAGACCTCTGTCGCGCGCGCCCTTGCGGCAGTTCGGTCGTTCTACCGCTGGCTGGCGCAAGAGGGAATTGTGGACCAGAACCCGGCAGCCCTGGTCTCGACGCCGAAGCTTCCCAAAAAGCTCCCTCGGGTTCCGACCATCGAAGAAATGAACAGCCTGCTTGACGGGCAGATGCCGGAGGCTGCCGCATTTCCCGAGCGGGACCGCATGATCTTCGAACTGCTCTACGGATGCGGCATTCGCAACTCCGAACTGACGGGAATCAATGTCGATGACATCCGCATGAGCGCGGAAGCCATTCTTATCCGCGGCAAGGGCAGGAAGGAACGTTATGTCCCCTTCGGGGATTCGGTGAAGAGTGCGCTGGCTGCTTACTTGCCGGCTCGGCGGCAGGCACTCGCGGTTTGCAGGAAAAATACGAATGCTTTGCTGATCAACCATCGGGGAGGACGGCTTACTACGCGCAGCGTCCGGCGCATCATCAAGAAAATTGCGGTTGCAAAAGGATTGCCGCCTGATGTGCATCCGCACACCCTTCGCCACGCCTTCGGCACGCATTTGCTGGAAGAAGGTGCAGATCTTCGCGCCATTCAGGAGATGCTCGGTCACGAGCGCTTATCCACCACACAGCGTTACACTCAGCTTTCCATGAAACATGTTCTGCAGGTGTACGATCAGACCCACCCAAGGGCAAAATGAGGGATCCGACCTGATCTTCTGGCACGGAAATGACTGCATTGCGGAATGACGCCGTAAGAGCGATGGTGCCGCATTTGCCTCAACTGGCAACCGTCTCTAGAATAGAAACTACTTCGCGGTTGAGAAATTATGATTCATTTTCCAGTTCCTGAAGCGCTCACTTTCGATGACGTCTTACTTCTGCCCGCCCGTTCTGACGTGGTCCCGGCGCTCGCCAATACACAGACCCAGCTCACGCGCAATATTCGCCTGAATATTCCGGTCATTAGCGCCGCCATGGATACCGTGACCGAATCCCACATGGCGATCGCGCTGGCTCAGCAGGGTGGGGTGGGCATCATTCATCGCAATCTGACGATCGAGCAGCAAGCCAATGAAGTGGACAAAGTGAAGCGTTCGGAAAGCGGCATGATTGTGGACCCGGTCACCATGTCGCCGGACGCGAAGGTTTCAGAGGCGCTGGAGGTCATGCGCCAATACAAGATTTCTGGCGTGCCCATCACCAAGAACGGGAAGTTGGTCGGAATTCTCACCAACCGCGATTTGCGTTTCGAAACCCGCTTCGATATCCCGATCAGCAAAGTAATGACGAAAGAAAACCTGATTACGGTCCCGGTAGGAACGACGCTCGAAGATGCGGAAGAGATCCTGCACAAGCACCGGGTAGAGAAGCTGCTGGTGGTGGACGACAAGTACAACCTGAAGGGATTGATCACGGTAAAGGACATTCAGAAGAAGCTTAAGTATCCGAATGCGGCAAAGGATTCCCACGGAAGGTTGCGTGTCGCGGCGGCCATAGGAGCCACGGGCGACTTTCTGGAGCGCGCGCAGGAACTGGCCAAGGCAAAGGTGGATTTATTGGCATTAGACAGCGCACATGGGCATTCGACACGCGTGTTGGAAGCGATTCAGCAGGTCAAGGCGAAACTTCCGCAGATCGATTTGGTCGCCGGCAACGTAGCCACATTTGATGGCGCTTGTGAATTGACCCGCGCCGGGGTGGACGCGGTGAAGGTGGGCATTGGTCCGGGATCCATCTGCACGACCCGCGTAGTAACAGGAGCAGGAGTACCTCAGATTACGGCCATCGCTGAAGCCTACCGAGCCACAAAGGATTCCGGTGTACCGGTGATTGCTGATGGCGGAATTAAATACTCCGGTGATATCACGAAAGCGCTGGCGGCGGGGGCGTCCGCAGTGATGATCGGATCTCTGTTTGCGGGAACCGACGAAAGTCCGGGTGAGTTGATCCTCTATCAGGGCCGGACGTTCAAGTCGTACCGGGGCATGGGATCGCTGGGCGCTATGGCGGCAGGAACCGGTGGGAGCGAGCGCTATTTCCAGAACACGGATGGCGACGCCTCAACTGCCATGCCGGTTATCGGAGAAGAATCGAACCGCTTGGCCAAATTGGTTCCCGAAGGAATCGAAGGCAGAGTTCCATATCGCGGCTCAGTGGCCATGATCGTTCATCAAATGGTTGGTGGTGTGAAGTCTGGAATGGGCTACTGCGGTTGTGGCAGTATCCTGGAATTGCAACAAAAAGCCCGCTTCGTGCGAATCAGCATGGCCGGTCTGCGTGAGAGCCACGTACATGACGTAGTAATCACTCGCGAAGCACCGAATTACGTTGTCGAGTAGATCCCCCGCATAAAACGTTTTGCTGCGAACTTAGGAATCGGATCTTGAATCTCCATCAAAAACAGGTGACAAAAGCCTGGATAGCCGCCGGGCTGTGGATGATCCTGATTGCCATTGAATCCACGAGCTATCTGTCGAGCGCTAACACCAGTCGCTTGTTGTATCCGATTTTTCACTTTCTGTTCGGACTTGATCCGATTCGGTTTATAACTTGGCATCACTACATTCGCAAAACCGGCCATTTTGTGGGCTATTTCATGCTGAGTCTTCTGCTGTTTCGTGCTTGGCGGGCTACGCTGCCGTCTCCTTCGATCTGGGATTTGCGCTGGGCGGCAATTGCATTCTTGATGTCTGCCTTCGTGGGAAGTATGGATGAGTGGCACCAGACGTTTCTCCCCTCGCGAACGGGCCTGGTAAGTGACGCGGTTCTGGATAGCATGGCGGCGTTGATCGCCCAAATCGTGATTTTTGTTTTGCTGCAGCAGCGGCGATCAAGATCGAGGCAGGAAGAAGTTGTACCGGCGGGCTGAAACAGTTCTGAACCTGGCTGCGCGGAGGCAGTCAGTACATAGCGTCGTACTTGGTGACTTCCCAAGCGCCGTCCTTGTTTTCCAAGGTCACCGAGAACAATTCTTTGTAGGTGCCAGAATCATTGGGGCCGGTGCGGCGCTTGCCGCGATAATGCAGGATGCGCAGTGGCGGCGTATCTTCCCAATCGACGATTTTCCAGGAAATCAACGGGTGCTGTGCCTCTGAATCACAGATGAACTTGGCGTATTTCCTGCGATAGTCCTTTTCCCACTGGGCCAGGACTGTCTTGCATTCCCCATCCCTTATACCACCCAGGTATTGGCTGGCGACGTGTTCCGATGTGCGATCGCGCAACGGATTCAACGAAATTGAAAGGGGAATGCCGGAGAGCGGGTCCTGATCTTCTGAACGAGAGAGGACGGGACCCTGGTGGTCGAGCCACATCAAATAGCCGAAGAACACCAGCAGCAGCAACACCCCTGCGCTTGCGGCAATCGCGAGTTGTGTCCGCGAAACGGCCATTCTGCTGCAAGTTTAGCCTGTCACGAATTGTTCGCCAGATTACGCTGGTGACCTGCGATAGGACATGTACGCGCAGTAGTCAGGAGTTAGTAGCCAGGAGTCAGTTGCTGCGATTCAGCATGCGGGGAGTCGAAATCATCCTAGATGCCTTTCGCTGACTCCCGACTACCGACTCCTGACTACTCAGATTTGCTTTCGCCTTCGGCACCGGGAGCGGGATGTTCCACACCCTGGTCGGCTTCTTCCATGGCCTTCTTGGCTTCCGCAGCGCGCTTGGCGCGGGTTTCGGCCCGCTTTTGGCGCTTCTCGTCGAGGACCTTTTCGCTACCCAGCAGCTCTATGAAGGCCTTGTCCGCCCCGTCACCTTTTTGCCACGCCGTGCGGACGATTCTCAGATACCCGCCATTGCGATCGCCGAAGCGGGGAGCGATCGTGTCGAATAACTTGTCCACCGCGGCGTCGGTCATGAGATAGGCGTAGGCTCGCCGACGGGCTGCCAAGTCACCGCGCTTGGCGAGCGTAATCATCTTCTCGACCTGTGGGCGCATCGCCTTCGCTTTGGGCACAGTCGTTTCGATGCGCTCTTCGACAATCAGCGAAGTGACCAGGTTCCGCAGCAGAGAACGGCGGTGCGCCGTGGTACGTCCAAGTTTCCAGCCTGCTACTTTGTGACGCATAGAAACCTCAGTGAGTAGCCTAGCAGGCAGGAGCTAGTAGCAAGGCTTTGTGGTTTCTCCTGGCTACCTGCTACCCGCTGCTAACTACTGAATTCTTACAGTTCGTTGTCCGGGCCGTAGGCTGATGCAGGAAGTATCTGGTTTGAAGTCGGGCCGGGCACGGCGTTTCCATGCTCGTCGATCTTCATTCCCAGGCTCAAGCCCATGGTTCCCAGAATTTCTTTGATCTCGTTTAGTGACTTACGCCCGAAATTCTTGGTCTTCAGCATTTCGGCTTCGGTCTTCTGCACGAGTTCGCCAATGGTCTGAATGTTCGCGTTCTTCAGGCAATTGTAGCTGCGTACCGACAACTCCAACTCCTCTACGGAACGATTCAGGTTTTCGTTGCGAATCTCCGGTTTGCGCTCCTCGGCTGAGGTCGCAGTCTCAATGTCTTCCTCGAAGTTGATGAAGATGTTCATGTGGTCTTTCAGCAATTTCGCGGCGAGGCCGATAGAATCGGCAGGTGTAATCGAGCCGTTCGTCCAGACTTCGAGAGTCAACTTGTCGTAGTCCGTGATCTGTCCGAGACGCGCGGCTTCCACGGTGTAGTTGCACTTGCGGACCGGGGAATGGACGGAGTCGATGGGAATAAACCCGATTCCCAGATCTTCGTCGAAATTCTTGTCGGCAGAAACGTAGCCGCGGCCACGTTTGAGCCGCATTTCCATGTCGAGCTTGCCGCCTTCGCTGACAGTAGCGATGTAGACGTCTTTGTCGAGCACCTCGACATCGGCGTCGGCTTCGATCATGCCCGAGGTGACGACACCCGGCTGATCGGCACGCAGATAAATCGCTTTTGGCGCATCCCCACTCAGCTTGAAGGGAATTTGCTTCAGGTTGAGGATGATGTCGGTCGCGTCTTCGACCACTCCAGGGATCGACTGGAATTCGTGCAGAACGCCTTCAATCTTCACCGCGGTCACAGCCGCGCCTTCGATCGAGCTCAGCAGTACGCGACGAAGCGCGTTACCAATGGTGGTGCCAAAGCCGCGTTCAAACGGCTGCGCCCAGAAAATTCCGTACTTGTCCGTCAAGGTTGTTGTATCAACCGCCAGACGTTTTGGTTTTTGAAACCCTTTCCACAGCATTTTGTTATTCTCCTTCGGCCATGTGGCTCAGGCTTGGCTCTCCAGACAGGTCCAGGTCTGGATCGGGCGCCAAGCCAGGCTGATCTGGCTCGAAAAGTGGACCCTCCACGAAAATTGCCGAGCTTCGCTCGGCTGGGCAGCCGGGAGCGGCTGCCCCCGCGAACATCACTTGCTATAAAGTTCGACGATCAGCTGCTCATTAACCGGCAACTGAATCTCTTCTCGCTTGGGCAGCGACAGCACGCGACCTTTGTAATTATCGCGATCGATTTCCAGCCACGTAGGCGGATTCTGATGGCTGGCAAACTCTTTGGCCTGCTCCAGAATCGGCAACTTGCGGCTGCCCTCGCGAATCGCGATCTCCTCGCCAACGCTCACTTCATACGATGGAATGTTTACTTTGCGCCCATCGACCTGCACGTGACCGTGGCGAACTAACTGCCGGGCCTGGCGACGAGAGACCCCGAAGCCCAGGCGATAAACTACATTGTCCAGCCGACGCTCCAGTTGCTGCAGAAGCATCGCACCGGTCACTCCCCTGGTGCGCGCCGCTTTCTCGAAGTAGTTGCGGAATTGCGCTTCCTGGGTGAAGTAAATACGCTTGGTCTTCTGTTTTTCGCGCAGCTGCAGGCCGTAGCCCACAACTTTGGTTTTCCGGTCTTTGCCATGCTGACCGGGAGCAAAGTTGCGCTTTTCAACGGGACATTTGTCGCTGAAGCACTTCGCCCCTTTGAGGAACAACTTCATGCCCTCGCGGCGGCAGAGACGACAGACAGGATCAGTGTAACGTGCCAATTTTCTTCTCCTTTAGATGACCGGTTTACAGGTTTGGCTTCACCCTTCATTCCCGGACGTTATACCGTGGCTTGGGAGAACCAGGCCACCAATCTCTAGACCCTTCGCCGTTTCGGCGGACGGCATCCGTTGTGCGGAATCGGCGTTGCATCTTTAATATTCCGCACTTCAATTCCAGCAGCGGCCAAAGCGCGAATTGCCGACTCGCGTCCCGAACCCGGCCCACTGACACGGACCTCCACGCTTCGCACGCCGTGATCCCGCGCCATGTTCGCAGCGTTCATGGCTGCCTGCTGCGCCGCGAACGGCGTTCCTTTGCGCGATCCGCGAAAACCCAGCGATCCGGAGCTTTTCCAGGAAAGGACGTTTCCCGCTGGATCGGTGATCGTCACGATCGTGTTGTTGAAAGAGGCCTGAATGTGGGCCACGCCGTGCGAGACGTGCTTGCGCTCTTTCTTTTTGAACGTTTTCTTCTTGCCCTTTTTTTCTGGCGCGGCTGCCGCGCCTCCTGCTGCTGCCGGTTTTGCCATAGATTCAGTTCCTAGTAGCTGGTATGTAGTCGCCAGCTACTGACTACCAGCTACTCACGACTACTTAAGTTTTTGCCATCGACTTCTTCTTGATCGCGACTGTCCCCTTACGCGGCCCCTTTCGAGTGCGCGCGTTGGTGTGCGTACGTTGACCACGAACAGGCAGGTTGCGGCGGTGCCGGTATCCACGATAAGAGCCGATCTCGATCAGCCGTTTGATGTTCATCTGAACATCTTTGCGCAGGTCGCCTTCGACCATGCCTTCGCCTTCAATCACCTGGCGAATGCGGTTTACCTCGTCTTCGCCCAGATCCTGGACCTTCTTCATGGGATCGACTTTCGCCTCGTCGAGAATGCGCGCGGAGCGCGGGTTGCCGATGCCATAGATATAAGTCAGCGCGATATGCACGTGCTTATTGCGCGGAAGATCGACGCCTGCAATACGTGCCATGTTTCTCCTCTGTGTTGCCGGACGCTTATCCTTGACGCTGTTTGTGTTTCGAATTCACGCAGATCACCCGAACCACACCTTTGCGGTGGATGATCTTGCATTTGTCGCAAATTTTCTTTACTGATGCCCGTACTTTCATAAACCCAGTTTTCAGCCGTCGCAGTCAGCCGTCAGCGCAATTTGCGACGGTCCGCGCGCGGCTCATTTGTATCTGTAAACAATCCGTCCGCGATTCAGATCGTAAGGTGAAAGCTCCACGGCGACCTTGTCTCCCGGCAGGATGCGAATGAAATTCTTGCGCATTTTTCCCGAGACGTGAGCCAGTACCTGATGCTTGTTTTCCAGTTCCACTCGGAACATGGCGTTGGGCAGCGGCTCCAGAACCGTTGCCATCACCTCAATCGCGTCTTCTTTGCTCATTGACTCCTGTCACTAGCTACTAACTGCCGGCTAGTCGCTGCTACTGCGTCAAAATCATCGGCCCGTTCTTTGTCACCGCCACACAATGCTCAAAGTGAGCACTGTAACTTCCATCGGCCGTGACCGCGGTCCATTTATCTTCAAGAACGCGGGTGCCGGGCTTACCAGAATTCACCATAGGCTCGATTGCCAGCACCATGCCGTCCCGCAATCGCGTGCCATGCCCGCGAGTGCCAAAGTTCGGAACTTGCGGCTCTTCGTGCAGCCTGGTGCCAATCCCGTGTCCCACAAATTCGCGAACTACGCTGAAGCCGTTAGCTTCAACGTACTCCTGCACAGCCGCACCGACATCTCCGATGGCGTTGCCTATTCGTGCCTGCTCGATGGCCTTGTACAGCGACGCCTCGGTCACCTCCAGCAGCCTGCGCGTCTCGGGGCTCAGTCCATTCACCGGAACGGTGATGGCGGCGTCCCCATAATAGCCGTCCATTACCACGCCGCAGTCGATAGAGATAATGTCGCCTGCCTTAAGCACGCGTTTGTCTGACGGAATCCCGTGGACGATCTCTTCGTTGATCGACGTGCACAGCACACAAGGGTAGTTGAAATATCCCTTGAATGCCGCCTTCGCTCCTAATTCCTTAATCTTCTGCTCTGCGGCGCGCTCCAGATCCATGGTGCTGACGCCGGGTGAAACCAGGGCGCGCAGATGATCCAGAACCTGCCGCACGACGTGGCCGCTACGCCGCATCTTTTCGATCTCCGCCGCCGATTTGCAGACGATTGCCATGGTTCAGCAGCCCCAAGCTCGGCTCTCGATCACTCGAAAGATCTGCTCAGAAACCTGCTCCGCCGGCAAGCTACCATTCACGGAAACCAGACGGCCTTTGTCCTGGTAGTAGTCCGCCACGGGCTTGGTCTGTTGCTCGTAAGCATGCAGACGCTCGCGGATAACCTCGGGTCGATCGTCATTACGGATGACCAGCTTGGAGCCGTCGATGTCACAAAGTTCATCGACGCGCGGTGGCTGAAGATGGACGTTGTAAATCCGACCACAGACAGGACAGGTCCTGCGCCCGGTGAGCCGCAGTATCAGGTCATTATAGTCGACATCGATCCGGATCACAATTGGCAGACACTTCTTGTCTCGCGATTTTTCAAAGAACTCATGCTCCAGGAAGGCGTCCAGCCACCCTGCCTGCGCTGCCGTACGCGGGAAACCGTCCAAAACAAATCCACGCTTACAGTCGGCCTCGCGCAAGCGTTGCGCGACCATGTCGTACAACAGTTCGTCCGGCACGAGTTCACCTCGCGCCATGATGTCTTTCGCCAATAACCCCAGGCCGGTAGCATCCTTTACATGCTGCCGAAGCAAATCTCCGGTTGAGATTTGCGGGATTCCGTACTTTTCGGCGATCAGTTTTGCTTGGGTGCCCTTGCCTGCACCCGGTGGGCCCAGTAAAACTATCGGCCCAATGCTGCCCGAGATTTCCTCGGCCATGCGGGACGGCCTCGTTTCTCCTCACCCCAATTCCCAGCAACTGCCGACTTAGAAAGAAATCTGTGCCCACAAACTAGGCCCAGGTGCGGCGGCCACGAATGCGTCCACTCCGCGGCGTAAATCCGTCGTAATGACGCATGATCAACTGCGCTTCAATCTGCGTAACCGTGTCCATGGCAACACCCACAACGATCAGCAGGGAAGTGCCGCCGAAGTAAAACGTCACGCCCAAACCGTTGGTCACCCACGTGGGCAAGCGCTCAAAGAACGCTCCAATCGGTCCCCACAGGTGATTCAAATGAATCCCGGCGATCATCCACTCCGGAATGAACGAGATGATGATCAAATACAGCGCGCCGACCAGCGTGATCCGGGTCAAAATCTCGTTGATATGATCTGCCGTCCGTTTGCCCGGCCGGATGCCCGGGATGAAGCCTCCATACTTGCGCATGTTGTCCGCGACTTCGTTGGGATTAAATACGATGGAGACGTAGAAATACGCGAAGAAAATAATCCCGACGGCGTAGAGCAGCGTATAAAGTGGCTCACCCCAGCCGAGCGCGTGAATCAGATCGCCGAAATACCGATTGTTTCGGAAGCCCTGAAACAGCATCTGCGGCATGGTGAGAATCGAAGACGCGAAGATGACCGGCATAACGCCACCAGCATTGACGCGCAAGGGCAGGTGGGTAGATTGTCCCCCCATCACTTTACGTCCGACCACGCGTTTTGCGTATTGCACTGGAATACGTCTCTCGCTGCGTTCCACGTACACGATGAAGGCCACGACCAGAATCATCAACCCGATCAGGAGGACCATCGCGGGAGCCGTAAATGCACCCCAGGCGTCGGTGCGAACCTTATCGATCAGATCGGCAACGCCCCGCGGCAAACCCACGACGATCCCGGCGAAGATGAGCAGCGACATGCCATTACCGACACCACGCTCGGTAATCTGTTCACCCAGCCACATGATGAAAGCGCTGCCCGTCGTGAGCGTCAGCATGGTCATCAGGGTGAAGGCAATCCCTGGATTGACTACGAAATCACCGGCCTTCTCCAGGCTGATCGCGATGCCGAGGGACTGCACCGCACTCAAAACCACCGTCAAGTAGCGCGTCCACTGGGTAATTTTTTTGCGTCCCAGCTCGCCCTCTTTCTGCAGTTTTGCCAGCGGCTCGTAAACGACGGTGAGGAGCTGCAGAATAATCGAGGCCGTGATGTATGGCATGATGCCCAGGGCGAAGATCGTCAGGCGCCGCAGTTGTCCACCGGAAAACAAATCGACAAAGCCCAGAAACGTTCCCCGGTTCTGCTCGAAGAACTGTTGAAGCCGATCGGCATTCACACCTGGAGTCGGAATGTGGCCGCCTAGGCGGTAAACCGCCAATAGCCCAAGGGTAAACAGAACTCGTCTCCGCAGGTCGGGGATCCGAAATATATTTGCAAACTTCTCTACCATTACTGCACAACCTCGAACTTGCCGCCAGCTTTGGTGATCTTTTCCTGGGCCGACTTGGAGAACTTATGCGCCTGTACGGTTAGCGCCGTCGAAAGCTCACCATCGCCCAGCACTTTCACTGGCCGATTTGTCCGTATCACGCCAGCTTTGCGCAATACCTCAGGGGTAATCGTGGTTTCACCCAGGCTGGCCAGCTTCTCCAAGTTAATGATGCTGTATTGCTGGCGGAAGATGTTGGTGAATCCACGCTTGGGAATGCGGCGATGCAACGGCATCTGGCCGCCCTCAAATCCACGAATCATGCGCGATCCGCTCCGCGAACGTTGTCCTTTATGGCCGCGGGTCGAGGTCTTCCCCATACCCGACCCCATGCCTCGGCCCACGCGCTTGCGATTTTCGGATGCTTTTTTCGGTGCTCGAAGATTCGATAAGTTCATAAAAAGTTCTCAGCCCGCCATACTAGCTAGCGCTCTCTTGTAGAATCTCCACCAAATGCGGAACCTTAGCCACCATCCCACGAATCGCCGGAGTATCCGGCCGCTCGATGACCTGATACAAACGCGTAAAACCCAGCCCCTTGACCACTTTTTTCTGTTTTGTGGGCGCACAAATCGACGAACGCACCCATTTCAGCTGGATGGTTGCGCCGCCCGAATTCGATTTCTTTGCAGTCATTGCTGAATCCTTGTCTGCTCGCGGACGGGAGTTAAAGTTCCTCCTCAGCTTTTCCGCGCAATTGCGCGACGTCCTGTTTATTCTTCAACTTCTTCAAGGCGTCAAACGTGGCCTTAATCACGTTATGCGGGTTGGTAGTTCCGATCGACTTGGTGAGAACATTCTGTACTCCAGCCGACGTCATCACAGCGCGTACAGCGCCGCCCGCAATTACGCCAGTTCCTTCTGCGGCGGGTTTGAGCAACACCATTCCGGACCCGAAACGTCCCAGCACGGAATGAGGAATACTGGTCTGCGTCAGATTAACCTTCACTAGATTCTTCTTCGCCGACTCGATTCCTTTGCGGATGGCTTGAGGAACCTCCTTCGCCTTTCCCGATCCATATCCGACGACGGCAGCGCTGGGATCACCCACCACCACCAGAGCGGCAAAGGAAAGATTCTTGCCCCCCTTCACGACTTTTGTGACCCGGTTGATAGCAACCACCTGGTCTTTCAACTGGAAAGCTCCCGCATCAAGTTTCTTGGCTACTGTTGGCATGCTGATCTCGTCCCGATTTGTAATTTGTAATCGGGTAATTTCTAGTTTCAGCGGTGACGCCGTCCAAATTGCCAAACTACAAATTACCCAATCACCAATTCCTTAAAATTGCAATCCTGCTTCGCGCGCTGCGTCAGCCAAAGCCTTAACGCGCCCGTGATAGATGTACCCACCGCGATCAAAAACCACCTTACTAATTCCTTTGGCCTTGGCGCGCTCTGCAATGGCTTTGCCCACCGCTTTTGCCGCCGCAACATTGCCGCCGACCCGCTTCTCGCCCTTTTTGCCTTCAGCCGAATGCGCAGAGACCAGCGTGGTACCGTGCAAGTCATCGATCACCTGCACATAAATATGGTTCAACGAACGATAAACGTTCAGGCGCGGCCGTTCCGCAGTTCCCAGAATCTTCTTGCGGATGCGTTCGTGAACATAGCGCCGGTTTGTGTCTTTAGCAACCTTGGTTAACATTTCCTTCAATCCTTCGAGAACTTCACCGCACTCGGACGATACAGATTCCTTAATCGCGACTACTTCGCCCCCGTCTTGCCCACCTTTTTCTTCAGACGTTCGCCAGCGTAGCGCACGCCTTTGTTCTTGTATGGATCGGGTGGACGCAAACCACGCATTTCCGCCGCGACCTGGCCGACCTTCTGACGGTCGATGCCAGTGATCGTCAGGCGCGTCTGCTTGGGATCGACAGCCACGTCGATTCCGCTGGGCAGCGGATATTCAATCGGGTGCGAATAGCCAAGGCTAAAGACCACTGTACCTTTGCCCTTCATTTCGGCGCGATATCCGATGCCGACGATTTCCAACTCTCGCGTCCAGCCCTTCGTCACGCCTTCGACCGCGTTGTTTACCAGGGCTCTGGCTAATCCATGCAAGGCCGCCTGAGAGTCGTTCTCGCGGAGCGCCACCAAGTGTCCGTCCTGCTGTTCCATACGGATGCCCGGCGGTAGCGTGGTTTCCAACTTTCCCTTGGGACCTTGCACCGCTACGGTATTGCCGTCGATCTTAACCGTTACTCCCTTGGGAACTGCGATCGGCTTTTTTCCAATTCGCGACATAAAATTCAGTTCTCAGCCTTCAGTTCTTCGTCTGCCGGCTACCATACTTCGCAGAGGACTTCGCCTCCAAGACCTTCCTTGCGCGCCTGACGTCCGGTCATTACGCCTCGAGGCGTAGTCAGAATGTTGATTCCCAGCCCGCCGAGAACGCGCGGAATCTCGCTCCGGCGCACATAAACCCGACAACCAGGTCTCGAGACGCGTGCGACATTCGAAATCGCCGCTTCGTTGTTGCTGTACTTCAAGTAAATTCGCAGGATCTTGTGTCCCTCTTCTTCCGCAGCCTTGAAATTCGCGATATAGCCCTCTTCTTTGAGGATGCGCGCTATCTCCGCCTTCAGATTGGAAGCGGGAACATCTACCTTCTGGTGCCGCGCGGTTATCGCGTTGCGAATACGCGCCAGCATGTCTGCGACCGGATCGGTCAACCTCATTGTTTTCCTTCTCCTTGTCACCCGTTTGCTTCGACTTTGTCGTCTCGCCGAAGAACCTGCCGTGACCTGTCAACGCTCGGCCTCACTTCTGCCGACCTGCCTAGACCTATTTCCTTACCACGACGACTTCGAGACGCCGGGAATCTCTCCGCGCAAAGCCAGTCCGCGGAAACACAAGCGGCAGATGCCAAACTTGCGGATGTATGCCCGGGGGCGCCCGCAAATTTTGCAGCGGTTGTGCTTGCGCGTCGAAAACTTGGGCTTCTTCACATTGCCCGGTTTCACCTTGCTCTCAGCGGCGTCTTTCACTCTTTTTGCTGTCGTTGCCACGAAAAATCAGCTCCTCGCTTTCAGCTCTCAGTCAAATCCTTGTTACTTCTTCATTCTTACTTCTGCATTCCCTAGGCCTTAAAGGGCATTCCCAAATGCCGCAGCAGGGAGCGCGCCTGATCGTCGCTGCTTGCAGTCGTCACGATGGTGACGTTCATGCCTTTCAACTTGTCGACGCGGGCATAATCGATCTCCGGGAAGATCAGCTGATCGTGCAGCCCCAAGGTGTAGTTTCCCCGGCCATCGAAAGACTTCGTCGAGACCCCGCGAAAGTCGCGCACGCGAGGCAAAACCACGTTCACCAGCCGGTCGAAGAACTCATACATGCGATCGCCTCGCAGAGTGACCATGGCTCCAATCGGCTGTCCGGCGCGCACTTTGAACGCGGCTATCGATTTCTTGGCCCGCGTCACCACCGGCTTCTGACCCGTAATCTGAGTCAGTTCGTTCACCGCCGGATCCAGCACTTTCGCATTCTGCGTAGCTTCACCCATACCCATGTTGACCACGATCTTATGCAGGTGAGGCACGGCCATCGGATTCTTCAGATCAAACTCTTTCATCAGGGTGGGAGCAACTTCCTTGCGGAAACGCTCCTTTAGCCTCGGGGTCTCCTTTGCGCTGTGCCGCGCGGCTTCCGGAGCCCTTTGCTCTTCCTGCAGTGCGCCCTTTTTATCTTTTTTTTCCTTTGCCATCGTCTAAATACCTTCTACGCCCGGTCACTTGTCGAGAGTCGTCCCGCATTTCTTGCACACGCGAGCCTTGCGGTCGCCGCGTACCTCGTGGCCGATGCGTACCGGCCCGCAAGCCGAACACACCAATTGAACATTGGAGATCGAAATGCGGCTCTCCTGCTCCGCAATTCCACCTTTCACGTTTCGCTGGGGATTGGGTCGCACGTGTTTTTTCGCCATCATTACGTGCTCCACCAGAACCTTGCCGTCGCCCGGAAATACCCGCAGCACACGGCCTTCCTTGCCCTTGTCGCGACCGGTAATGACTTTCACCGTGTCATTCCGCCGAATATCCACTCGTTTATGTGCAGTTGCTGTTGCCATCTAAAACATCCTTCTGGTCATATGCAGAGTTTCGTTGTGCCGAGCGGGCATATCGCCCAATGCTTCCCTATAAGACCTCTGGCGCTAACGAAACAATCTTCAAAAACTTCTTCTCACGCAGTTCTCGCGCTACGGGTCCGAAGACGCGGGTTCCCACTGGTTCACCGGCTTCATTGATCAGCACCGCAGCATTCTGATCAAAGCGGATATACGTCCCATCACGCCGCCGATGCTCCTTGCGGGTCCGAACAATCACCGCTTTAACGACTTTGCCCTTCTGCACCTGCCCGTCGGGGGAAGCTTCCTTCACACTCGCAGTGACTACGTCCCCCAGACCAGCGTTCAGGCCCGTAGAACCTCCCAGCGGCAGAATCATCTGCAGCTTGCGGGCGCCGGAGTTGTCGGCAACCTCGAGCATGGTTCTCATCATTACGGCCATAAACTATTCTCCCGGCACCCGGATGTTGACCTACGAAGCTTCGGCAACCGGGGTTTCCGGCGCCAGTGCGGCTTTGCGGATTACTTCCTTCAGCCGCCACCGCTTCAACTTCGAAAGAGGACGAGTCTCCTCCAGCCGCACGAAATCGCCAACGTGAGCTTCGTTTTTCTCATCGTGGGCGTAAAACTTCTTGGCCTTGGAGACCACTCGTCCATAAAACCCATGGCTTTTCTGGCGCACGACCTGCACGATGATGGTTTTCTGCATGCCGCTCGACACCACCATGCCGATCACTTCCTTGCGGCGGCCGGCCGCCTTGACCTGTGGGCTGCTGGTTTCGGGCATCACTTGTTCTCCGTTTTGCCGGCCAGTGCGCGCTCGCGCGCGATGGTCTTTACTCGCGCAATGTCCTTGCGCAGGCCGCGAATCTTCTTGAGGCTCTCGGTCTGGCCCATGTTGAGCTGAAACTTCAGCTTAAAGAGCTGATCGTTCAGATCACGCTCCTGGTGACGGAGTTCCTCATCTGTCAAATTGCGAACTTTTTCCGTTTTCATAGATCGCTCTTCAATGCGCCACAGTCTCGCGCTTCACGAATGTCGTCCGCAGAGGCAGCTTGTGCGATGCCAGACGCATTGCTTCAGAGGCGTCCTGCAACGTCACACCTTCCATCTCGAACAAAATCTTCCCGGGACGGACCACAGCCACCCAGTGATCGGGCGCGCCTTTGCCTTTCCCCATACGGGTTTCAGCCGGTTTCTTGGTCACCGGCTTATCCGGGAACAGGCGAATCTGGATCTTACCTCCGCGCTTGATAAACCGCGTCATGGCCACGCGCGCAGCCTCAATTTGACGGTCAGTAATCCAGCCCGGCTCCAGAACCTTCAACCCATAGTCTCCAAAAGCCAGCTCGCTGCCTCGCCAGGCCTTTCCGGTCATGCGCCCGCGCTGCTGCTTGCGGTACTTCACTTTTTTCGGCATCAACATAGATAGTTCTCAGCTGTCAGCAACCAGCAGCCAAACTTACTTCTGCATTCTTCCTTCTGACTTCTGCCCTCTAAAACGCTCCCAACGGCTGCTGCGCCTGTTGCCCCTCACGTTTCTTCTGCGGCAAGATCTCGCCACGGTAGATCCAGACCTTCACGCCAATCACGCCGTAGGTCGTCTTCGCCTCCGAGAAGCCATACTCAATGTCTGCTCGCAGAGTGTGCAGAGGCAACCTACCCTGCAAATACCACTCGGAACGAGCGATTTCGTTTCCATTCAGTCGTCCGCTGACTCGAACCTTGATTCCTTTGCAGCCGAAGCGCAGGGCCGAGTCTACGGCCTTCCGCATGGCGCGGCGGAAGCCGACGCGCTTTTCCAGTTGGAGCGCGATCGACTCCGACACCAGTTGCGCATCGAGTTCCGGCTTGTGCACCTCCTGAATATCGATGTAAACCTCGCGATTCGTCCGTTTCTGCAGCTCCTGCTTCAGCTTGTCGATTTCAGCGCCTTTGCGTCCGATGATGATCCCGGGTCGCGCGGTCTTGATGATGATGCGCAACTTGTTGCCCGGACGTTCCACCTCAATCGAGCTCACTCCCGCTGATTTGAGCTTGTCCTTGAGCTCGTTCTTCAGTCGGACATCTTCGAGTAACAGCTTGTCGTAGTCCCGCTCGACAAACCATCGCGACTTCCATGGTTTGGTATAGCCGAGGCGAAACCCGTATGGATGAACTTTTTGTCCCATCGTTACTCCCTGCCGGTGACTTTCACCGGCGCTACTTCTTCACGACTGCTTTTTTCTTGCCCGCCGACTTCTTACTGGCGGTAGCTTTAGCCGTAACCTCGGGCTCCGCCACCGTATTCGCCAGCGCAGCGCCGTTCTTGCCGCGTTCCGCCAATTCGATCTCAATGTGCGCGATTCGCCGCACATAACGATACGCCCGTCCCATTGGTGCGGGACGAATCCGCTTCATGCGTGGCCCGTCGTTGGCCACAGCCCGCTTCACATATAAATTGTCGACATCGACGTCGACGCCCTTTTCACTGCTGAGATAGTTCGCGTTCTCAACCGCCGAGCGCACGAGTTTCTCAATCGTGGGCGCTACCCGCTTCTTCGTAAAAGCCAGCGTGTTGAGCGCGTCCTCGACCCGTTGCCCCTTGATCAGGTCCAACACCAAACGCGCCTTTTGTGGCGAGACGCGCATGAACCGTGCTTCAGCTCGAAATTCCATACTGTTCGATCCTTAGCTCTTGGGCGCTGCCGGAGCCGCTGGCGCTGCCGGAGCTGCTGCTGGTGTTCCGCCGGCAGGAACTGGAGCCCCTGGGCCACCTGGCACGCCAGCTGGCCGCGCCGCGGCCTCGGTTGCCGCTTTCATCGAGTGTGCTTTGAACTGACGGGTAAAGCTGAACTCTCCGAGCTTGTGTCCCACCATGTTCTCGGTGATGTAAACTGGGATAAACTTCTTGCCGTTGTGCACGGCAATGGTATGGCCTACGAATTCCGGAATGATGGTCGAGCGCCGCGACCAGGTGCGCAAGACCTTCTTTTCATTCCGTGAGTTCATGGCTTCGATCCGCACTTGCAGGAAGCCATCCACGAACGGTCCTTTTTTTGTTGAACGTGCCATATGTCAGCTCTTAGCTTTTTATTTGCTTCTCCTGCTCACAATAAATGCGTCCGTGCGCTTGTTGTTGCGCGTCTTGTAGCCGCGTGTCGGCTGACCCCATGGAGTCACCGGGTGCCGTCCCCCGGAAGTCTTGCCTTCACCGCCGCCATGGGGATGGTCCACCGGGTTCATCGAAACGCCGCGGTTATGGGGACGCTTGCCCAGCCAACGAGTGCGACCAGCCTTGCCGATCGTGACATTTTCGTGCTCAACGTTGCCGACCTGGCCAATCGTGGCCAGGCAATCCTGCGCTACTTTCCGGGTTTCGCCTGAAGGCAATTTAACCAGCGCGTAATCGCCTTCCTTCGCGACCAGCTGCGCGGCGCCGCCTGCGGAACGCACCATTTGCGCTCCCTTTCCCGGCCTCAGTTCCACATTGTGAATCGTGGTGCCGGGAGGAATGTTTCGCAGCGGAAGCGCGTTACCCACCAGGATGTCTGCCTCGGGTCCGCTCACCACCTTCTGCCCAATCTTCAAACCATCCGGCTGAAGGATGTATCGTTTTTCGCCATCGGCATAGGCCAGCAGCGCAATGCGCGCCGAGCGGTTGGGATCGTATTCGATAGAAATCACACTGGCCGGAATTCCCGTCTTGTCGCGCTTGAAATCGATGACGCGCAGCTTGCGCTTGTGGCCTCCGCCACGGAACCAACTGGTGATGTCGCCGGAATTCCGGCGTCCGCCGGTGCGCTGCTTGGGCTCGGTCAGCGGCTTGAACGGTTTGGCGCTGGAAATGTCATCGCTGACCAGCGTGGTCCGAAAGCGCAATGTTTGCGTGGTCGGTCTGTAAGTTTTGATTGGCATAAATGCAGCTCTTTACCCTGGTTCCTGGCTACTCACTACAAGTTCTGCGCATACTCGGGCATCTTTTCGCCGGATTTCAGCCGCACATAGGCTTTCTTCCAATCCGGCCGATAGCCGGCGAACTTGCCGCGCCGCCGCTCCTTGCCCGGATAATTTGCAGTGCGCACCGAATCTACTTTTACCTTGAAAATCGTCTGCACGGCTTCCTTGATCTCGGTCTTGGTTGCTTTGGGCGCGACCTGAAACACAAGCGTGTTCTGGTTCTCCTTGATTGCGAGTCCCTTCTCCGTGATCACCGGGCGTCGAAGAATCTGGTATGCCGACTTCATTACGCCACCTCCGCCGCTTTGTCCTGTCGCGTGCGCCGGCGCGGCGAACGAGACTGCTTCTTCGGCTCGCCTTCGGATTCCTTAGGTTGCCGCTGACGCTTGGGAAGTGAGTTCTTTAACGACAGCTGCAGTTTCTCGATGGCCGGTTGCGTGAAAATCGCCCGGTCATAGCGCAGCAAGTGATACGGGTGAACCTCGTTACCGGCGATCAATTCAACTCCGTCGAGATTACGCGAGCTCAGCTCCAGATTGCGGTTCCCGTGTTTGGGCGCTTCGATCAGCAAGGCCGTGCCGTCCACCTTCAATTTGTCTAACGCCTCACGAAATGCTTTGGTCTTGATTTCCTTCACATCAAAAGCATTCACCACAGTCAGCTTGCCGTCGGCGAACTTAGCCGCGAGCGCGGACCGCAAAGCCCCCAGTAGTTTCTTGCGCGGAAAAGCGTAATCGTAGGAACGCGGTTGCGGCCCGTGTACGGTCCCGCCGTGACGCCACAGGGGTGAACGGATGGAGCCAATACGCGCTCGCCCCGTGCCTTTCTGCCGCCAGAGCTTCTTGCCCGATCCAGACACCTGCCAGCGCGCCTTGGTGGCATGAGTGCCGGCCCGTTGCGATGCCCGGTACTGCTTCACCGCTTCCCAGAGCAGGTCCTCGTTCACTGCACCGAAAATTTCATCGGCCAGTTCAAGGGTTCCGACTTTAGCTCCACTCAGATTCTGAATGTCAATCGTTGCCATTTTTTCCTGGCTAGCGGCGCTTAGGCTGCCAGCCACTCCTTACGCCTTCTTGGCTGCACGTTTCGCTGCCTTCAATGGATCGATAGTAGCTGCGCCGGCAAAGCCACGCCGTTCTCTGGGCGGCTTCTTGGCTTTTGTAATCACGATGTATCCACCATTCGGACCGGGTACACTGCCTTCGACCACCAGCAGGTTGTCTTCCTTGTCTACGCCCAACACACGCAAGTTACGGACCGTGACCCGCTCGTGTCCCATATGACCTGACATTCGCATCCCTTTGAACACGCGAGACGGGAATGCGGATGAGCCGATGGATCCAGTGATCTGAAACATCGAGCCGTGCGACTTGGGCCCGCCGCCAAAATGATGCCGCTTTACCACACCCTGAAAACCTCGACCCTTGCTCACTCCCACTACGTCGACGAATTTTTCACCGTCGAAGATATCGACCAGGACCCGGCTACCAGCCTTAATTCCATCCCCATCGGTCTCCGCTTTCTCTTCCACTTCGATGGGTACTTCGCGGACAAACTTCACTGGCGGAAGATTGTGCTTCGCCAAATGACCTTTCATTGGCTGGGTTAAGCGCGATTCTTTTACGAACTCCACGAGTCCGATCTGCGCCACAACGTAGCCATCCTTGGTCTGGGTCTTGTACTGCGTAATCACGCACGGCCCGGCTTGGAGAACGGTGGCAGGATGCACCTCGCCTTTGTCGTCAAAGAGCTGCGTCATACCGACCTTCTTGCCCAAAATTCCTGCTACTTTTGCCATCTGCTACTCCATGCCCAGCTGGCTTGCGGCCATTGACTGGGGAGCTATTTGTGCTCTTTGCCGAATGCCTTGATCTCGACGTCCACTCCGGCAGGCAGATCAAGCTTCATCAGCGCGTCCACTGTCTGCGGCGTGGGTTCGAGAATATCGAGCAGACGCTTGTGAGTGCGAATCTCGAACTGCTCGCGCGACTTCTTGTCCACGTGTGGCGAGCGCAACACGCAATATTTGTTCTTCATTGTGGGCAAAGGAATCGGCCCCGCAATCTGTGCGCCGGTTCTCCGCGCCGTGTCAACAATCTCTCCGGTAGACTGATCAAGAATGCGATAGTCGTAGGCTTTCAACCGGATTCGAATTTTCTCGTGTGCACTCACGTTTGCTCTCTCCAACCCCTTCCGGCGGTCCGGAAGGAAAGATCTTGAGGCGTTCTGCAAGCCTCTGTTTGTTTAGCGCGGGCATTCTTGCCCGCGTCGCGCGGACAGAAGTGTCCGCGCTACATCTGCTTACTGCACGATCTCGCTGATGGTGCCAGCGCCCACCGTGTGGCCGCCTTCGCGGATCGCAAACCGCAACCCTTTCTCCATCGCCACCGGCGTGATCAGCTCAAT
>Ga0187778_10000381_pt1 | contig 31483 bp, 26 predicted proteins | sample 1015_Q2_SP5_20_M_FD_132418 | JGI IMG/M metagenome (GOLD analysis project Ga0187778, IMG submission 132418) | Tropical peat soil microbial communities from peatlands in Department of Meta, Colombia - 1015_Q2_SP5_20_MG | ecosystem: Environmental > Terrestrial > Soil > Wetlands > Peat | place... | reverse complement strand
TAATGCGTTGACCAACACCGCCCCGAAGGCAAGCTAGCCGAGGCCATCTCTAGTGGGCACCGACGCCAGCTCGTTTTGCTGGACCTCCTCGACTTCCCGCTCCCACACCGGCCCGCCGTGACCCCCGACACGGCGCGTGCTCACGCACACGGGTTGCCGCTGCTCGATCGACATTTCTTGGCCCACTCAGTGGCGGCAGAGAACGTGTGTCCCTGATCGGCTCGATCAGCCGCACATCGGGCCCCAGCCAGAGAGGAATAGAGGCTGCCGCGGCCCGGCGACCTTGCGGGCCGTGAGCTAGCGGAGCTTACTCCCGCGGGCGCTGGGACCTCGCTGGGATCGGTGCTTGGCCGAAACCCGGCGGATAATCCACGATGCGGCCACTGTCGGTCCTAGCCTGATCGATATGGGCTGGCCGCGCGCCGGTGCGCCCGCCGCCCACGATCGACCGCATTGCCTCGCGGTCGAGATCATCGCTTTGCGGCAAGTCCTTGATGATGAGAGCCATGGGAGCCTCCTTGCCGCGAACTATAGGCGATCGGCACCCCGAGGCGGAAGCACGCGACGAGGCAATGGATTGTGGTCGCAGGTCACTGCGTCTGCGGGGGTGCTCCTTCGATGCGTTCAAATGTCACGAGCAGACCAACGGATTCCTTGCGGACTGTTGCTCGACACCCATCAAATCACGAGCCGCTCGCATCCTCCGTGGAGCCCGAAGCAGAAACTATTTTCACTACTTTTTCAATCACTTGCTGCAACTTGGCACGGTCGCGACCACGGCTGGCATGGCGCTCGCAAGATAGGTCACCGAGCACAATGCTCAAATTTAATCCAACTCAACTTCCTTACCACTTTTAGGAGAACTGAAATGTTGATCAAAGATCTGAGCAAGGAAATCGACAGCAAGGACATGACTGCGGTGCGTGGCGGCAGCAACGACTCGCAGGTTTATATCCCGATCTACAACGGCGTGTCGCAGGGGAACAGCAACGCCGTCGGCGGCAATAGCGGACCGGTCCAGATTGACAACAACAATTCTGCGCACCTGAGCACGGATGTGAGCGCTCCGGCGAACTACGGCTTTATCTTTAAGTTGCTCGGCTTCTAATGCCGTTTGCGGTACGGTGGGGGCCTGACGGCCCCCACCGTAACGCCTGCAAGAGCCAGCTGGCAGGATCCCAGAATGGCCACCAATCCGCCGGCCGCCCCGATCGTGCCGGTCATGAAGTTCTATCAGACCCGCTACATCGCCGACAATCTGACGCTTCAGATCGAGATCATCAACGTGAGAAACTCGGCCTCTGGCGCCTCGATCAATGTCCGCGTGGCTCAGAATGCGTTGACCGTGAACGTCCCCGTTCCGCCGCAGCCATAACGGCAAGCCAGCCGAAAGGCCATCGTGTGAGCAACGAGCGCAAAGACCCGGACAGCAGCAAGTTGAAGATCCAGGACTTGCCAAACAGCACCCTGAAAATCGACGATTTACAAACTGTCAGCCCGTTCCGCTGGACCTCGGCTTCCCGCTCTCACCCGGGCCGCGTCCGCCAGCTCAACGAGGATGCCTGTCTGGATCAGCCCGAGCAGGGACTTTGGGCCGTCGCCGACGGTATGGGCGGACATACGCTGGGTGACTTCGCCAGTGCCCTCGCGGTGCAGGGCCTGATGGATCTGCCCGCTGCGGAGGACCTCGAACAGCGGATCAGCGCCGCAACGAAGCGTCTGCACGAAGTCAACCGCCGCCTTCGCGACGAAGCGCTGCGACGCGACGTGCCGCTCATCGGTACCACTATCGCGGTACTGCTGGCTGCCGGGAGTCTTTGCAGCTGCCTGTGGGCCGGCGATAGCCGTATCTATCTCTACCGCGCCGGGCGCCTGAGGCAACTGACGCGCGACCACAACCACCTCGAGGCCGCGCGCTCGCGGCACATCTCGAGCTCGGACGACACGCTGGAGCTCCCGCGGGCGAACCTCATCACGCGTGCGCTCGGCGCCCAGGACACGCTGCACATCGATAACGTAACCGTCGAGTTGCTCGACGGCGACATCTTCCTGCTTTGCACCGACGGGCTCAGTAACGAAGTCACGGAGCTGTCGATCGAGCAGGCTCTGCTGCCGGGCATCTGCAGCCTGGCGTGCGACGCATTGGTCGACTTGGCGCTCGAGCGCGAGGCCCGCGACAACATTACGGCGGTGGTGGTGCGCGCCGAGGACCTTGGCAGCCTGGATCAGACCATACTGCGTATGCGGTAGGACGGCTCAGAGCGCCTTGTCGGCGCGCGAGGCCGAGCGAAACTCCTTCGAACGGATGCCGTGCTTCTTCAGCAGCACCTGGAGGTGCGATCGATTCATATTGCAGCGCTTCGCCAGCGCGACCACGACGCCGCCGACTTCCTGCAGTCCTCGCTCGAGGAATTCGCGCTCGGCCAGGTCGCTTGCGGCCCGCTTGGCCTCGCTCAGCGCATCGCCGCTCAACGATCGCCCCTCCTCGCCGGATGCCGGAGCCGACGCGGGTTTGGCCTGTCCCGCGGGCCGGATATCGGCGGGCAGGTGCTCGATATCGGCCGTCTGCCCCGCAAGGCACGACAGCCGGTAGACGATGTTGCGCAGCTCGCGGATGTTGCCCGGGTAGGCGTAGTCGAGCAGGAATGCACGTAACCGCCGCGTCATCTCGATCGGGCGACGCTTGAGCACCTCGGCCGCTTCGTCGCCGAAGAATTCGAACAACAGCGGAATTTCGTCCCGGCGTTCGCGCAGCGGCGGCAACGTGACGTGGATCACGCCAAGCCGATAGAACAGATCCTCGCGGAACCGGCCTTCTTCGCACAGTTTGCGCAGATTGCGGTTGGTCGCGGCGACGACGCGCGTGTCGACGCGGATCGGCTGGTCCGATCCCACCCTCTGGATTTCGTGCGCCTCCAGCACGCGCAGCAGCTTCACCTGGCCCGCCAGCGGCAGCTCGCCGATCTCGTCCAGAAAGATCGTTCCGCTGTGCGCGCTCTCGAACTTGCCCTTGCGGTCACTCACCGCACCGGTGAATGCCCCCTTGCAATGCCCAAACAGTTCGGACTCGAGCAGGTTGTCGGGAATCGCGCCGCAGTTGACCGATATGAACGGCCGGTTGGCCCGGTCGCCATTGGCGTGGATCACCCTGGCCATCAGCTCCTTGCCGGTGCCGCTCTCGCCGTCGATCAACACGGGCAAGAGCGTGGGTGCGGCCTTCTCGGCAGTCTCGAGCGCCTCGAGCAGCTTAGGGTTGTCGCCGAACGCTCCCTCGAAGACGAAGCGGCGCTCGATCAGCGCCTTGCGCCGCTCACGGCGCGACAGGTCGCTGCGAGTCGGTTGAGCGGCGGCCGCATTGACGAAGCGTTCCTTGTGCGAAAGCTGCATCACCTCGTCGCGCAGCGCGCCGGCCTGCCCCAGCAGCTTCTCGATATCCGGCCGCTCGAGCCTGGAAGCCCAACGCAGCGTCGAGCGCAATATCTCGATCTTTTCAATCAGTCCGGCATACGAGATTGCCGAGCTGGCACCGGCATCTTGGTCGAGGATCTTCATGCGGCGTTCAACTGCTTCTGCACCAGCTCGTAGTACATGCCGCGGCGTGCGACCAGCTCCTCATGTCGCCCCTGTTCGACGATTTTCCCCTCGTAGAGCACCAGAATCTTGTCGGCGCGCATGATGGTGCTGAGGCGATGCGCAATGATCACCGCGGTCCGGCCTTTCAGAATGTCGTTCAGGTTCGAAATGATGTTGCTCTCGGACTGCGAGTCGAGCGCGGAGGTCGCCTCATCGAACACCAGCAGGCGTGGATCGCGGTACAGTGCACGGGCGATGCACAGGCGCTGGACCTGTCCGCCGGAGAGGCCCATGCCGCGCTCGCCGACCACCTGCTGGTAGCCCAGTGGCATCTTGCTGATGAACCCATGGGCGTCGGCCTTTTTCGCGACTTCTTCGATGCGGCGGCGGTCGGGCTCGTCGCTGCTGCCCGCGATGTTCTCGGCAATGGTCCCCGAGAACAGCAGGTTGGTCTGCATCACGTAGCCGACCTGCGCCCGGTAGTACTCCTTGTCGACCACTCCGATGTCGTAGCCATCGATCGTGAGCCTGCCCTCGGTGGGCGGATAGAAGCCGACGAGGAGTTTGGCCAGGGTCGTCTTTCCCGAGCCGCTGCGGCCGACGATCGCTACCAGCTCGCCGGGCTTGATGTCGACGCTGATGTTCTCGAGAACGTACGGGGTCTCGCTGCCGCCGTAGCGGAAGTAAACGCCGTCGAAACGGATGTCGCCCTGCAGCTCCGGGATCGCCACGCGCGAGGCCAGCTCCTCGGGCTTTTGTTCCGGCTCGAGGTCGAGCACGTCGCCGAGGCGCTCCATCGCCACGGAGGCGTCGTTCAGCAGACTCCACAGCCCCACCAATCCCATCAATGGCGCCAGCACGCTGCCCATCAAGGCATTGAAAGCGATGAGCTGGCCGATGGTCAGCTCGCGCGTGAGCACCAGATTGGCGCCAGCCCACAGAACGGCGATTGTGGTGGCGGCGTTGAGCAGTTGTCCGGCCAGCCCGACCGCGATGTTGAACGACTGCGCGCGGTACTGCACCTCGAGCGCCTTCGCGTACTTCGCCTCCCATTTCAGCCGCACCGGGCGCTCGATGCCCATGCCCTTGACGGTTTCCGCTCCGCCGAGCGCTTCCATCAGGTACGCCTTGGCGTCGGTCGCGGCGGAGAAGACCTCACGCGCGAACCGCTTCACTTTCGGCGTCACGAGCACCGTCAACGCCAGGATCGGTATGACGAATGTGATCAGCAGCAGAGTCAGCCTGACGTTGTAGAGGAACAGCACCGTGAAGTAGATGAAGATCATCAGCAGGTTGAGCACCGTGGTGATCGTGGACTCGGTCAGGAAGGCCCGGATCGTCTGGTTTTCCTGGAAGCGCGCGAAGATGTCCCCCGTCTTGCGCTTGGCGAAGAACGCGTAGGGCAGCGACAGGGTGTGGCGGAGGAACTGCGACATCATCGTGAAGTCCAGCTTCCGCACCATGAAGTTCGCCAGCGCCGCGCAGATCGTGGCCGTGAGCTGCGTGAACACATTCGAGATGATCAGGCCGACGATCAGCAGGTGCAGCAGATTCACGTTCTGATGGACGATCACGCCGTCCAGGATGTTCTGGATGATCAGCGGCGGCACGATGCCCAGCATCTGAATCACGAAGGTCGCCATGAACAGGTGCAGCAGGATCTTCCGGTAGGGAAGCAAATACCTGGCGAAACGCACCCATGGCGAGCGTGACGCACCGACCTGTGCGATATCCTGGCGCGGCGTGAAGGTGAGACAGGTACCGTTCCAGCCCCGCTCGAACTCCTCGACGCTCAATTTCCTGAAGCCGACCGCCGGATCGGCCACCCACACCTGGGTGCTCGATACCCCGTACACCACCACGTAGTGATAGCCCTCCCAGTGCACGATGAACGGGAGTTCGAACCCGCGCAGCGTATCGAAGGTGCACTGCACGCCTCTGGTGGTGAAGCCGACGGATTCCCCGGTGCGCGCCAGGCTGTCCAGCGTCGCGCCCTGCGTCGTGACGTTGGCGAGTTCGCGCAACTTGCCCAGTGTCATGCCGATGCCGTAGTGCTTGCAGATCATCGCCAGGCAGGCCGCTCCGCAGTCCATCTCTTCGGCCTGCTGGATCCAGCCGAAGCGCCGAATGACGTTCTCTCCAAGCTCCGGCTTGGATTTCAGATCGATCACCGACGACGGTTTGCGTCGTTCGGCGACCTTCTTCTGCCGTTGCAGTTCCCGGTCGATGATCCGGATCCGCTCCTCCAACGCACTCCGCACCTTCGGGTTGCGTTCGAGAATGAGCTGTACGGTCTTCTCCGGGATGACGAGCAGAGTGGTATCCGCGCTGGCGATCACGGAGGCGGCCTGCTCCTGGCGCATCAGGCAGGCCTTTTCGCCGAAGGTTTCACCCTTGCGCAAAGTGGCTAGCGAATAGTCCTGGCCTTCGTCGCGATGCACCACGCGTACTTCCCCATGGCGCACAACGTATAGGCGGCGATCCTCCCGCGCGCCCTGCTTCAGGATTTCCTTGCCGGCGCTGACCCGCTTCACGCCGACGCTGCGCGTCAATTCTTCCAGCTCGCTCTTGTCGACCTTGCTCTTGAGGTCGAACAGGTGACTGATCAGGCCGCCCGCCGAGCTGATGACGACGCGGCCGGCGACGAATGCGCGCGCCGCGGGGTTGCCGGCGATGATCGGGCCTATGACGCTGCGCGGGATGAACAGCAATTCGGTCTTGCCGGAAGCACGCGCCGACCACTCGTGTCGGTATTCGCGCAGCATCACCATTTCGCCGAAGACCTCCCCCGCCTTGCGCACGCCGAGGCTCGCCTCCTTTTCGCCGTCCGCGGCAAAGACCCGGATCGAGCCGGACTTGACGATGAACAGGCCCTCGGCCACCTCGCCTGCAGTGCACACGGTGTCACCGAACGCCAGCAGCCGCGACTGCGCACTTTGGGCCAAGCGCTCGACTTCAGTGCGCGTCAACGCCGAAAACAGGTCGACGGACGCGAGGAACTCCGCGCGCGACTGGGTTTCTTGCGTGTTCATGGGGCAGCGGTCCCGGCGCTAGCTGGCTTCGATGACGTGTTCGCGGGCCCTGACCCGCAACCACTCCTCGCGCAACAACCGCCGCACCTCGGTGACGGTGTCGTCATCGAGGTGGGCCGGATGCTTGGCGTTCACCCGGAAGATCTCGAAAACGGTCCGATCCCCCGATGTGAATGGCCCCAACAGATCCCCGGGGCCGGCGTTGAATACCTTCGCCTCGACGTCGGACCGCAGCGATCCTCGCAGTACCTTGCCGATCAAGCCGCCTCGCTCCCGAGTGTCGGCGATCGAATGCTCGCGCGCCATCTCCTCGAAGCTATCGGGGTCGTCGCGGAGCACCGCGATCATCTCCCTGGCCTTGGCCTCGGAATCGAGAAGGATGTGGCTCACCTCGATGCTGTCAAACTTGGGCGAGTTCAGCTTGAAATATCCTTGTACCGCCTGGTCGTCGCACACCTTGCGCATCATCTTTTCCTGATACAGGCTGGCGGTGATGAAGGCCTCGAACTCATCCAGACTGATACGCATCGCATCGAGATACTTGTTGGTGTCGGACGCGCGGTGCAAGCCGCGCACCCGGCGAAACTGGTCGGCGCGCTCCTGGATCTCCGCCTCCGACACCTGGATGCCCGCTTTTCGCGCCCCCAGCACCGTCAGTCGGTCCCGGACGAATTGCTCGAGAAGTGCCTCGAACTGCCCCGTCAGCTTCAAAGTCCGCACGAACTCAGCCAGGTCGATTGCCTCGCCGTCGATCTTCACGACACTCGTCATCTGATTCGCTCCTTCAAATTCGAAAGGAATCGGGGACCGCGCTGGCCGCTCATCCGCCGATTTGCCGGAACGGGTCGAGGGCCAGATCGATCAGCCGCCGTTCACGGACGACGATCTCGACTGCGGCCGTCATGCCGTAACGCAGCGGATACCTCGTCTCCGCGACCTTGTAGTAATCGCGCTCGAGCGATACCCGTGCCTCATACACCGGCTGCTTGGTCTGCGACGCGGGCTTGGTGGCCGGCGAGACATATTCCAGCGTGCCACGGATGACCCCGTATCGCTGGTACGGGAACGCATTGAACTTGAGCTTGACCGGCAGGCCTTCACGCAGGAAGGCGCGGTCGTTCTCGGCGATCTCGACCTTGACGACGGAGCGGGAGTTGCTTGGCGCGATGCCGCCGAGCGGGGTGTTGGCCTGGACTTTGTCGCCCGGCTGGGTGGAGGTCAGATCGGTGACGATGCCGGAGACTGGGGCTACGATCAGAAGGAAATTGTCCTTGTCAATGTTCTCGAAACGGATGCGAGCCGCGGCGTCCGCCTCGACGCGTGCGGTGTCGAGCTGCAGCCGCAGTTTGTCCTCCGCGGTCGCGAGCTCGTTCGTGGCCGCCTCGTAGTCGAGCTTGAGCTTCTTCAGCTGCTCGCCGCTCGATTCGAGCTCGGCCTCAGCCTGTACAAGTTCCTGGCCCTGACGGGCGGTCAGCTCGTTGAGTCTCGATTGCGCCACAAGGTAGGCATTTCTCTTGTTCTCGACTTCAAGGAGCGGCACGCCACTCCCCGCGGTAGCTTTGTAAACACGCTCGTACTTGTCCATCTCGAGCTTGGTCTCTTCGACGCTGGTGCGGGCCTGGGCCAATTGGGCCTTCTGTTGTTCTACGAGTTTGCTTGTCCCGAGTGCCATCCGCTTCTGGTGTTGCCGCTCCTCGAGCTCCATCGCCTGTCTTAAGGTGGCAGCCTTCTGCTCGAGCATCGCTTTCTTTTCCGGAAATTGCCGCCACTCCCGCTCCGCGCTTTCGAGCTTTAGCTGCGCCTGCATGGCATTGCCTGCCGCTTCGATGGCTCCCCGCGCGTTGAGTCGGGCGAGCACATCGCCCTTGGCCACCGGCTGACCCTCGGCCACATAGAGATTCACCAGCTCGCCATCGACGGGCGCATAGAAGCGCCTCACCTCCGAGGCCGGCGCCAGCGCACCTTGTTCGGTCACGATCACGTCGGCTCGCCCGATGAACGACCAGGCCAATCCAGTGAGCACCAGTGCGATCATCGTGTAGACAAGAGCGTGCAGAGCGCGCCAGGGCTCCGCGGTCAGGATGGCGATGCCCTCGGAGCTGTGGTCACCGAGAGCATCGGCCAAGGGGACGAGGCGATTTGACTGCGTCATTCGTTCGGATCTCCGAGCAGCGCCAATTTGGCCTTCAGCAGCTCCGGCTCGACGACATTGCTCAGGTCATGCAGCCGGCTGCGCTGCTCACGTGCTTCTGATTCGATTTCGTCGCGGATCGCGGCCCAGTGCGCGGCTCCGGCCGCGTCTACTTGCGAGTAGATCAGGAAGCCCTGCTGCGCATACCTGCTCGCCTCGGCCAACAAGCTAGCACGGTTCCGGAACTGATCAGAAATCGAGGTCTCGATCCTCTCCGAGGCATCGATAGCGCCATTACTGCGGTATTGCTCCCACGACGTGCGTGCCCGGTTAATGGCATCCTGCGCCCGCGCGATTACACTGTCTCTTTGCAGATTCAGCTGGGCCGCGGTTGCGCGCACGAAGTACACGTCCTCGTCGGCATCGAGCGATTCCCGGAAAGCCAGCAGCTGATCGACGAAGTTACCCGCGTTGCGGGCTTGCTGTATCGCAGCGAACCGGTCCGTCACGGCTCGCCTCCGCGCCAACTCCCTGGCGGCATCTTCACCCCAGGGACCTGATGTCATCTTTTGCAACGCGGCGAGCGCCTCGCCGCAGTTGCCATCCTTCCAGGCTCGCGTCGCGGTGTCGTACTGCTGCAGAAGGTCGGCGGCAGGCAGCTGCCCACTCGCGATCAGCGCGCGAAAGCTCTGCTCGAACGGCGCCGTCACGAAGCGCGCCTTCTGCAGCAGAGCAAACAGCCGTCCGGACTTTCGGGTGCGTGCTTCCTGCCGAATCTCGATGTAGCGCGAGAGGTCCTGGCTTACGCTGTCCAGCCCACCGAGACCGGGATACTTCTCCGCAGTCTCCTTCAGCAGGGGTTCCAGCGCATCTGGATTGTCCCGCTCCAGCTCGGTCGCGATGCTCGCCTTGAGGCGATCGATGACCGGCAGGTAGACGCTAGATTCGCTTTGCAACCTGCGCAGATGTGTGAGCGCTTCCCCATACCAATCACCGAACTGCGGCACATACGAGGCGATCCGGGCCAGGGTGCGCTGGTGCTCGTCCGTGTCGTCATTCCAGCGCCCGATCAGGTGTTCGATACTGTCCTCGTCCGCGTAGATCCGGATCGGCGCCTCCGGGCCACCGCGACCGCTGACTAAACGGTCGAGGTTACCGAGCCACTCCAACTCCTCTATCAGGGGCCGCAGATCCGCATCACGCGTAGTGAGCTCGGACATGCCCGTAAGAACGCCCTTAGCTCCGTCGAAGTCACGGGCCCGGACCTTCAGCAGCCACGTCGGCACATTTGCCTTCAGGGCGGCCTCCGTGGTCCGCGCCTTGAGGTCGAGGTCATCCGGGTGCTTCTCGAGAAGTCGACTGGCTAGCGCCGCTGCCCGCGCATACTCGCCGCGCGCGACCGCGTCCTTGAGCTCGCGCTCCGGGGCGGTCCAAAAATGCACCGCCAGGGCGAGTGCACCCAGGATGGCCGCAACGGCCGCGGCTCTCCACCAGCCTCGCCGCGCGCCGGCGGGGTCGCCGCTGCCGCGGAGCGAAGCAAGCTCGGACAACAGCAACATGGCGCGGCTGCGGGGGCGGCGCCTGACAGCCGGTTCCTTGGCGACGGCAGCGGGAACTGCCGAGCCGCCCGGCGCGACGTCCTCTTTCGGCGCGTCGGCGTCGCAGAAGATCTGGAGGAATGAAGTCGGGGCCAGCATGAACTGGGTTTTGTCATACGCTTGCGGCACCTCGGGCTCATGTTCCGCCAGGGGCACGCGGGCAGCGCTGTCGGCCGGCGCGACACTCGGTTGCCGGAGATTCGCGCTCGCTGGCGGCACCTCGGGCTCACGTTCCGCCAGGGGCTTGCGGGCAGCACGGTCGGCGGGCTCGACACGGGATTGCGGGGCGATGCTCACGCTCGCTTGCGGGACGTTGGGCTTGCGCTCCGCCACGGGCTTGCCGGCGGCGCGGTCGGCCGACGGCTCGACACCGGATTGCCGGGTGATACTCACGTCGTAGACGAAGTGTTTGCCGCCAAAGGCGACCACGACGCCGTCGTGCAGCGGTACGGCGTAGACCGGCAGGCGCAGGCCGTCGACGAAGGTGCCGTTGCTGCTGCCGAGGTCTTCGATGTAAGCCTCACCACCCTTGTGGTGGATATACGCATGACGCCGTGACAGGTAGGCCAACTCCCGGCGGTGCTCGCTTTTACTTTTGTACTGGGAGAACGCGGGGCCGGTCTTGCTGACGAGGAAGGGGAATCTATCGATCACGATCGTGTCGAGATGCGCGTCGCCTGATTTGGGCGTCAACGTCAGCGTCAGGCTCCCTTCAGGGCGGGTGCGAGAAGTGATCTCGACGCGATAGGACAGCGTGCCACCGAAGCAGATCTCGTCACCGTCGCGCAGTTTGCAGTGCGCGCAGGCGATCTTGACACGGTTGACCGTCGTCCCGTTGCGGCTCTCGAGGTCCGCCAAGTAGACGAAACCATCTTTGCGGAAGATGCGTGCGTGCCGGCGCGACAGCATATTGAGGACATCGTTCGGGTAGGACGCGAAGGGCTTCTCGGTTCGCCCGATGGCAAACACGGCCTCGTCGATGCGTATCTCGCCCAACTCGGGCCGTGACAAGGGCTTGAGGACAACGTCGAGGTGACGGGTCAACGGCGCCTGTCTGTAGCCCGCCCACATCTGGGCGTGAATGTCCACGGCAGCAGAAGCCGTCCGGTTAGCGAGCCGCATTCGCAACCTCCACAGAGGGCCAACCGCCCCCGAGCGCCTTGTACAGCGTGACCGTGTCGGAGAGCACCTGCTCGTGGCTCGCCAGCAGTTCGAGCTGTGCGGCCAGCAGGGAACGCTGGTTTTCGAACACGTCGAGCTGTGATACGACACCGATCTCGAGCTGCGCCTCGGTCTGGGCCGATACCGCCTGCAGTTGATCGACCTGCTTCTGCAACTCCTCCTTTTGCCGCCGGTGGGAATCGAGATCGACCAGCGCGTTCTCGACCTCCTCGTACGCGGCGATCAACGTGCGACGGTAGTTTTCTTCTGCGACCTTGATCTGCGCCTCGGTGGTCTTGGCGTGCGCTCTGACGCCCGGATTGAGCACCGGAATGTTGACCGTCGGCATCAGCCCGAAAGTGAACGCCTTGAACAAGTCCGAGAGCGCGAAGCTGGCAGTGCCGGCCTGCCCGGTCAGGCTCACCGTAGGCAGCTGCGCGAGTCGCGCCTGGCCCATCAGGTCGTGGGCCTCCAGCACCCGGAACTCAGCCGCCACGACGTCGGGCCGGCGGGCGAGCAGATCCAGCGGCAGCCCGGCGGGCACGGCAGGGACCTGAACGCGCTCCCGCAGGGGGGCGGGTTGCAACTTGAACTCCCCGGCGGGCACACCGAGCAGGCTCGCGAGTGCGTTCTCCGTCACGTCGCGGGACCGGCGCAGCTCGAGCAGATCCTTCGCCAGGCGATTATTCTCCGATCCCTGGCGGAGTACCTCGGTGTCGGACTTCAGGCCGTTGCTGCGCATCGTCTCGTAGATGGCCAGGATCTGCTCGGATTTCGACAGCGCAAGTTGCTGCTGATCGATCTGCTCGTCGAGCTCAAGGATCTGGAAGTAGGCGATCGAGACGTCGGCAACGATCTGCAGATACCCGGCCCGCCAATCTGCCTCCGTCGCATGGAACTCGGCAGTTTGTCCTTGGACACCCTTCTCGAACTGACCCCAGATATCGGGCTCCCAGCTGATCTGGGTGCCCACGGCGAATTGCTTGCTGAACACGAGGCCGTTGGTCTTTTGCCCGGCGCTGCCGGCAGCGATGTCCACGGTCGGCTGCGCGCCCGCGCGCGCTTCAGCGATCTGCGCGTCGGCCACCTTGATCCGCGCAGCCAGGATCTTAAGGTCGACGTTTCCCGCAATCGCTTTGGCCACGAGCGAGTCGAGGTACTGATCGCCGAACTGCGCCCACCACTGCGGCGAGATCGCCTCGGTGGCTGACACGGGGGGCGCCGGCGATCGCGACCAGGTTGATTTGGCCGGAGCCTGCGGGTGCTGGTATTCGGGAACACGGACATCGGCGCAACCGAACAGCAACCCCACACAGACGCTCGAGAAAACAAGGGTTTGCTTCATTGGATACCTATTCGATGGCCGGAGAGACTGACGGCGATTTGTTCACCAGGATTACTGCCTGTGCGGTGACGTCCGGTGAGTGATGCATCTGTTGCCCACTGTGTCGGATGAAGCCGTGCGGGGAAAGTTACTTTCGACACTGCGCGTGGAAACAGCGCGATCTGCGGGCTGATGCCGGTCGCACCGGGAAAACTGGACACGGTCGGCGTTGCGGCGCTAGCCTGACCACGCGAGGGGCAGTGCCAATGGATACCAATAAGAAGGTTCTCCTGGTCGATGACCACGATCTGGTGCGCTTCGGGACCAGTCTGCTGCTCGAGTCCCTCGACGAGGTGCACTGCGCCATTACCCCCTGCCGCTCGCTCGATGAGGCGCGTACGGCCTGCCGCGAGAGCGGTCCGTTCGACCTGGTGCTGCTGGACCTGAACCTGCCCGATGCCAAGGGCCTGCAAGGGCTGCGCACGCTGCGCGAGGAGTGCCCCAACGTGCCGTTTGCGATGCTCACCGGCACCCAGGACGAGTTCGTGATTCGCCAGGCGCAGGCGATGGGCGCGGTCGGCTACCTGCTGAAGTCCTGGACGCCCGAGCGCCTCAAGGAGGCGCTCAGGTCGCTGTTGCGGCCGGCGGGGGCACCCGTGGCCACGACTATCTCCCAGCGCTTCCCGAAGCTTGCCGGCACCGCGCACTACGACCGGGTGGCAGAGCTCGGCCCGCGGCACCTGCAAATCCTCGAGCTGATCCTCGAGGGCTGCAGCAATCAGGAGATCAGCAAGGCGACCGAGCTGTCGCTCGGCACGGTCAAGAACTACGTGTCGGCCATTCTGCTGGCGCTCGACGTGGAGTCGCGGTCGCACCTGATCAGCCTGTTCCACTGAGGTCGTTGTCGGTGGCGCTCATGCGGCGCGATCCACGGACGCGATGAACGACCAGGCCGGCGTCCCTGCCAGCAAGATCCCCGACGCGCGCGCGGCGCGCGAGGACCGGCGAGTCGCCGAGGCGTTGTATCGCAGCGCGCTCACAGGGGATCGCTGGGCGGTGGTGACGACCGTCCTCGGCGCGCTGTTCGTGGCCTCCGTGCTCGAGCAGCAGCGTACCTCGCGTGCACCCTGGCTGTGGTGCGTCGCCTGCGTGCTGCTCGCCGGGGCACGGCTGCTGCTGTTTCAGCCGTCGCCCTTCAGCAAGACGTCAGCCGTGACACCGCCGTTCAAGCCTGAGCGCTGGCTCGCACTGTTGTTCGCGACCTCCGCCACCTGGGGGGCGGGGGCACCGCTCTTCATCCTCGGCAATCCGTCGACGGATACCTTGCTGACCGCGATTCTCCTCGCGGTGTCGGGCCTGTCGGCGCCGCTGCTCGTCGCCTCGCGGGCGGCGGTGTACCTGTCGCTGCTGCCGGCACTGGTGCCGCTGCTGGTGACACTGACACTCGGACCCTCGCTCGGCATCTGGGCGGTCTCGGCCAACTCGCTGCTGCTCGCCTCGCTCGCGGCCGCCTTCCTCATGGCGCTGCTGCGCCTGACACTGAATCAGAACGACTCGCTCGCGCTGTTCCTCGCGGTGCGCTTCAACAACGAGGACCTGGTGCGGCAGCTGCGCTCGCAGATCGAAGTGGCGGCGCGCGCCAACCAGGAGAAGACCCGCTTCATTGCCTCCGCCGCCCACGATCTGCGCCAGCCTCTGCATGCGCTCGGGATGTTCTGCGCGGCACTCGAGCAGCAGCTGCATGACACTCCGCAGCGGCCGCTGGTGCGCAACATGATGAACGCGATCGAGGCCCTCGAGGGCTCTTTCGGCGCGATGCTCGACATCTCGCGCCTCGACGCCGGCGTGGTGCAGGCGGCGCCGCAGACATTTCCGATCCGCGACGTGTTCCGCCGCCTCTACCAGCAGTTCGGCGGCGACGCCGAGGCGCGTGGGCTGTCGCTGCGCTTTCGCGCGACGCGCCGCATCGTGCGCAGCGATCCGCTGCTGCTCGAGCGGGTGCTCGCCAACCTCGTGCAGAACGCGCTGCGCTACACGCGCACGGGCGGCGTGCTGGTCGCGGCGCGGCGCCGCCCCCGCAGCGTCGCACTCGAGGTCTGGGACACTGGCGTCGGCATCCCCGAAGACAAGCGCGAGATGATCTTCCGCGAGTTCTATCAGATCGACAACCCCGAGCGCGATCGCGGACGGGGACTCGGGATGGGGCTCGCCATCGTGCAGCGCCTGTGCAACCTGCTCGAGCATCCGCTCGAAGTGTCCTCGAGGGTCGGCCGCGGCAGCGTATTTCGCGTGGTCGTCCCGGCGGGCGATGCCAGCGCGATCGACAGGCCGACGACCGAAGCCGACACCCTGCCGCCGCGCAAGCTCGGCGCCGTCACGGTACTGCTGATCGATGACGAGCTCGCGATCCGCGAGGCCACGCGCGAGCTGCTGCGACCGCTGCACGTCGACGTGCTCACGGCAGGCACCATCGCCGAGGCCGTGGAGCTTGCAGGCGAAGCCCGCGATCGCATCGACCTGATCCTCTCGGACTGGAGGCTGCGCGGACAGGAGAACGGCGTCGAAGCGGTGCGTGCGGTGCGCGCGGTAGCCGGCGAGGCGACGCCGGCGATGCTCGTCACTGGCGACACCTCGCCGGAGCTGCTCAAGCTCGCGCACGAGAACGGTCTCGTTATTCTGCACAAGCCGCTGCAGCCGCGGGTGCTGGTACGGCTCGTCAAGCACCTGCGGCGCTGATCATTGCTGCAGCGCAGCATAGCGGCAGAAGTCAATATGACTTTAGTGATTTGTCGGGCGGCCGCTGACCCGGTGAACTACCCCCGTGGGTCGTGGCAACGGTGTCCGGGACGGTCACAAAGAAAGCGGGGCGTGATTCATCCATGACCCTGGTGTTGCACGGCATTGCGCTAAACGAGGAGCCGATGAGTCAGCCGCTTATCGGCCGTTTCGACGAGCGCGGCGGCACGCTTGGGCGTTCGGACCAGGCCACCTTCACCCTGCCGGATCCCGAGCGGATGATCTCGCGGGTACAGGCCCACATCCTGCACCGCGACGACCTGTACTGGATCGAAAACGTCAGTGCCGCAAGCCCTATCCTGCACAACGGACGGCCGCTGAGCGCCGGCATGCGCGTCGTGCTGCGCGACGGTGACGAGCTGAGGGTGGGCGGCTACACGCTGCAGGTGGCTTTCGAGCACGACGAGACCAGCGCGACCATCTTGCGTGGGCGCACCGTGATCACCCCTCGCGAATCCACCCACCCGCTGACGCCGCCGTGGGTGATGCCGTCGGCAGCTGCGGCGAGCGCAGCTTCCTCCGCAGGCGCCGCACCTTCCGGCGTTTCCGGCACTCCGGTACCCTCCGTCACCCCCGGCGCGCCGGCCGTCACGCCGCGCGGCGGCGCGCCATCGCCCGCCGCCCGTCAGAGTACGGCCGCGCCGCAGGCGCCGATCAGCGCAGAGGCCCTGTGGCAGGCGTTTCTCGAAGGTGCCGGCATCGAATCCCCGCTGCCCAACGCTCCCTCCCCTGAACTCCTCGCCGCCATCGGCGCCATGATGAGAATCGCCATCGGCGGCATCCACCGCCTCGTGGCCATGCGTGCGATGGCCAAGGACGAGATGCATGCCCACATGACGGTCATTCAGATGCGCGGCAACAATCCGCTGAAGTTCGCCCCCGACGGGATGGTCGCATTGCAGCTGCTGCTGCAACCGCCGGCGCGCGGTTTTCTCGCCGGCCCAGTGGCGCTGCGCGATGCGCTCATCGACCTGCAGTCGCACCAGGTCGGCGTGATCGCCGGAATGCGCGCGGCACTGGAGGCGGTGCTGGACCGCTTCAACCCAGCGACGCTCGAAGCGCACCTCACCTCGCGCTCCGTGTTCGACTCACTGCGCCCGGGGCACCGGCGGGCTCGGTTGTGGGAGGTGTACCTCGAGCACTACCGCTCGCTGCGCGAGGAAGCCCAGGAGGACTTCCAGCGTCTCTTCGGCGAGGCCTTCCGCGAGGCCTACGAGGCGCAGGTGCGAAGCCTCGATGCGGCGCACGAGGGGGCTTCACCCTCAGGTCCGCGTGCGGGCGGAGGGAGCGGGTGAAGCACTTCGCCGTGCAGGTCGCCCGGCGCTCGTGCATCGGCGCGCGCTCGCGCAATGAGGATTGCCTCGCGGTCGAGCATCGCGACGGCCACTGGTGCCTGGTGCTTTCCGATGGCGCCGGTGGGCACGACGACGGCGAGCGGGCCGCGCGGCTGGTCGTCGCCCGCGTGATCGAGGGCTTTCGCAGCCGCCCACCGGTCGATGGGCGCGACCTCTCGGAGCTGCTGCTCGATGCGCACGATGCGGTGGTGGCGGGGCAGCGGGAGCGGCCGGCGAGCGCGGCTGCCGCCCCGATGCATGCGACCGTCGTGGTGCTCGTGATCGATGCGTGCCGGGGCCTCGCCCTCTGGGGTCACGTGGGTGACTCACGGCTGTACCAGTGGCGCGCCGGCAGGCTGAACGCGGTGACGCGCGACGACAGTGTGCTGCAGTGGGTGCTCGACACGGGACTCGTGGATGCGGCGCGCGTGCAGACGCTGCCGAACCGCGGAGTGCTTCTGGCGGCGCTCGGTTCCGCCGAGGAGGCCGCACCGCACGTCTCGGAGCCCATCGAGCTCGAGCGCTCGGACGCCTTCCTCCTCTGCAGCGACGGCTGGTGGGGGGCACTCGATCCGCAGACGATCTCCGCCTTGCTCGCGCAGGCGTCCTCCCCCGAAGAATGGCTCGATGCGATGATCGCGTTAACACTCCAGCGCGCCGACCCGCGGCAGGACAACTTCTCGGCGATCGCTTGCTGGATCGGGGAGTCGCTCGGTGCCGGCGACAGCGCGTCGGAGGCAGAGACCTTGCCGCCACGCTCACGCGACACTCCCTTACATCCCTAGATGGCGCCCCCTGGGTACGGGCGCCCGGGGGTGTGCGGAGCATTTCCGGCGGCTCCTTCAACGGTCGAGTTCCGGATAGTGGCGGAACAGATCCTCGTTATTGAAGGCCAGCCGCCGTCCCGAGGCGAGGTAGCGCGCGATGCGCGGGCGGGCGAAGACGGCATCGTGCAGTGCTCGCAGCCGCGGGCGACGGCGCAGCTCGCGGCGGCTCGCCGCCGGGAAGCCGTAGCGCAGACCTGCGAGCACCTGTGCCATGGACAGATCCGCATAGGTGAGCCGCGAACCGACCATCCACGGGGCGCCTACGCGGTTCAACGCGAGCACGCGCTCGAAGTAGGTAAGAAACTTCGGCAACCGGACCGCAAGAAAATCCTTCGTGCGCCGTCTCGCCGCCGCTTTCTGCTCCTCGTAGGCGTAGGCGTCGCCGAGCGGGTGATGGGTGTGAAAGATCTCGAGATAGAGATCGAGGATGGTGAGCTGTAACTGATGCGTCCAGAGTCTGCCCGGCTCATTGGCCGGTGCGAGCCTCAGCCGCCCCCCGAGATAGAGCAGGATGTTCGGCGTCTGTGCGATGAGCTGCCTTCCCGCCTTGAGGATCGGGACCGCAAACGCCGGACGCCGGCTGTCGCGGGCTTCAAGCACGCGCAGAATCGCCGGCACGCCGCCGCCCTGCGTCTTCGGCAGCATGCCGAAGTCGCGGTAGCGCGCCCCGCCCTCCTCGAGCGCGAGGCGGATGAACTCACCGCGCCCCTGGATCCCGGGCCAGTAGTAGAGCTCGTACGACATGACCGTCTCCCTGCGCGCCGACCATGCCAGCGGCGCAACGTTGTGCGAAAGCGTGTTGGCATTCAGCACAGTTTGCCACCGCCTGCGTGTTGTCAATGCGCGCGCAATCGTCACCCCTTGCGGTTCGGGTTGTCAGGTGCTCGGCAATGCGCGCCGGCGCAGTTCTCACGCTCGCGCTCCCGAGGCTCGTGACTCGGCTGCCCGCGCAGCGCCCGCCGCCCTTGCTGCTGCGCTCGCTTCCAGTGTCTTGCAGCGCTCGGGCAGCAGATCCAACAGCGAGGCGCAGATGCACGCCATGCAGCAGCAGGTGAATGCTTTTCGAGCGGCACCAAGGCGCGCAAGGCCGATGTATTCTCGCGCAAAGCATTGCCTAATCAGTGACTTACATCGACGAGCGCCAGCGTGATCCAGGCGATACGCATAAGCAGGTGAATTTGCTCGGGTGGCCTTCGGCCCGGGCTTGTCATGTTAAGTTAAACAGTAAGACACCTGTTTCCGCCGAGGTTGAGCGTGAGTCAGCTGAGTGCCAAGGAAGGCAGGGGTACATTCAATACGGGTGCACGCGGCCTCGTCTCGCTCGGCGAGCACGCCGACGTTGGTCCCGCGATCGCTGAACTGAAATCCGACATCGTGGTCACCGTCGAGGGCATTCGTGCGCTCACGCCCGACTACGCGCATCTCTATGCGGTCACCGCCAACACGCTGCCGTTCGCGCTGCAGGACTGGCATCTCACCTGGTGCGCGCATTTCCTCAACTGCAACCCCGAGATCCACGAACAGCTTCAGTTCCACGTACTGCGCAACCGTAGCGGCGAGTGCGTGGCGATCGTGCCGCTGGTGCGCACGCAACGGCGAATCGGACCGCTGAAGCTCGCAACGGTGGACCTACTCGGCGTCGACCCGGGGCTCACCGAAATTCGCACCCCGCTTATTAGGCCCGGCTACGAACGCCCGGCGGTGCGCGCGGTGCACGCGAGCCTCGCCAAGGTTCGCGACTGGGACTGGATGCAGTGGAACGGGATCAGCGGCGCACTGGCGGAGGCGATGGCGCGGGAGATCACGCCGCAATGGCATGCCGTGAGCCGCGACTACGTGCTCGATCTTCCTGCGACCTGGCAGGAACTGCGCGCGGGGCTCAAGCGCAATGTCCGTGAGTCAGTCAGACACTGTTACAACTCACTGCGGCGCGACCATCATGCCTTCGAGTTCGTCGTGGCGCGCACGCGCGAGGAGGTGCGTCGGGCGCTCGACCGCTTCCTGGTGCTGCATGCCTTGCGCGCCAACATGGCGTGGGGGCCGAAGCATCCGAATTTCTTCGCCACGCGCCCGCTGCAGGAATTTCTCTACGACGTCTGTGACCGCCTGGCGGCGCGCGATGTGGTGCGGGTCTTTCAGCTGCGCATCGGCGGTGAGATCGTCGCCGCGCGGATTGCCTTCGTGGTCGGCGACAGCGTCTACCTCTACTACTCGGGGTTCGATCCGGCGTGGGCGCAGTACAGCGTCATGACCACCACCATGGTCGAGGTGTTCAAGCACGCTATCGCCAACGGCCTGAAAACTGTCAATCTGTCGCTCAATGCCGAGCGCTCGAAAGTGCGCTGGCGTCCGCGCTTGATCGAGTTCCAGTCGGCGCTCGTGCATCGTGAGTACCTCGGCTCGCGACTGCTCTACCGCGCTTATCGGGCGGCGACGAGCGGCAGCGGCAGGTCCGCGCAGCTCTTGAAGAGCTTCCTGCCCCACCGCCGCTGGGATTGATCGAAAGCCGCTGCGGCTCATTCGGCGTTTGAATTGCCGTTGCGCAGCGGGCAGTCTGTGCGGCTTCACGTTGTGGCGGTCGGCGGGAGTGCACTCTGTCAATCTGGCGCGCCGTACCCGGTGCGGGCCGTAAATTGCTCCTTGCGTGCGTGTGCGGACTCGCTTACGTGCGCGCGGCGCCCGCCGCCGCTGCGGGTGTGGGCGCCGCTGCGGATGTGGGCGCTGCTGCGGATGCGCTGGCGAGCGAGGCGGGGAGCGGTGGCGGACTTCTCGACACTGTAGTGGTCACGGCGACCCGCGTCCCGGAGCCGCTGCGCCGCATTCCCGCGGCAATCTCGGTCGTTTCCGGTGACGAGCTGCGCGCGCGCGATGCGACCAACATGCAGCAGGCGCTCGTGCTCGTGAGCGGCGTCGAGGCGCCCCCGGGCGGTGATGCGGGGCCTTCGAGCGCAGTGCCGTCGTTCTGGGGCCTGCATGAGTTCGACGCCTTCCTGCTGGTCGTGGACGGTGTGCCCTGGGGCGGGGCGTTCAACCCGGCGATCACGACGCTCGATTTCACCGACACCCAGCGCATCGAGGTGCTGAAGGGCGCCGCGCCCGTTATGTACGGAGCGACCTCCTTCGTCGGTGTGGTGAACGTGATCCATTACCCGGCGGGCGAGGCGGCCGAGGAGGCCGATCTCGCCTACGGCAGCTACGGGTCGGTGAGAGGATCGGCTGCGCTCGCACTGCCGGGTTCCTTTAACTACCGGCAGTCCCTCGTCGTCGAGGGTCAGAATCTCGGCTTCGCCGATCCACGCGAGAGCGTGAGCGGCGGACGGGTCTTCTACCGCGGCGCGCTGGATGCAGGAGCGGGGACCTGGCGGCTCGACGCGGACGCCAACCTCGTGCGCGACACGCCGCCGAGTCCCCTGATCCGCATCGGCACATCACTCACGCCACTCACGCCGATCAACGCGAACTTCAATCCGGCGAATGCCGAGATCGACGAGAACAAGGCCCACCTGAGCCTCGGCTACGCGCAGCCGACTGCGTTCGGCACGTGGGACACGCTCGTCTCCTACGCCTGGTCGGACGTGACGGACATCGGTGGCTTCCTGCACCCGGACCTCAGCGGCACCGCTGACACCCAGGATCAGAGCCGCTACATCGGTGACGGCTATCTCGACACGCACCTGAGCAACAAGCGGGGCGCGACCACGCTTGTCGTGGGCGCGGATGCGCTCTACGGCCGCGGCGTGCAGACAACGCTCAACAGCAACAGCGCCTACACCGTGCCCCTCGATGGTTCGGTGCTGCCGCCGCCGACCGCGGTGCTGCCGGTCAACGAGATCGGGACACTCGACGACAAGCGCATCTTCCTCGGCCAGTACCTGCAGGCGGACTGGCAGCCCGACGATCGCTGGGATGTCATCGCCGGACTGCGCCTCAACGAGACCTACGAGCACAAGGTCTCCACCGATGAGATCGTGCCGCCGCCTGCGCCGTATCAGTCCAAGGACGTCAGCCAGCGGATCAACCGCCTCACCGGCACGGTCGGTGCGAGCTACCGCGTCTGGGCGGACGGCAGTGATGCAACGCTCGCCTATGCCGACTATCGCAACGCGTTCAAACCCGCGGCCATCGACTTCGGACCGGACTACACGCCGGATCTGCTGCAACCGGAAGAGGCGCAGAGCTACGAGGCGGGACTGAAGGGGGCGGCGGCCGGCGGGCGTCTGAGCTGGCAGGCGGAAGCGTTTCTCCTCGACTTCACCAACCTCGTCGTGCCGACGGCCTCGGGCGCGCTCGCCAATGCTGCCGGGGAGCGACTCAGGGGACTCGAAGCCGAGGCGCGCTACCAGTTGGGCCCGGATCTCGCCGTTGCCTTCAACGCCGCCTGGCACGATGCGACTTACACCAACTATCTGTTCTTCGACGGCACGCAGAACGTCAGTGTCGCGGGTAATCAGCTGCCGCTGTCACCGTACCTGATCGCGGCGGCGGGCGTTCTCTACACGCCGCTGCGCGGCTTCACCGCGACTGCGGTGCTGCGCTACGTCGGCCGCCGCTATCTCGATGAGGAGAACATCGCACCGGTCGGCGGCTACGCCACCTACGACGCCACGGTCGGCTACTCCCTGAACGCGTGGAGCCTTTCCCTCGAAGGTACCAATCTCAGCAACCAGCGTCCGCCGGTGACGGCGAGCGAGTTCGGCAGCGAGTCGTACTACCTGCTGCCGGCGCGCATGCTGTGGGTGCGTGTCCGCTACCACGTGCGCTGAGCCGCCACAGCGGCGACCGGAACTGTGCACAGGAGCACACGCCGTGCGCCTCATGCCTGCTATACAGCGCGGCGATCAACTGCGGTTCACCCAACCTGTCGCTTCAAGGAGTCAGTATGAAGAGAGCTGTGTTCATGATCGCCGCTGCCGCCTCGCTCACCGCCGGCCTGGTACTCGCCGAGCCGGTTCGCGATTGGCGCGATCTCGACAAAGTGCACAACCACGTGCAGGAGTCGATCCGCGAGATGGAGCGCGCACGCGCGGCGAATCACTACGACATGGCCGGCCATGGCGCGAAGGCCGAAGAGCTGCTGCGCCAGGCCGAGCACGAGCTGCATCAGGCGATCGACGCGGCGCGGGAGACCAGGTAGTCGCCGAGCTGTCGGGGCTGCGGCTGCGGCCGCAGCCCCGTAGCAAGGTGCCGACCCGCGCTCACGCCGGCGCGGGGTTCGCGGCCGGCGCGTCGCGCAGCTCGACCCACGTCGGGGCGTGATCGCTCGCCTTGTCCCAGCCACGCACGTTGCGGTCGACGCCGGCGCTCGCGAGGCGGGCGCGGACGGCGGGGTTCAGCAGCAGATGGTCGATGCGCAGGCCCGCGTCCCGTGCGTAGGCGTTGCGGAAATAATCCCAGAACGTGTAGATGGTCGCGTCCGGGTGCATCGCCCGCAGGGCGTCCGTCCATCCCTGCTGCGTGAGGCGGGCGAATGCCTCGCGCACCTCCACGCGAAACAAGGCGTCGTCGACCCAGCGCTCCGGCTTGTACACGTCGCGCTCGGTGGGAATGACGTTGTAGTCGCCGGCGAGTACGACGGCTGAGTCGCTGCCGACCAGCGCGGCGGCGTGCGTGGTGAGCCGCTCGAGCCAGCGTAGCTTGTAATCGAATCTCGGCCCCGGCGCGGGATTGCCGTTGGGCAAGTACAGGCAGCCGATCAGGACCCCGCGCACCGTGGCCTCGATGTAGCGGCTGTGGGCATCCTCTGGATCTCCCGGCAGGGCGCGCCTGATCTCAACAGGCTCGCTGTCGCGGGCGAGGATCGCGACGCCGTTCCAGCTCTTCTGCCCGTGCCAGATCACGCCATAGCCGGCTGCGCGGATCGCCAGCTCCGGAAACTTCTCCTGCGGCGCCTTCAACTCCTGCAGACACACGACGTCGGGGGCGGTCTCGGCGAGCCAGCGCAGCAGGTTGGGAAGGCGCGCGCCGATGCCGTTGACGTTATAGGTGACGATCCTCATGGGCGAGGCATTTCGCGGGAGCTGCGCCGCGCAGGATGGCGCATCGCCCCGATGTCGCACAACCACTGGATGCCGATTGCGGCAGGATGCTTCAGTCGTCGTGCACCGTCGCCGGGCTGCTTTCCTCGAGCAGTGCCAGCGATCGTCCCTGCAGCGGGTACTTGCTGCCCGCCGGCACGGGCCGGCGCGCGAGGGGGTCGGCGTCGAGCGCGGTGTCGAGCACCGCCTCCCAGGGCTTTCCGGACAGCTCCGGCGCGATCGCAAACGGGATGGTCTCGTGGTGTGCGTTGAATAGCAGCAGGAAGTTGCCGTCCTTGATCGGCTGGCCGCGCGCGCCGCGCCGCTCGATGGCACCGCCCGCGAGATAGACCCCGAGACAGCGCGCGAAGTCCTGCTGCCAGTCGTTCTCGGTCATCTCGCGGCCATCGGGCGTGAGCCAGATGATCTCCTTCAAGCCTTCCGCGGTGAGCATATCGGCCTGCACGTAGCGGCGGCGGCTGAACACCGGGTGCTGGCGGCGCAGCTGGATGATGTGCCGCACGAACTCGAGAAACCTGGCGCGGTGCGGCGCGGGCGACCAATCGAGCCACGAACGCTCGTTGTCCTGGCAGTAGGCGTTGTTGTTGCCCTGCTGGGTACGGCTGAGCTCATCGCCGCCGAGGATCATCGGCACACCCTGTGAGAGCAGCAGCGAGGCGAGGAGGTTGCGCTTCTGACGGCGGCGCAGCGCCAGTACGCCCGGGTCGTTCGCCGGCCCCTCGACGCCGCAGTTCCAGGAGCGGTTGTCCGGCTGACCGTCGCGGTTGTCCTCGCCGTTGGCTTCGTTGTGCTTGTCGTTGTAGCTCACCAGGTCCTCGAGCGTGAAGCCGTCGTGCGCGGTGATGAAGTTGATGCTGGCGTGGGGCTTGCGGCCGCTCGCCTCATAGAGGTCCGAGGAGCCGGTGATGCGCCGCGCAAAGTCCGCCATCAGGCCGCCGTCGCCCTTCCAGTAGCCGCGCAGCGTGTCGCGGTACTTGTCGTTCCATTCGTTCCAGCCCGGCGGGAAATTGCCAACCTGGTAGCCGCCGCTGCCGATGTCCCAGGGCTCGGCGATGAGCTTGACCTGCGAGAGCACTGGGTCCTGCCCGATGGTGTCGAAGAAGGAGCCGAGGCGGTCGACGTCGTGCAGCTCGCGCGCGAGCGCCGAAGCGAGATCGAAACGGAATCCGTCGACGTGCATCTCCAGTACCCAGTAGCGCAGGCTGTCCATCAGCAGCTGCAGCACCCGCGGGTGCTGCAGGTTGAGCGTGTTGCCGGTGCCGGTGAAATCCAGGTAGTAACGTGGATTGTCCGGCGAGAGCCGGTAGTAGCTGGCGTTGTCGAGGCCGCGGAACGATAGCGTGGGTCCGAGCTGGTTACCTTCGGCGGTGTGGTTGTAGACCACATCGAGTAGCACTTCGATGCCGGCCGAGTGCAGCACCTTCACCAGGGTCTTGAATTCGCTGATGCGGCCGGTGGCCGAATAGCGGATCTCGGGGGCGAAGAAGCCGAGGGTGTTGTAGCCCCAGTAGTTACGCAGTCCCCGATCGAGCAGGTGACGGTCATCGACGAACGCGTGCACCGGCATCAGCTCGACCGCGGTGACCCCGAGTCGCACCAGGTGATCGACGATGGGCGCGGTCGCGAGCCCCGCGTAGGTGCCGCGCAGTCGCGCCGGCACTTCCGGGTGGCGGATCGACAGGCCGCGCACATGCGCCTCGTAGATGACTGTGTCGTGCCAGGGAATGCGTGGCGGGCGGTCGTCGCCCCAGGTGAAGGCGGGGTCGATGACGCGGCATTTCGGCGTGCCCGCCGCGCTGTCACGCCGATCGAACGACAGGTCGGCCTTCGGGTGTCCGGTGCGGTAGCCGAAATGCGCATCGCTCCAGACCAGGGGTCCCTGCAGGTGTTTGGCGTAGGGCTCGATCAGCAGCTTGTGCGGATTGAAGCGATGGCCGCGCTCGGGGTCGTACGGGCCGTACACGCGGTAGCCATACAGAAGTCCGGGGCGCGCCTCCGGCAGGTAGACGTGCCAGTTGCCGTCGGTGCACTCGCGGATCCCGACGCGCTGCACCTCGTGCCGTCCGGTCGGATCGAAGATGCACAGCTCCACCTTCTCGGCGTGCGCGGAGAAGAGCGAGAAGTTGACCCCCTCGCCATCCCAGGTAGCGCCACGCGGATACGGGTGGCCGGGCCACACGGCCGTAACGAGCCGCAGGTCGGGATCGGTCGCAGTGAACGCAGGCGGTAACTTCACGCCGTGGCAAACCTCCATGCCGCTTGATCCGATACTAGGGGGATGGAAGCGCCGCGTTCAAGCTGCGCAGTGCCGCTCCGCGCCGCGCACGCGGATGGTGCCTACGCGTCAGCGTCCGCACCAGGGCGGCCCGAGCCGACAGCCGCGTATAGTTTGATACCGTCGCTCATCCGAAGGATCGCAACATGCGCGCGCTCGTGTCGCTCCTCCTCGCACCGCTGGGTGTCCTCGCCGTACCCGCAGCCTCGCAGAGCCCGCCCTCCTGTCCCGATGCCGGGCTCAAGCTCCCTCCCGGATTCTGCGCCACGGTGTTTGCAGAGGATCTCGGTCACGCGCGCCACCTGCGGGTGTCGGCGGATGGTGTCGTCTACGTCAACACCTGGAGCGGGCGCTACTACGGCAACCGGCCGCCGCCGCCGGGCGGCTTCATCGTGGCGCTCAAGGACACCACGGGCAGCGGCAAGGCCGACGTGATCGAGCGCTTCGGTGCGACGCCCGCCGGGGGCGGTAGAGGCGGCACCGGTATTGCGCTCTACGCTAACGCGGTGTACGCGGAGGAGTCGGATCGCATCGAGCGCTACGCGCTCTCGCCCGGCTCCATCGCGCCCCAAGGCCAGGCGGAAATCGTGGTCTCGGGGTTGCCGATGAGCGGAGATCATCCGATGCATCCGTTCGTGATCGATGCCAGCGGGGCGCTGTACGTCGACGTCGCGAGCGCCACCAACTCCTGCCAGGAGCGCAACCGGCAGTTCGAGTCGCCGGGCATCAAGCCCTGCAGCGAGCTCGAGACCCGCGGCGGCATCTGGCTCTTTGATGCCAGGAGCACCGGCCAGAAGTTCTCCGCCGCGCAGCGCTACGCCACCGGTATCCGCAACGCCGACGGCATTGCGGTGGCGGCGGAGGGGCTCGGCATCTATGCGACTCAACATGGGCGCGACCAGCTGCACCAGAACTTCCCCGCCCTCTACAAGCCCGAGGAAGAGGCGACGCAGCCCGCGGAGGAGCTGCTGCGCGTGACAAAAGGCGGCGACTACGGCTGGCCCGAGTGCTACTTCGACGAAGTCCAGGGCAAGCTGGTGCTCGCTCCCGAGTATGGCGGCGACGGCGGCAAGGCCGTCGGCATCTGCGCACAGAAGCTTGCGCCCGTCGCCTCGTTTCCCGCGCACTGGGCGCCCAATGCTGTCGTGATCTACACCGGCAAGAGTTTCCCCGCGCACTATCGCGAGGGCGCCTTCATCGCCTTCCACGGCTCCTGGGACCGCGCGCCTTACCCGCAGGGCGGTTACAACGTCGTGTTTCAGCCGCTGCCGACGACGGGTACGGCGGCGCGCTGCGAGGTGTTCGCCGACGGTTTCGCCGGGGCCGTGAAGGAACCTGGCCGTGCGGAGCATCGTCCCGCGGGCGTGGCCGCAGGACCGGACGGCGCGCTCTACGTCTCGGACGACACGCGTGGCCGGATTTATCGTGTTACGTACCGCGGCGGCGCGGGGACCAAGGCTTCCTACACCGCGTGTCCGCCGGTCGACGCACCGGCAGGATTGCCGGGCACCGCCGGAGCGGGCCCGCCCGAGGGTGTGCATGCGAATGCCGGTGCCGCAGCCGCTCTGCCCGTGCCGCAAGCGTCGTCGCGGCGGATGGTGGAGCTCGGCGACGCCGTCTTCCACGGCCGCGTGGGAGGCGCGACCTGCACCGGCTGTCATGGTTCCGATGCCTCCGGCACGCCGCTCGGTCCGCCGCTCCTCGGCAGCCACATGATTTGGGGCGACGGCAGTTATGCCGGCATCGAGGAGATCATCAAGAAGGGCGTACCGCAGCCGAAGCAGTACCGCAGCCCGATGCCGCCCATGGGTGGGGCCCAGCTGACCGACGAGCAGCTGTCTGCGGTCGCCGCGTACGTATGGGCGCTGGGCCACCGGTGAGCAACACCGGGCTGCCGCCGCCGACGCACCCTTCACACCCGGGCGCTGAGCGCGCGCGGTGAGGGTTGCAGCCGACCGAGGACAATGCCGAGCGCCGCGGCCACAGCGGAGGCGATCAGCAGCGCGAACTTGGCGGCGGCGAGCAGCGCCGCATCGTCGAACGCGAGGTTGGCGATGAAGATCGACATGGTGAAGCCGATACCGCCGAGGACACCGAGCAGCAGCAGGTGAAGCCAGCGCACGCCGTCGGGCAGCACACACAGCTTGAGCCGCACCACCGCGAGCGCAGCCAGCACAATGCCGAGCGGCTTGCCGAGCACGAGTCCCGCGGCTAGCGGCGGCAACTCCGAGCCACTGCATGGCCAACGCGAGCAGCACACCCGCCGCCACGATGAGAAATCCCCCGGGCGCCAGACCGCTCGAGTAGAAGAATGCGATCACGAGGATCGCCACGAGGTCGTCGGTGATGGCGAGCGTCAGCAACAGCAGGCGCAGTGCCGGCGGCACGCGCCCGATGAGCGAGAGCACGCCGACGGCGAAGGCGATGTCGGTGGCGGTCGGGATCGCCCAGCCGCGACGCGCGCCGGGATCGCTGTTGATGAGCAGGTAGAGCAGTGCCGGGACGACCACGCCCGCGAGTGCGGCGACGATGGGGAGCGTGGCGACCTTTGGGTCCGAGAGCGCCCCGTCGTGCATGGATGGTCAACTGCGCGCAGCCGCCCGAGGCGATGAGTAGCGCGGCCCGCGGCAGCGCCTGAGACGCTCGTCTCGTCGCTCGCTACCCACCACTCAGGCGCCCTTGGCTTGCACGGCCGACCTCGCGATGGTGTCATCCGTGGCCGTGACGGCCACGGATGTGAAGCGCACGATCGATGCCGCGTGGAGGATCGAGTCTCCACGGCTCATCGCTCACCTCGCGCGACTGGTGCGAGACGTCGGGCTCGCGGAGGAGCTGGCGCAGGATGCGCTGGTTGCGGCGCTCGAGCAGTGGCCGCGTGTTGGCATTCCCGACAACCCGGGGGCCTGGCTCATGGCAACCGCCCAGCACCGCGGCATCGATCACCTGAGGCGCGAGCGCATGCGGTCGCGCAAGCACGAGGCACTCGGCCACACGCTTGCGATGGAGCAGTACATGAATGGCGGCTCGCCCGAGAGCGGTGCGGACGGCGAGATCGGCGACGACCTGCTGCGGCTTATGTTCACCGCCTGTCATCCGGTTCTTTCGCGCGAGGCGCGCAGTGCGCTCACCCTCCGGCTGCTCGGCGGGCTCACCACGGCGGAGATCGCGCGCGCCTTCCTGGTGCCGGAAGCAACCGTCGCGCAGCGCATCGTGCGCGCCAAGCGCACGCTCGCGGAGGCGCGCGTGCCGTTCGAGATACCGCGGCGCGCCGAGCTGCGCGAGCGGCTGGCCTCGGTGCTCGAGGTCATCTACCTCGTCTTCAACGAGGGCTACTCGGCGACCGCGGGCGAGCACTGGATGCGTCCGGCGCTGTGCGAGGAGGCGCTGCGCATCGGTCGCATCCTCGCCGAGCTCGCCCCGGCTGAGTCCGAGGTGCACGGCCTGGTGGCGCTCATGGAGATCCAAGCCTCGCGCCTCCGTGCGCGCGTCGGACCCACCGGTGAGCCGATACTGCTCATGGAGCAGAACCGCGCGCTCTGGGACCGACTGCTCATTCATCGCGGGCTGCTCGCGCTGGCACGCGGCGAGGCTCTCGGCGAGACGCGCGGGCCGTATCTGCTGCAGGCCGCGATCGCCGCCTGCCATGCGCGGGCCATGACGGCGGCGGATACCGACTGGGTCTTCATCACCGCACTGTACGACGAGCTGGTGCGGCTCGAGCCTTCACCGGTGATCGAGCTCAACCGCGCGGTGGCGGTGGCCATGGCGTACGGGCCGGCCGCCGGACTCGAGCTCGCCGACCGCCTCGCGTCCCAGGGCGCGTTGTCCTCCTATCATCTGCTGCCGAGCGTGCGCGGCGAGCTGCTCGCACGGCTCGGCCGCTACCAGGAGGCGCGTGGTGAGTTCGAGCGGGCGGCGACGCTCACGCAGAACGCGCGCGCGATCCGCCTGCTGAACGATCGCGCACACCGCTGTCAGCGTGGAGAGCTTTGATGTCCCACATGCTGTTGATCGTCGAGCCGGGCAGCGACGCAGCCGCTCGCCGGACGCAGGTCGCGACGTCTATCGGCGCATAGCTCGATTACACCGAGCAGCTCAAGGAACGTGGCGTACTGCTGGCGAGCAACTCGCTGCGCTCGCCCGACGCGCGAGCAGGCGCTCCGCCTGGCGGGTGAGTGCCCCGCGGCGGAATGGGCCACCATCGAGGTGCCCGAGGTTGGTCCCTTGTTACGAGTAGACGCGCGGGCGATCGCTACATCTGCGCGGCCCAGGAGCTGCACCAGCCGCTCGCCTTCACATCCTTGCCGGGAAAGAGCTGGCACGGGCCCTGGGCCGAGCCGCTGGCGCCCTGATACAGGCCACAGTTGGCGCAGCTGCTTCCCGGGCTCGCCCCCTGTGCGTCCTTCGCATTCTCGACGTATTTCACGGCTTTCGCCTCCGGCGAGCCCACCGCAAGCAGCGGCGCCGCGAGCGCCGGGCGCAGCGCCCCGGCGAATGGACTGAGCGAGACGCCGAGCGCGAGTCGCTTGAGCAGGCGTCGGCGCGACGGAGATGCGGGTTGGTTCATGGCTCATCTCTCCCCTCCGGGCGGAGCGCTGATTCTTCCGGCGCCGGGCACAGCTTGCAAGCGCACCGCGCTTCACTCCGCCCGCAGCATGCGCATGCCGTTGAGCGTTACGAGCAGCGTCGTGCCGACGTCCGCGACCACCGCGAGCCACAGCGTGGCGAGCCCCGGGATCGCGAGTGCCAGGACGGCAAGCTTCAGTCCGAGACTCAATGCGATATTCTGCTTGATGATCGTGCGGTTGCGTCGGGCGATTGCGAAAACGCTTGGCAGACGCTTCAGGTCATCCTGCATGAGCACCACGTCGGCCGTTTCCATCGCCTGCGCGGACCCTGTGCCCCCCATGGCGATGCCGACATCGGCGCGTGCCAGCGCCGGCGCGCCGCGCCACATCGTGCGCGACCCGCTCGTTGTCGCCGGTGAGCATGGTGGTGCGCAGCCCCGGCACCGTGCGGCGCAGCGCGGCCAACACCGCCGGAGTCTCGTCACGCAACGCATCCTCGACGCCGATGGCGCCCACCACCGCGGCGCCACGCGCCACGAGCATGACCGTGCGGCGTGATTGCGTGAGCTGCGCGAACTCGCCCGCGCCCGCGGCGGCACGCGCGCCGATCAGCGCCGCGGTTCCCACAGCCACGGCGCTACCCTGCAGCTGTCCGGTCACGCCACGACCGGCGGCCGCGACGATCGCGGCGGCCGGCGGATAGCGCTGCGCGATGCCGCGCCGCCGTGCGGACTAGGAAGGCGCCGGCGCCGCGCGCGGTGAGCAGCTGGCCCTCGCCGCTCTCGGTGAGCGTGAGGTCGACGTGCACCGCGCACTCCGACTCCGCGTC
>Ga0187778_10000378_pt1 | contig 31540 bp, 29 predicted proteins | sample 1015_Q2_SP5_20_M_FD_132418 | JGI IMG/M metagenome (GOLD analysis project Ga0187778, IMG submission 132418) | Tropical peat soil microbial communities from peatlands in Department of Meta, Colombia - 1015_Q2_SP5_20_MG | ecosystem: Environmental > Terrestrial > Soil > Wetlands > Peat | place... | reverse complement strand
TACCGCTCATCACGCAGCCGCTCTTCCTGCCGTGGTGGGCACGGCTGTTTGACGGCACGCACGTGGTGCGTTACCGCTCGCGCCAGGGGTGGGCCATCGTGCTCGCGAGCGCCGCCATGTGCGCCGGCGTCTTCAGCGGGGTGCTGCCGCTTTTGTGGGTGGGGGCGGTGTTGCTCGGCGCGGCCCAGGCCGGTGCTAATCTTGGCTGGAATCTCGGTCACAACGACTTCGCCTCGATCGGACGCGCGCAGCACTACATGGGCGTGCACGTCACGCTGACCGGCGTGCGCGGCGGACTCGCGCCGCCTGCGGGCGTGCTGGTTTACATGGCACTCGAGGCGTGGCGTCGCGGCGCCGGGGAGTTCGCGCTCTTGCTGCCGCTCGCCATGACCGCGGCCGGTGCGCTCGGCTTCAATCGTATGCAGCTGACATTGTCGAGGAGTGAGAATGTTGCGTGACAAGAAGGCGAACGATCCGCGCGGCTACTCGCGCGTGGTGGTCGATGGCGCCAAGCAGGCACCCTCGCGGGCCATGCTGCGGGCGGTAGGCTTTCGCGACGCGGACTTCGCCAAGTCGCAGATCGGCGTGGCCTCGACGTGGGGCAACGTCACCCCCTGCAACATGCACATCGGCGAGCTCGCGCGCGAGGCCTGCGCCGGGATCGACGCCGCCGGCGGCAAGAGCGTGCTGTTCAACACCATCACCGTGTCGGACGGCATCTCCATGGGCACGCCCGGCATGCGCTACTCGATGGTCTCGCGCGAGCTCATCGCCGACTCCATCGAGACGGTGGTGGGTGCGGCGGGGTTCGACGGCTTCGTCGCAATCGGCGGCTGCGATAAGAACATGCCCGGCTGCGCCATGGCCATGGCGCGGCTCAACCGCCCGGCGGTGTTCGTGTACGGCGGCACGATTCGTCCGGGAGCGAAGCGACGCGACATCATTTCTGTATTTGAGGCGGTCGGTGCCCACGCGGCGGGCACGCTGTCGGATGAGGGGCTTCTGGAGATCGAGCGCACCGCCATTCCGGGCCCGGGCAGCTGCGGCGGGATGTACACCGCCAATACCATGGCCTCGGCGATCGAGGCCTTGGGCTTGTCCTTGCCGGGAAGCTCCGCGCAGGAGGCGGTCGGTGAGGAGAAGCGCTCGGACTCCCACCGCGCCGGTGAGGCGGTCGTGCAGCTCGTGCGCCAGGGGTTGAAGCCGCGCGACATCCTCACGCGCCGTGCGTTCGAGAATGCCATTACCGTCGTGATTGCGCTCGGGGGCTCGACCAACGCCGTGTTACACCTGCTTGCGATCGCGCACGAGGCACGGGTGCGCCTCAGTCTGGATGATTTCACGCGCGTCGGCCGGCGGGTGCCGGTGCTGGCCGATCTCAAGCCGAGCGGGCGCTACCTCATGTCGGAGCTCATCGCGATTGGCGGTATTCAGCCCCTCATGAAGATGCTGCTCGCCGGCGGGCTGCTGCACGGCGAGTGCCTCACGGTCACCGGGCACACTTTGAAGGAGAATCTGGAAAACGTTCCGATGTATATGAGTGGACAGGATATTGTTCACCCGCTTGCCGCGCCCCTGAAGAAGGAGAGTCATCTGGTCGTGCTGTACGGCAACCTCGCTCCCGAGGGCGCCGTTGCCAAGATCACCGGCAAGGAGGGTGAGCGTTTCAGCGGGTGCGCGCGCGTCTTCGAGGGCGAGGAGCGTGCGACAAAGGCGATCCTGGCCGGGCGTGTGCGAGCCGGCGATGTGGTCGTGATCCGCGGCGAAGGACCGCGCGGTGGCCCGGGCATGCGCGAGATGCTGAGCCCGACCAGCGCCATTATGGGGCGCGGACTCGGCGACAAAGTCGCATTGATCACCGATGGGCGCTTCTCGGGTGGCAGTCACGGCTTCGTCGTCGGACATATTTCACCGGAAGCCGCGGTCGGCGGGGCGATCGGATTACTGCGCAACGGAGACCGCATCAGCATCGATGCCGTCAAGCGCGAGATCCGCCTCGAGCTCCCGGCAGCGGAGCTGCAGCGGCGCCGGCGTGCCTGGAAGCCTGCCCGGCCGTATGCGCTCACCGGCGCGCTCGCCAAGTATGCAAGCCTCGTTGGCAGCGCCTCGCTTGGCGCCGTGACGCGGCCGGCACAGCGACCGTGACTTCCACGATACAGCACGCGCCAGGGCAGCCGCGACAGCCACGTCGGTGCACTTCTTGAGGCTGCGCCGGAGTTGTCAGTGTGGAGGGCAGCGGTTACAGTTCGCGCAGCATTCGTCGCTGCGTGCAAGCTGCGAACACCGTCCAGGGGGATCGAGAAGACTCACGCGCCCGTCGGCCCGAATGCCTGGCGCGTCGACTAGTATGGTGCAAGGGGTCCGGCGGCCGGGGCCGCCGCGCTTCAGTTCCGGGTCCTTCGGGGTGAGGGCGACGAAAAAGACGACTGGTTTGCTGCCGCTCACCGGCCTGGTGTGTCCAGACAAGCTCGCGATCAACAAGCCATGGTAGCCCTAGAACACGATTCCCAATTCCTGACACGCCGCGGAGCGGTGCTGATCACGATCATCGCACTGCACGCCTTCATCTTCTGGGCACTGGCGACCGGCCTGGCGCGCAAGGCGATCGAGGTGCTCGCGCCACCCATTCAGACCGACATCGTTCAGGAAGAGCAGAAGAAGGTAGAACCGCCACCGCCACCGCCGCCGACGTTCGAGAGGCCGCCCGTCGAAGTGCCACCGCCGGATGTCACCGTGGACCTGCCGGTGGAGACCGCCCAGACCACTGCGATCACGAACGTCACGACCAAGCACGTCGAGGCTCCGCCGCCGGTGGCGAAGGCCGTCGCGAAGGTCCCGCCCAAGGGCAAGTTCGGACCGACCGACGGCTACTACCCGGAGGCCTCGCGCCGTTTGGGCGAGGAAGGCACGGCCACGGTACACGTGTGTGTCGGCACGAACGGCAAGCAGAGTGGCGCGCCGACGATCCTGCAGTCCTCCGGTCACGACCGGCTCGACCAGGGCGCCATCAGCTACGCCAAGGACACGCGATTCGCGCCGGCGATGGAGGACGGCAAGCCCATCGACAGCTGCATCGATTTCCGCGTCAAGTTCACGCTGCACTGATTGATACCGACGCCGCGCGCAGCGCGCGGCGCTTGCTTGTTCGAGGACAACTATGGAAAACCAACCTGCTGCCCCTGCTGCCACCACAACCGTCTCGAATCCTTATGGTCTCGCCGCGCTCTGGGCGGGCGGTGACATCATCGCGCGCTCCGTGCTGATCCTGCTGCTGATCATGTCGCTCGCCTCCTGGTACGTCATGCTCACGAAGCTGTGGGACCAGCGCAAGCTCAAGCAGTCCGCACGCGTCGTCGAGAAGCAGTTCTGGACCGCCCCGTCGCTCAAGGACGGCGTCGACCGCCTCAGGAAGGGCGATGAGTTCCGCGGTATCGCCGAGGATGGCCTGCGCGCCGCCTCCCATCACGACGGGCGGCTCACCGATCGCATCGACCTCAACGAGTGGATCACGATGTCGCTGCAGCGCTCGACCGACCAGGTGAGCAGCAAGCTCAACACGGGCCTGGGGCTGCTCGCCACGGTCGGCTCGACCGCACCCTTCGTCGGACTCTTCGGCACGGTGTGGGGCATTCTCAACGCGCTGGTCGGCATCGGCATCGCCGGCCAGGCGAGCATCGACAAGGTCGCAGGCCCCGTGGGTGAGGCGCTCATCATGACCGCCATCGGCCTGTTCGTGGCCGTGCCGGCGGTGATGGGCTACAACTGGCTGCTCGGGCGCAACAAGGTGCTGCAGGAGGCGTTGCGGAACTTCAGCAGCGACCTGCATGCCTACCTCGTCGGTGGCGCGCGCGTGGAGACCGGGCCGCGGGTGGATGTCGGCGCCGGGGCGCGGCCGGTCGGTGCCAAGGCGGCACCGCTCGGCAAGTAACTTGTCCGGGCGCCGGGGACTTTGGCCCCCGGCGCTTCACGAGAGTGCGGCACGGGTGTGTGCCGCGGGTTTGATTGAGGAGTTGCCGACCATGGCCATGAGCGTTGGGGGTTCGGAAGAGGGCGGGGCGATTGCGACCATCAACACGACGCCGCTGGTGGACGTGATGCTGGTGATGCTCATCATCTTCCTGATCACGATCCCGGTCATCACCAAGACCGTTAAGGTCGATCTGCCGCGGGCGGTGAACATCCCGACGCAGACCAAGCCCGAGAACATCACCATCGCGGTGGACAAGAACGGTAACATCTACTGGAACGATAAGATGGTGGCCAACCGCGGTGAGCTGCTCGGCCTCATCGAGGCGGCCGCGGTGCGCAAGCCGCAGCCGGAAGTTCACATCCGCGGCGACAAGGAGACCCGCTACGAAGCGATCGGCCGGGTCATGTACGCGATCCAGCGCGGTGGGATCGTCAAGGTCGGCTTCCTCACCGAGCCCGACCACGGCGTGCGCGGTTACCGCTGAGCAGCTTAAGGAGCTCAAGTCATGTCAATACCTGTCGGTGGGTCTTCGGGCGCGACCTTCTGTGACATCAACACGACGCCGCTGATCGACGTCATGCTGGTGCTGCTGGTCACGCTCATCGTGACGCTGCCCATCATGACGCACGCGGTCAAGCTCGACATGCCGAACGTCAACAATCCGCCGCCGCCGCCGGATCAGCAGCCCGAGGTCATCAATCTCGAGATCGACGGCGACGGCACGGTGGTGTGGAACGGCAACCCGGTGGCGAGCCTCGATCAGCTCGAGGGCTACTTTCACGCCGAGCGCGACAAGGAGCCGCAGCCCGAGATCCACCTGCGTCCCGATCGGCGCGCCAAGTACGACATCGTGGCGAGGGTGCTGGCGGCGGCACAGCGCAATCACATGAAGAAGATCGGCTTCGTCAACGTCGCCGAATTCAAGGATTAACCTCCGAAAGGTCATGCGAAACCACGTCATGAAGGTCAGAGTAATGCGGGCGCTCGCCTTGAGCGCCGTCGTTGTTACGGCCGCCGCGTTGGTTGCGGCGCCGGCGGTTTTCGCGGCCGAAAAGGGCCAGCAGCCCAGTGCCAAGCTGGCAAAGCCCCTGCACGAGGCGCAGGAGGACTTGAAGGCGAAGAAGTACAACGACGCCATCGCCAAGCTGAAAGAGGCCGAGGGAATATCCGGCAAAACGCCCTACGACCAGCACGTCATCAACGAGTTTCTCGCCAACGCCTACATCAACACGCAGAACTACGCGGAAGCCTCCAAGGTCATGGAGGCCGAGATCGACGACGGCTTCACCCCCGAGTCCGAGAAGCCGCAGATGCTGCGGGCGCTCACCGAGATGAACACCGCGCTGAAGAACTACGATAAGGTGATCGAGTACGGCAACCGCGCGCTCAAGGTCGAGCCCGGCAACGAGCGCATGCGCGCGCTTGTCTCGCAGGCGTACTACCTGAAGGGCGACTACAAGAACTCGCTCAAGTTCGTCGAGGCCGGCGTCGACAGTCAGATCAAGGCCGGGGAGACGCCGAAGAAGGACACGCTGCTGCTGCTCTACAGCTCCTGCCAGAAGCTCAACGACGACACCTGCTCGACGCACGCCATGGAGAAGCTGGTGGCGTACTACCCGCAGCCAGATTACTGGAGCCAGCTGCTCTACTCGGTGCGCTCGCAGACCTCCAACAACGACGACGACCTGCTGCAGACCTATCGCCTGATGACGGAGGTGGACGTCCTCAAGACGCCGGGCGACTACAACGAAATGGCGCAGCTGGCGCTCGAGAAGGGCTCCCCGGGCGAGGCGCAAAGCGTCCTCGAGAAGGGCTTCCAGAAGGACGTGTTCAACGACAAGCTCACCAAGGACCGCAACCAGCGCCTCCTCGACAACGCCAAGAAGGCCGCCGCCAGCGACCAGGCCTCGCTCCCGAGCCTCGTGAAGGAGGCGGACGCCTCGCCGACCGGGCAGAAGAACGTGGGCGTGGGAATTGCCTTCCTCGGCTACGGTCAGTACGACAAGGCCGTAGACCAGTTGGCGAAGGGCCTCTCCAAGGGCGGCGTGAAGGACGAGGCGCAGGCACGGCTGCTGCTCGGGATCGCACAGCTCAAGGCCGGACACAAGGACGACGCCGTGAAGACCTTCAAGGCGGTAAAGGGCGACCCGAATCTCGAGCGCCTCGCTAATCTTTGGACTTTGCACGCGAGACAGGCCTGAACGGTTCGGGCCTGAAGCGTTTCAAGGAGATGCGTATGACGATCAAGGCAGGTGAGCGCATGCCCGCGGGCACGTTCAAGCGCATGACCAAGGAAGGCCCCAAGGACATCACCACCGACGAGCTCTTCAAGGGCAAGCTCGTGGTGCTCTTCTCCGTGCCCGGCGCCTTCACCCCGACCTGCGATGCCAAGCACCTGCCGGGCTTCGTGCAGCTCGCCGATCAGCTCCACGCGAGAGGCGTCGACACCATCGCCTGCATGGCAGTCAACGACGTGTTCGTCATGAACGCCTGGGGCAAGGCCTCGGGCGTCGGCGACAAGATCGTGATGCTCGCCGATGGCAACGGTGAGTACGCCAAGGCGCTCGGTCTCGAGCTCGACGCCAGCAAGTTCGGCATGGGCACGCGCGGCCAGCGCTTTGCAGTCATCGTAAAGGATGGCGTCGCTACGCGCGTCGAGATCGAAGCACCCGGGCAGTTCAAGGTGTCCGCGGCCGAGTACATCCTCGGCCAGCTGTAAGCGCGCTTGTAAGCTCTGAAAGGGCCGCCATCGAACGCGATCTTTTCGCCGGCAAGAGTCGCGCCTCTCGCCGGCGCGTGCGCGCGAGCTAACCCGTGGGCCTGCCAAAACGGCCGCAGGCCGTTTTGGCCAATCAACTAATGAGCCGCTCGATCTCCGGGACGATCTGAAACAGGTCGCCGACGAGACCGATGTCGGCCACCTCGAAGATCGGCGCCTCACCGTCCTTGTTGATGGCGACGATCGTGCGCGCATCCTTGATGCCGGTGAGGTGCTGGATCGCGCCCGAGATCCCGATCGCCATGTACAGCTCCGGCGCGATGATCTTGCCGGTCTGGCCCACCTGCATCTCGTTCGGCGCGTAGCCGGCATCCACGGCAGCCCGCGAGGCCCCCACCGCGGCTCCGAGCTTGTCGGCGAGACGGTAGAGGATCTTGAAGCCTTCGGCACTGCCGAGCGCCCGCCCGCCGGAGACCACGCGCCTGGCCGTCTGCAGGTCGGGGCGGTCGCTCTTCGCGGCCGACACCGAGAGGAAGCGCGTGTGCGTCGGCAGCGGCACGTTCACCGCGGCTTTCTCAATTGCGGCCGAGCCGCCACCGCTGGCGGCCTCGAAGGAGGCGATGCGCACGGTGCCCACCACCTTGGGCGCGTTCGACTCGACGGTGAGAATCGCGTTGCCGGCATAGATGGGGCGACGGAAGCGCGTGGCGCTCTCAATCGCCATGATGTCGCTCACCTGCGGTGCATCGAGGAGCCCCGCGACGCGCGCCATGAGGTCCTTGCCGAACGTCGTCGAGGGCCCGAGCACGTGCGTGAAGGACGCGGCGAGCGCCACGACCTGCGGGGCAAGCACCGCGGCCAGCGCCTGGGCGTTGGCCGGGTTCTCGACCGTGAGCACGCGGCTGACGCCGGCGAGCTGCGCGGCCTGGGCCGCGACCGCGGCCGCATCCGCAGCGCACACCGCCACGGTGACCTCGGCGCCCGCGAGCGTGCGCGCGCAGCTGACGCACTTGGCCGTGGCGGGGTTGAGATGCGTACCGTCGTGCTCGGCGACGATGAGAATCCTGGCACTCACAGCAGACCCTTCCGTTTCAGCGCGTCGATGAGCTCGGCGGCGTCCTTCACCCGCACCCCCTTCTGCCGCTGTGGTGGCGGCTCGAAACGCAAGAGCTTCAGCTGCTGGCGCTGCTCGACGCCGAGTGCGGCGAGGGTGAGGGTGTCGAGCGGCTTTTTCTTCGCCTTCATGATGTCCGGCAGCTTCACGTAGCGCGGCTCGTTCAGGCGCAGGTCGGTGGTGATCACCGCGGGCAGATCCACTTCGAGCGTCTCAAGCCCCGCGTCCACCTCGCGCGTGACGCGCGCGTTTTCCCCGGTGAGCTCGAGCTTCGAGGCATAAGTGGCCTGCGGTCGGTTCCACAGCGCCGCGAGTACCTGACCGGTCTGGCCGTTGTCGTCATCGATCGCCTGCTTGCCGAGGATGACGAGCAGCGGCTGCTCGCGCTCGATGAGCTTGAGCAGCGCACGCGCCGCGACCAGCGGCTCGATGACACCGTCGGCCACGACGTGCAGCGCCCGGTCGGCGCCCATGGCGAGCGCGGTGCGCAGCTGCTGCTGGCAGTCGGCGGGACCGACGGTCGCGACCACGACCTCCTCGGCCGCACCCCGCTCCTTGATGCGCAATGCCTCCTCGAGTGCGATCTCGTCGAAAGGATTCACGCTCATCTTCACCCCGTCGGTGATGACGCCGCTGCCGTCGGGCTTGACCCGGATGCGCACGTTGTAGTCCACGACGCGCTTGATACCGACCAGGATGCGCTTCATTCCGCTTCCGCTCGCAGCCATCGCCCGGCAAGGGCAGGGGGTCGCCAGTATAGCGGCAGCGCCCGCGCGGTGTTGACGGGACGTGCCGCGGCGTTGACGGATTGCGCACCGTCTCCCTGAGGCACCGTGAAATTGCGCTTGCCGCGACCGGTGAGCACGCCGCGCTCAACAAGACGCGCAATTTCACGGGGACCCCGCTACAGTCGTGCGCATGTTGAGCTACGCGCTGCGTCGCATCGCCGGAATCGTTCCGACCCTGCTCCTCATCGTCACGTTGTCCTTCGCCATCATCCGCCTCGCGCCCGGCGGGCCCTTCGACCAGGAGCAGCCGCTCGCCGCCCCGGTGCGCGCCAACCTCGAGCGGCTCTATGGCCTCGACCAGCCGCTTCCCGTGCAGTACCTGCGCTATCTCGGCGCGCTGCTGCACGGGGATTTCGGCCCCTCGCTCCGTCAGCGCGACTTCACGGTGCGCGAGCTGATCGGACAGGGGCTGCCGCTCAGTGCCACGCTCGGTGTCGGCGCGATCGCGCTCGCGCTGCTCACCGGCATTCCGGCCGGCATCCTCGCCGCCGTGTGGCGCTCGCCGCGCACCGACCTGTCGCTCGCCGCCCTCACGGCACTCGCCATTGCATTGCCGAATTTCGTCGTCGGGCCGCTGCTCGCGCTCGTGTTCGGGGTGTGGTTACGCTGGCTTCCGGTGGCGGGATGGGAGGGCGGTGCGCCACGCTACCTGGTGCTGCCACTTCTGACGCTGGCGCTGCCGGTGGCCGCGTATCTTGCCCGCCTCATGCGTGGCAGTCTCCTCGAGGTGCTGCGCGCGCCGTTCGTGCGCGCGGCCAGGGGGCGCGGACTCGGCGGCCCGCGCGTGCTCTTGCGCCACGCCCTGCGCCCGGCGCTGCTGCCGGTCGTGAGTTACCTCGGACCCGCGATCGCCTTCATCGTCACCGGGTCACTGGTGGTCGAGGCGGTGTTTGCACTGCCGGGTACCGGGCGCTTTCTGGTGCAGGGTGCGATCGATCGCGATTATCCGCTGGTCATGGGCATGGTGGTGGTGTACGGCGCGCTCACCCTCGCCCTCAACCTGCTCGCCGATCTTGCCTACGGCTGGCTCGACCCGGGCGCGCGGCATGACTGAACGAGCCGCCGCTGCGCGGGGGCGGTGGAGCGATGCGGCGCGGCGTCTCAAGGGCAATCCCCTCGTGGTGGCAGCGCTCGCGGTGCTCGCCGCCGTAACAGTGCTCGCCGTGGCGGCGCCGCTTCTCACTCCCTGGGGCTACGACAGCCTCGACTGGCGCCACCTGGCACAGCCGCCGGCACGCGTGGCAGCGCATTGGTTCGGCACGGACCGGCTGGGCCGCGACCTGTTCGTGCGCACACTCTCCGGCGTGCGCTTGTCACTCCTCATCAGTGTGCTCGCGAGCGCGGTGAGCCTGGTGATCGGTGTGCTGTGGGGCGCCGTGGCCGGGTTCGCCGGTGGGCGCACCGACGGCTGGATGATGCGCTTCGTGGATGTGCTGTACTCGCTCCCGTACCTGTTCGTCGTGATCATCCTCACGAGCCTCTTTCCGAGCAACAACATCGCGGTGCTGCTTCTCGCGCTCGGCGCGGTCGGCTGGCTCACCACCGCACGCATCGTGCGTGCGCAGACGCTCGCACTGAAGCGGCGCGAGTTCATCGAGGCGGCACGCGCGAGCGGCGTAGCTCCGGGCGCCATCCTGCTGCGGCACGTGGTGCCGAACGTGCTCGGTCCGGTTGTGGTCTACGCAACGCTCATCGTTCCGCAGATGATTCTCTCCGAGAGCTTCCTCTCGTTTCTCGGTCTCGGCGTCCAGGAGCCGCGTGCGAGTCTCGGCAACCTCATCTACGTCGGCGCGCAGGAGCTGGAGTCGGCACCCTGGATGCTGCTGCTGCCGGCCGCGTTCCTGGTGGCGCTGCTTCTCTCTCTGAACCTGCTCGGCGACGGCCTGCGCGATGCCTTCGACCCTCGCGAGCGCTGAACGGCCGGGTGGCGCGCTGCCGGCCGTGCTGAACCTCGCGCGGCTCGGCGTCACCTTCGACACGCCGCGGGGACCCGTTGTCGCCGCCGAGGACGTGACGCTTTCCGTCGCGCCCGGGGAGTGCCTCGGCGTGGTCGGAGAATCGGGGGCTGGAAAGAGCCAGGTGTTTCTCGCCGTCATGGGGCTGCTGGCGGCGAACGGCCGGGCATCGGGCAGTGCACGCTTTCAGGAGACCGAGCTCCTGGCAGCGACTCCGGCGGCGCTCGATCGGGTGCGCGGGGCGGGCATCGGCATGGTGTTCCAGGACCCGATGACCTCGCTCACGCCGCACCTGACCGTTGGGGACCAGCTCACCGAGGTTCTGCTGCGGCATGCGCCGCTCGGGGCGGCCGCCGCACGCGAGCGCGCGCTCACGCTCCTCGAGCGTGTGCAGCTGACCGATCCCGCCGAGCGCCTCGGACAATATCCGCATGAGCTCTCCGGTGGCATGCGCCAGCGGGTGATGATCGCACTCGCGCTCGCGAGCAACCCGCCGCTGCTCATCGCCGACGAGCCGACCACGTCGCTTGACGTCACCGTCCAGGCGCAGATTCTCGCCCTGCTCGCCGCGCTCAAGCGCGAGCGCGAAATGGCGCTGATTCTCATCACCCATGATCTTGGTGCCGTGGCCGGGCTCGCCGACCGCGTGGCGGTGATGCGCCAGGGCCGGGTGATCGAGGTGGGCACCGCCGCGCGCGTGCTCAAAACCCCGCAGGATCCCTATACGCGCCGCCTGGTGCTGGATGCGCGGCGCCTGGACGGCACGGCCGACTCCCCCAAAGCGACGCCGGCGAGACAGGCGGCGGATGCCGCTCGCGAGCCGGTCGTGCTCGCGGTGACGGACCTCAGCGTTGACTTCGGCGTCGGGCGCGGATGGTTCGGGGCGCAAGCGCGCCTCGCCGCGCTCTCGCGTGTCAGCCTCGAGCTGCGTGCTGGGGAGTCGCTCGGGATCGTCGGCGAGTCCGGCTGCGGCAAGTCGACGCTGGCGCGGGCGGCGTTGCAGCTGCTGCGCACCACCAGCGGACGGGTCGTGTGGCTCGGCCGCGCGCCGGCCCAGCTGCCGGCGGCCGAGCTGCGCTCGCTGCGCCGCGACCTGCAGCTCATCTTCCAGGACCCGCTCGGCAGCCTCGACCCACGTATGACGGTCGAAGAGATCGTCGCCGAGCCGCTGCGCGTGCACGAGCGCGCGCTCGATGTGCGCTCGCGGCGCGCCGCGGTGCTCGCGACGCTTGCGCACGTCGGGCTTACCGCCGAGCTCGCCGGGCGCTACCCGCACGAGCTGAGCGGCGGTGAGTGTCAGCGCGTCGGTATCGCCCGCGCCGTGGTTCTCGGGCCGAAGCTGCTCGTCTGCGATGAACCGCTGAGCGCGCTCGATCTGCCGACGCAGCAGCAGATCGTCACCCTGCTCGCCGCGCTTCGGGCCGCATCGCAGATGGCATTGCTCTTCATCAGCCACAATCTCGGGTTGGTGCAGCAGCTGTGCGTGCGCGTCCTGGTGCTGTATCTCGGGCGCATGATGGAACTCGCGCCGGCCGCGGCGCTTTATGCCGCCCCGCGCCATCCCTACAGTCGCGAGCTCCTCGCCGCCCTTCCGAGCGTGGATCCCGACATCCAGTCCGCGCGCCTCAAGGCCGTGCGCAGCGGCGAACCCCCGTCACCGCTTGCGCCCCCGAGTGGCTGCGTCTATCGCACCCGCTGCCCGCAGGCGCGGCCCGTGTGCGCCGAGCGCGTACCCGCGTGGGAGGAGCCCGCGGCGGGGGAGGGCATCGCGTGTCATCGCTGGCGCGAGCTGTCGTAGGCGGCCGTGTGCGCCGGGGCGCGGCGAGCGGCACAGGGCGCCGCTGAGGTGCGTTCCGGTCACAGTCTGCGCGATCGGCCCGCAGGCCCTCCGGTGACTTGAGATATTCTTGGCTCATGCAAAGCGAACCCGCTTTCCGTCCGAGCGAAGGCCTCCGGCACGTGCGCTACGAGATCCGCGGGCGCCTCGCGCGGCGCGCGCACGAGCTCGAACGCCAGGGCTACGAGATCGTCTCGCTCAACATCGGCAATCCGCGGGCCTTCGGCCTGCGCACCCCCGAGACCATGCGGCTGGCGATGATCGAGAACCTCGCGGAAGCGGAAGGCTACTGCCACCAGAAGGGAATCTTCCCGGCGCGCGAAGCAGTGGTCATGCAGCAGCAGGCACGCGGCGTCCATGGAGTGACGGCCGAGGAGGTCTTCATCGGCAACGGCGTGAGCGAGCTGATCGACCTGAGTCTGCGGGCGCTGCTCAACGATGGCGACGAGGTGCTGGTGCCGAGCCCCGACTATCCGCTGTGGACGGCCGCCGTGACGCTCAATCGCGGGCGCGCGGTGCACTACCCCTGTCGCCCGGAAAACCATTTCGTCCCCGATCCGGAGGAGATCGCGAGCCTCATGACCGCGCGCACGCGCGCGATCGTCATCATCAACCCCAACAATCCCACCGGGGCGGTGTATCCGCGCGCGGTGCTCGCGGCGCTCGCCGCGCTCGCCGAGCGGCGCGGTCTCGTCCTCTTCAGCGACGAGATCTACGACCAGATGACGTACGACGGCGCCGAATTCGTACCTCTCGCGACGCTGGTGCACGACACGCTCTGCGCCACGTTCTCGGGGCTGTCGAAGGTGTATCGCGCCTGTGGCTACCGCGTGGGCTGGGCGGTGTTTTCGGGGCGCACGCATGGCGCGGGGGAGTACCTCAACGCGCTCGAGCTGCTCGCATCGCTTCGCCTGTGCAGCAACGTGCTGGCACAGTGGGCGGTGCAGACGGCGCTCGGCGGTCACCAGAGCATCCGCGAGCTCATCGCCCCGGGCGGGCGGTTGTACGCGTCGCGCCAGGCGATTCTTGCGGCCGTCGAGCGCAGCCGCTTCCTCACGCTCGCCCCGCCCGGCGGCGCGATGTACGCCTTCGTCGGCGTGAACCCCTCCGTGCTCCCCGACTTCGACGATCAGCAGTTCTCACTCGATCTTCTCGAGCAGCAGCACGTGCTGGTGGCACCGGGCGTGAGCTTCAACGTGCCGTACTGCAATCACTTCCGCGTCACCAACCTTCCCGACGCGGCGACGCTGTGCGAGGTCTTCAACCGCATCGAGGATCTGCTCACGCTGTATGCCGCCGAAGGTCGCGGCGGCGATAGCGCCAAGGCACACAAGGTTGTGGATGCCGCCGCACGCTTCAAGTGATTTCTGCGAAAGTACGTTAGTCTTCTGTTTTGTTTAAGCTTGCGAGTGACGTAGACACACATCTTCGGGGCGGCGGCACACTGCTCGTTCCTACGGCGCAGCGCGCCCACGCCGTGCAGCTGGCCGACGCCGCCCGACAGCTCGCGGCCGGTGCGCGCGTATGGGCGAGTGCGGACGTCATCACGCCATCGGCGTGGACGCGGCGCACGTGCGAGCGCGCCGCCGCGCGCGCCCCCGGACAATGGCCGCGGCTTCTCACCGCCACCGAGGAGTGGCTGCTCTGGCGGGAGGTCGCGCGCGAGACGGCAGGTCGGGACTCGTTTCTGGATGAGGGGGTGCTCGGCGAATCGTTGCAACGCTCGAGCGAGCGGGCGGCCGCGTACGGTGTGGCACTGACCACCGCGGCGCCGGGGAGCGAGGCGGACTTCCTCTACCGGGCGCAGCGGCTCTTCGAGGCGCGCTGCCGCGACCTGAGCGCGGCGAGCGCCAGCGAGCTTACGGCGAGGCTGCAGGGAACCTCGGGCACCGAGCGGCTGCTGCTGCGCGGCTTCGATGCGCCCGTCCCGCGCCTCGCGGCCCTCGCGCCCAACCGTGCGGCGGCAGTCGACAGACCTTCGCCGCCGCTCGCAGTGCCGCGCGTCGTGCGCACCGCCGATGCCACATCACAGATCGAGGCTATCGCATACTGGTGTCGCGCACGCCTTGCCGTACAGCCTGACGCGCGGCTCCTCGTGATGTTTCCGGGGCCAGCCGGCCACCGGGAGCGGCTTGCAGCTCACATCCGCGCCGACCTCGATCCGGGCACCCAGCTCGGTGCACACGCCGGTTCGGGCGCGCTCGTCGCGATCGAGGGGGGCGACGCGCTCGCATCGCTCGCATTGCCATCGCAGGCACTCCTCACGCTGGCGCTGCTCTCGGGCAGCGGGCTCGATGTCGAGTCCGTGTGCCGCTGGCTGACCGCGCCGTACTGGCGCAGCCCTGCGCCCGCGCCGCGCGCCGCGCTCGCGCTTCAACTACGGGCGCGCCGTGTCACCCACCTCAACCTGCGCGAGCTCCTCGGCGCCATGCAGCTCGCTGCGGCAGAGCTCAAAGCCGCGGCGCGCGAGCTCGATGCGCTGCTGCGACGGGCGGCGGGACATCTCGGCGAGGGCAGAGCCACGCCGCGGCGCTGGTCGGAGCGCTTCGAGGCCGCCCTCGCTGCGCTCGGCTGGCCCGGCTCCCTGCCGCCGGAGAGCGCCGTGCACCAGACACGCTTGCGCTGGCGGGAGCTCCTCGAGGAGTTCGGTGGGCTCGCGGCAACCGTCGACAGTCTCAGCCGCGACGCAGCGCTCGAGCTGCTGCGGGCGCTCGCCCTGCGCACCGCCTACCGCCCGGCCAACGAGGACGTGCCGGTGACCATCTCGCCGATGCTCGCCGATCCGGTGGCAATCTATGACGGCATCTGGGTGGCCTCGCTGAGCGCGGACGTGCTGCCCCAGCCGCTCGCCCCCGACCCGTTTCTGCCGCACCGGGCGCAGCTCGCAGCCGGTATGCCGGAGGCGAGCACCGCAGGCCGCCGCTTGCAGGCGCACACGTTGCTGGCGGCGTGGCGCGCCGGGACGCAGGACCTCGTGCTGTCCGTGCCGGCCCGGGAGGGGGATCTCGAGCTGCTGCCGAGCCCGTCGCTCACAGGGCTGGCGTTCGATGAAGCCCCGCCCCGCAGCCTCTGGCTGCCGCTGCGGCTGCGTCGCGAGGGGTGCACCGAGGCACTCGTCGATACAACAGGCACGGCGTTCAACCCGCGCGCACCGCTCCCCTTGGGCACCCGCGCCCTGACGCTGCAGAACGCGTGCGCGTTTCGTGCCTACGCGGAGCTGCGTCTGGGGGCGACGCCACCCGAGCATCCCGCGCCGGGCGTGCCAATGGACCAGCGGGGGCTCCTCTTGCATGCGGCGCTGCAACTGCTCTGGGATCGCTTGCGCGAATCGCAGGCACTTCGCTCGCTCGATGAGCGCGCGCTCGATGCGCTGATCGAGGATTGCGTAAGCCACGCCGCGAGGACGCTGCAGAGCGAGATGGGCGGCCGGCGGCGACGCGCGCGGCGTTCATCCGAGGGGCAATACGATCTCTTCACGGTGCTCTCACCGGCCTTGAGCCGTGAGTGCCAGCGCGCGCGGCAGCTGATCCGGCGTCTGTGCGAGCTCGAACGGACGCGCGCGCCGTTCACGGTCGAAGCCACCGAGCACGTGCTCGAGCTGGCGCTCGGCGGCGGGCGGCTGCGTATGCGGCTCGACCGCGTGGACCGCATTGCCGGCGGACGCGCCGTGCTCGATTACAAGAGCGGCCACCCGGGCAATCCTGACTGGCACGGTGAGCGGCCCACGCACCCGCAGCTGCTCGCGTACTCGGCCGCGCTCGGAAGCGAGGTGCTGGCGCTCGCTACCATCAACCTGACGGCGCGCGAGGTGCGCTTCGCCGGGGTCGCTGCTCAAGGCGATCTGCTGCCGAGGGTAAAGGGCCTGCCGGCCTCACCGGGTGTCGCCGTGCCCGACTGGAGCGCGCAGCAGCGCAGCTGGCGGGCACTCATCGAGCGGTTGATCCGCGACTTTCTCGCCGGAGAAGCGCGCGTCGACCCGGCTCCAGGCGCCTGCGATTACTGCCACGCCGTCGACCTCTGCCGGATCGGCGCGCACCTCGCTCCCGAACCTCCCACGCACACGGACGAGACGGATGAGTGACTCGCCCGAGCGGCTCGACGCGGCGGCCCGACGCGAGGCAAGCGCGCCGTCGGCCTCGATACTGCTCGAGGCCCCGGCGGGTTCCGGCAAGACTGCGGTGCTCACGCAGCGTTACCTGAGGCTGCTGCGCACGGTCGAGGACCCGGGCGAGATTCTCGCGATCACCTTTACACGCAAGGCGGCGGCGGAGATGCGCGGGCGCGTGATTCGCGCACTGCGCGGGGAGTTCGACCCCGATGCGCCCGAGGCGGTGGAGCTGCGCCCGCTCGCCCGGGCGGCCCTCGAGCACGGGGCGGGGCGCGGCTGGCGGATCGAGGCGGACCCACAGAGCCTGCGCATCCAGACGATCGATTCCTTCAACTACTGGCTCGCGAGCCAGCTACCCGTCGCCTCGCGCGCCGGCGGGGTGCTGCGCGTCACCGAGACGGCTGGCGAGCTCTACCGGCGCGCCGCGCGGCGCACGCTCCTCGAGGCGGAAGCCGATCCGGCCCTCGCCCCTGACGCGCAGCTGCTGTTCCAGCGAGTCGATAACCACTGGATGAACCTCGAGCGGCTCATTGCGCAGATGCTCGAGCAGCGCGGCCACTGGTTGCGCTTCGTTGCGGGCGAGGACCCGCACGTGCTCTGCCAGCGAGTGAACGCAAGCCTCGCCGATCTGGCGCGGGCGCATCTCGCGGCGCTCTGCGCGCTCGTGCCGGAGGCTCTGCGCAGCCGCGCGCAGCGGCTGAGCGGCGGCGCCGCCCTCGGCAGCGAGCCGCGCGACCTTGTGCACTGGAAGCATCTTGCCGATCTCATGCTCACCCGGGACGACTGGCGCAAGCAGCTGAGCGCACAGCGGCTCGGTGCGGACTTCGCCGACGCGCGCGCGCGCGCCGCGCTGCGCGAGCTGATTGCCGATTTCGCGAGCCTGCCGCGGGTGCGCGCGGCGCTGCTGGATCTCAAGCGCTTGCCGGCGGCACAGCTGAGCGATGCGGACGCCGCGGCCATTGTCGCGCTCTCGCGGCTGCTGTCGCGGGCGGCGGCCGAGCTGCACGCCGAGTTTGCGCAGGCCGAACGCGTCGACTACACCTATGTCACGGGCGCGGCGCGCGCCGCGCTGCGGGAGGCCGGCGAGCCGAGCGATCTCGCACTGCGCGCAGGCCTTGCGCTGCGCCATATCCTGGTCGATGAGTTCCAGGACACCTCGCTCGCGCAGGTCGAGCTGCTCGAGATGCTCACCGCCGGCTGGGAAGCAGGCGACGGGCGGACGCTCTTCGTCGTGGGCGATCCGATGCAGTCGATTTACCGGTTCCGGGACGCGGAGGTGGGCTTGTTCCTCCGGGCGCGCGATCGTGGCATCGGTGAGTTGCAACTGCGACCCCTGCGGCTGTCGCGCAACTTCCGCGCAGTGCCCGAGCTGGTCGAGTTCACCAACGAGGCGTTCGCCCAGACCTTCCCGCCAGCGGACGACCTGCGCGCCGGCGGCGTGAGGTACCGCGCGAGCATCAGCGCGTGCGCCGCCGGCACGGCGCTTCCCGGGATCAGGCCGGTCTCGCTGCGGCTCTTTGTCGAGGATCGCGCCGGGGAAACGCGCGCACTGGCTGCACATGTGCAGAACCTGCGGCGGCTCGATCCGCCTGGCCGCGTGGCCGTGCTGGTGGCCGCGCACGCGCACGCGGTGCCAGTCATCGCGGCCCTCGAGGCGCACAGCATCCCCTCGCTCGGCGTCGACCTGGTGCCGCTGCGCGAGCGCATGGTGGTGCGCGATCTGGTGCAACTGACGCGCGCACTCTACGACCTCGCCGACCGCGCGGCGTGGCTCGCCGTGCTGCGCGCGCCCTGGTGCGGAGCGCGTCTCAGCTCTCTCACGGCGCTCTCGGGTCCCGAGGACCGCGAGCTGATCTTCGAGGCGCTCGGCAATCCGGAGCGAATCGCGCGATGCGACCCGGACGACCTGCCGCGCCTCACCAGGGTGCGCGAGGTACTTACCAGCGCGCTCGCCTCGCAGGCCGCCGCGGCGCCGACCTCGGACTGGCTGGAGACGACATGGCTGCGACTCGGTGCGAGTGATTGCTACACACCGGAGGAGCTCGAGGACGCGCGAGCGTTCTTCGCCGCGCTCGCCGAGCGCGCTGCCGGGTTCGAGTGGCGTGGGCCGGAGGACTTTCCTTCTCTGCTCGAGCACCTCTACAGCACACCGACGGCCGGCGACAACCCCGTGCAGGTGATGACCATCCACCGCGCCAAGGGACTCGAGTTCGATCACGTGATCGTGCCGGCGCTGGATCGAGCGACGCGTGGTGCGGAACGGCGGTTGCTGCGCTGGATCGACCTGCCGAGCGAGGCCGATGAGAGCGAGCTGCTCATCGCGCCAACACCCCCGGTCGGAGCGAAAGAGGAGGGGGATCTGCATGCGTATCTCAAGGACCTCATCGGCAGGCGCGACGCGAACGAGCGCGGCCGCCTGATGTATGTGGCCGCGACCCGTGCGCGGCGGACGCTCTGGCTGTCAGGGTCGCCGCGGCTATCCGCCGACGGCACGCTGAAACCCGACAGGCGCAGCCTCCTCGCGGTGCTGTGGCCGACTCTGGGGCAGCGCTTCGAGCGGAGCGTTGACGGCGTCACGCTCCCGGTCACACCCGCGCAGGCGGCCCCGTTGATCCGGCTGTCCCGCCTGTGGCGTGCCGCGCAGCCTCAAGCGGCGCTACGCCTCTCGCGGCTTCCGCCGGCGTACCTCGCCGCCGAGCCGCCCGAGTTCAGCTGGGTGGGCGAGACGCAGCGCCACGTCGGTACCGTAGTGCACGCCTGGCTCGCACGCCTGACAGAGGAGCCGCGGTTGCCCTCACCGGAGGCGATCGAGCACGCGAGCGCTGAGGTGCTGGCCGAGCTCCGCCGCGCCGCGGTGCCGGAACGCGAGCTACCGGGCGCCGCGCGGATGATCCTCGCGGCGCTGCGTCAGACGCTCGCCGACGAGCGCGGCCGCTGGCTGCTCGGCGGCCAACATCGCGAGGCGCACAGCGAGTGGGAGCTGAGCGGCGTTAGCGCCGGGCGGCTGCGCAACGTGAAGATCGATCGCTCCTTCATCGACGAGAGCGGGACGCGCTGGGTCGTGGACTTCAAGACGAGCGCTCACGAGGGCGGCGGCCTCGAGGCTTTCCTCGATGCGGAAGTTGAGCGCTACCGGCCGCAGCTCGAGGGCTATCGGGAGCTCGCGGCGGCGCTGGGCCCTGAGCCGGTACGGGCGGCGCTGTATTTCCCGCTCCTTGGCGCGTTTCGCGAGCTGAGGTGAGCCACGGTCACGAGCCTCAGAACGTGCCCGAGAGCGAGAATGGCCGCCGGCCCGACGCATCCGGCGAGCCGAAGTAGCGGATGTTGTTGACGATCTCCGGCGGCGCTCCGCGGCGCGGAGCGATGAGTCCCTCGAGTTCGAAGCCCGGCGGCGACCGCGTGAGCCGCAGCGTGCCTTCGAGCGCCAGCGGCCCGTCGAGGTCGCGGAGCTTCCCGACCTGATCGCCGCTCCCGCCCGGGAAGGTCACGACATAGCTGCCGAGCGGTGTGTTGGCGCCGCTGCGATCTTCGAGGTCGTGGGCCTCGATGCGGCCCTGCAGTTGCGTGATGGCGCCGTGGTCGAGCTGCGCGAGCGCGAGCTCCACGTGCGCGCGTCCGTGCAGGCTCGGCGGCATGCCGGGCACCATGCGCGGGTCGAGCGGCAGATCCGCGACGAGGTTGCGTGCGGTGAGGCGCTCCCCCAAGCCGAGCTCCACATCGGCGCTCGCCGTGGCCGCGCCGCGCACCACGTTGAGGTGGGCGGCGAGCTTGCCGAGGAACAGCTTGAGCGGGTGCAGCTCCCAGCTGACATCGCCCACCGGCGTGCCGCTGACAGTGAGATCGGTGCAGGTGCCGCTCCACAACGAGCCGTCGACAGCGCTGCAGTTGCCTGCGCCGCGGGCCGTGGGAACGAACCACGCCGCTGGCATGCGGGCGATCACGATGGCGATGAAGGCGACTGCGGCGAGCAGCGCGATCCAGACTCCGCGCTTCACTTCACCCCGCGTGCAGAACAATGGCGGCGTTCACCAGCCCGGGGCCGCCGGCCCTCTCAATCGTGGCCGAATCGACGGCGACCCCGTTTTGCTGCGCGAGGCGCGCGAGCCACGCGATCAGCGCATCGAACGGCGCCTTCTCCAGTCGCACCGACAGGCTCCCCGGGGCTCCCGGCTCACTGCCGGTGAGCGAGCTGGCAAGACCTGATTCGCGCGCCGAACGATCCACGACCACGAGCAGCGACTCGCCGGTGGACGCCGGCGGCGGCCCGGAGGCGGCGATCTCGGGGGCGACGTTCTGCATCCAGGCGAGGTCGGCGTGCTTCTTCGCCAGCCGCTGCTGCGCGTGCGCGACGCTGCGATCGAGCGGCACGAGCACCCCGAATATGAGCAGCACGAGGGCGAGCCCAACGCCGCCGAGCACCATGCGCCGCTCGCGCGGGGCGAGTGCCGCGAATGCCTCGAGTGAGAAGGAGTCGAGCGACAGCTTCATGGCGGCGGCGTCCTCAGCTGCCGCTGGCGCGCACTTCGATGCGCCCCTCGTAGGCCGAGCCGGCGTTGGTGCCGCCGGCAAGATCCGCCTGCCAGCCGCTGCTGCGCAGGGCCTGGCTGAGGCGATCGAGGCTCGTGGCATCGGGCGCCGACAGCTTCATCTCGAGCGTGCCGGCGTGGAAGTTCAGCGACTGGACGCTCGTACCCGGGGCACTGTCACGCGCCTGTGCCAGCGCCTGCAGCGCCGGCAATAGTCCTCCGCCTGCACCGCGCGCCATGCCGAGACGCTGCTCCATGCGGCGGCGGGCCTCGCCGACGGGGGACTCCCCGGGCATGGCGCTGCTGAAGGTCTGGCGGATCGATGCATCGACCTGGTGCTCGCGCTTCTTGAGCAGCTGCAGCTCCGCGGCCTTGCCCACGACGTGCAGCCCGACGAGGCTCGCGAGCAGAACCGCGGCGACCCGCCAGGCCCGGAGGCCGACGGTGCGCGAGGCAGCGGGTTCATAAGGGCCCTGCAACAGATTGATCGGCGTTGCCAAGGCGAGCTGCTGCGCGAACAGCGCGAGCGGCCCAGAAGTGAGCAGCTGCACCTTGATGCCGTCGAACTGCGGGCGCGCCGCCTCGACCAGCGCGGCGTGGCGCTTCCACTCCGCCGCGCCGGTGTACAGGATCAGCCCGCGCCCGCCAGTCGCGGTCGACTCGGCGGTGCGCGCGATCTCGAGCGCCTCCTCCAGCGCATCGGCGGGCAAGGTGACCGGCGAGCCACCCGGTGGGCGCACCGACACCGCATCCTCTTCCAGCAGCGCCACGGCCTGCCCCGGATTCTCCGGCAGCAGATCACTGTCGGCATACACGGCGTCCGGCTCGATGCCGCACGAGCGCAGCTGCCCGAGCCATTCATCGAGCAGCGCGCGTGCGACCACAGCGACCGGCGCCCGGGTCGAGTCCGCTTGGCGCTTACCGATCGCAAAATGCAGCTCGTCGATGTCTTCGGCCAGATGCTCTTCGAGCGCGTAGGGCACGAGCTGCTGGAGCCTCGCCCCCGCCTTGACCGGAACCTCGGGTTCGGCGAGCAGCACCTCCGCCCCGGGCAGCAGCACGCAGACGCGCCGCCCGCCGACGCGCGGCGCGGCGAGCGACAGTGGGCCGCTTTGCGGCGGCCCCAGGGGCGCACCGCGCGCATCCGCCACCAGCCAGCTCGAGAGCTGATCGGCTTGACGCGGCAGTCGCAGCAGCAGCCACTCAGGCATGGGCGGATACTGTCATCATTTGGCACCCGGCGATCATCGAATGCGTCACTGTGCGTGAAAGGGATGGTGCGCTCAGTCGGGCGTGAAGCTGCGTTGAATGGGGCGCACCATGCCAGTGGTGTCCTGGTAGAGAAGACTGTACAAGTTGAATTCGGTACTGCCAATGGTGATGAAGCTCGTGAGGCGGAAGTACTGCGAGTTCTGCCCGAAGCTCTGGCTCACACTGGCGGTCCAGGCCTTGGGGCTGAATGCCGCCTGGTAGTTGGCGAGCGTCGGGAAGCAGCCGGTGGTGTTGCCGCGGTTCTGCGCGAGCTGCTGCGGATTGGCGCCGAACTCGGTGTGCGCGGCCCCGAGGAACGCATCGAGCACCAGCCCGGGCGCGGTGCAGACGTTGATCTTCGTCTTCACCGGCAAGGCCGTCACATAGGGTGCGAGCTTCTGGTAGCGGTCGATGCCGAACCCGGGAAGCGCGAGCAGCTCGCTCGCGCTCGTGATGTAACGGTTGGCCGTGCGATAGGGTGGAACCTGCCCCATGTAGACGCTGTCCTCGGCGCCGTAGGGGTTCTGCGGCACGATGTCGGCGTCGATCCAGTCGACGACGAAGCCCGCCCACTTCGGCTCGAGCCCCAACATCTCCAGAAGCTGCGCGAAGGCAGTGACGTAGGCCGTGTTGGGGGTGCCGTCGCTGTTGACGAGATTGTTGAGATTCAGGCGTCCCTGCATATCCTCGAGTGATGCCTCGAGCATCACGCCGGGCACCACCTCGACGGGCCCGAGCGGCTTGTCCCATCCCTGACCCGGGTAGATGTGCTGCGGGTCGCTCTGGCGGATCTGGCGCAGTCCGTACGCGGCGAGCGCCTCCGCGCCCTGCGCGATGAGCAGCGACTGGTCGAAGGCGTAAGTTGCGCTGCCGCGCCGTGCGGTCATGGCGTTCTCGTAGGCGACCGCGGCGGCGAGGATCGTGCCGAGCGCGACCAGGAGTATGGCGACCAGCATGGCGATGCCGCGTTGCACGCGCGGCGGGGCGCAGCGGCGTTGGCGCTGAGCGCGCGAGCGGGGAGGCCGGACACGTGGCGCGCTCATGCGGCGATCTCGATGATGCGCACGATCTTGCCCCAGTCCTCGGTGTCGAGCGTGATCTCGACCGCGAGTGGCCGCTCGCGCAGCGTCATCTCGAGCGAGGTGCCGATCAGCACCGTGGAGGTCGCCGGCGGCCACTGCTCCTGCCACTGGTGATTCACGTCGAGGTAGCGGATGGCGAACGACTTGACGTGCGTCAGCAGGTCGCGCCGCGCGGTGGTGCTGGCGAGCGTCGGATCGAGCACGTTCCAGTACTCGCGCCGGAGTGTGCCGTTGTCGAGGTAGTAGGCGACGCGCTGCAGCCCGGTGCGCTGCAGCCCCGCGGGGTTCGCCCAACCATCCCGGGTGAGCGCCACCACCGGCTGCGTGCCGGGCGCAGCTCCCTGAAGCGCCGGCTGCGCCGGCTCGTCGCCGACGGCCTGACGCACCGGGCGCGCGGCGAGCTGCACGAAGTCCTGCTCGAGGATCCGCACCGCGGTCTGCAGCTCGAGCAGGTGCGCCTGCTGCTCCTTGAGGGAATCGTGGCTCGTCAGCGCCTGATTCAGCGTGCCATAACCCATGGCGAACATGAGCGCGGCGATGAAGAGCGCCACCAGCAGCTCGATCAGCGTGAATCCGCGGCTGCGGGCGCTCATTGCTGGGCGTCCGGTGTTCCGGGATCGGTCGGCGGGGCGGGCGGGGTCTGCGGACTCATGAGCGTGTCAGGCGCACCGATGCCCCCCTGCGTGCCGAGGCCGCCGGAGCCCATCGGGGGCTGCCCGAAGGCACCGGGCGTCCCCAGGTTGCCGGAGCCGAGCCCCCCCGGCGTGCCCGAGCCGAGGCCCCCCCGCGTCGGCGCCTGCATCCCCTGACCGGGGAGCGTCTGCGCCCCCCAGTCGGGCTGGTAGCCGTTCGGCGCCCCGACTGCATCGCCCTGAATGCCGCTCACCGTCGTGAACCAGCCTTTGTCGTCGTCCCCCTTGACCTCCTTGGGGCGCACCTTCACGTCGATACGCACGACCCCCGGGATCTGCGTGGTCGTGACCTCCTGGCGCCAGTGCCAGCTGCGCCCCCCGAAATCGATGTCGCCGTCGCTGTTGCCGACCGGCGTCATCTGGCCCGAGAGGCGCAGCGTCGAGATCCGGTTGAGCGCCACCCATTGGGCGAAGGTCTTGTCGCGCAGGTACGAGATGGTATCGGCCGAGGACGACAGCGCCCCGAGCACGGCTGCCATGCCGATCGCGACGATGGCGAGCGCCACGAGCACCTCGATAAGCGTAAAGCCTGCACAGCGTCTCACGGCTTCTGCTCCACCATCGGCTGCTCGACCACCTGTCCCTTATCGTCCTCGGTGAGCGTGATGCTGCGCAGGCCACCGTCGCGCTCGAGCGTCGCGACGAAGGAGCTCAGATCGCCGTTGGAGAAGATCATCAGCTGCGGGGTCTTGTCGGTCGCGTCCTTCGGGCGCTTCAGCACCACGGGGCGCCCATCGAGGATCAGCTTCAAGTCCAGGCCGTCGGGGAGCTTGCGCGCGCCGAGTGCGTCATCCTCGAAGACGTCGCGCCAGACTCCGCGACGCACATCGTAAGTGAGGAACTCGTAACCGTCGTCCTGGAACATCACCCCGAACTCCCGGGTCTGCAGCTCCGCCTGCTCGCGCGCGTAGTTGACGAGCGCGAACAGGCGATCGCTTTCCTTCTCGAGCGCGGGGTCGCGTCCGGTGAGGGTGATCGACAGCAGCATGCCCGCCGTGACCACCCCGATGATGACGACGACCACCAGGATCTCGATCAGCGTGAACCCCTCGGCCGCCGCGCGCGCGGGCGTACGCCGGCTCACGTGCCCGGCAGTGCTAGTCGCCGATGTTCCAGTTGCCGATGTCGGCATCGATGCCTTCCCCGCCGGGCGCTCCGTCGGCCCCGTAGCTGAAGAGGTCGTACTCGTGGCCGTGCGTGCCGGGGTACACGTACTGGTAGTCGTTGCCCCAGGGGTCCTTGCTCACGCGCTGCAGATAGCCGCCGGGGCGCCAGTGCTTGATCGACGGGTCCGTCGGCTGTGTCACGAGGGCCGCCAGGCCCTGCTCGGTGGTGGGGTATTTCGAGTTATCCAGGCGGAACATCGTCAGGGCAGTCTCCAGGCTCTGGATGTCCTGCTTCGCCTTGGCGACGCGCGCCTCGTCCACCTTGCTGATGACGGTGGGCACGATGACCGCAGCGAGGAGGCCGATGATGACCACCACCACCATGATCTCGATGAGCGTGAAGCCACCCGCACGCCGGTGCCGGCGGCGTCTGCTAACCTGACCGATGACATTCATGGCTGCAATTCCGGGCGGCCTGGCCGCTGTTTGAGCCCAAAAACCGGGGCGGATGATAACAAATGGGGGTCGCTCACCTTCGTGATCGCGTGCACGGCGCACTCGCGTCTCTCAATTGCGACGGGCGCCGGGGATTTGCGCTGCTTGCCGCCTGTCTCCTGCTGCTGCTGCTGACGCTCCCGGGGGAGAGCGCACGCCGGGTGCTGCGCTACGACCGCGCGGGGCTGGAAGCGGGGCAGTACTGGCGGCTGCTGAGCGCTCACCTCGTTCACCTCGATGTCCGGCACGCCCTGCTCAATAGTCTGGGCCTCGCTCTCATGTGGGCGCTCTTCGCCCGGGATTACTCCCCCCGACAATGGCTGATGATCGTGCTCGCGAGCATCGCCGCCATCGATGCGGGGCTTTGGTTCGGCGATTCGACCATACTGTGGTACGTCGGTTCCTCCGGCGCACTGCACGGTGTTATGGCGGCGGGCACCGTGGCACACCTGCGTGCCGGGGAGCGCGACGGCTGGATACTCGCGGCGCTGCTCCTCGCGAAGCTCGCTTATGAGCAGTGGGCCGGTGCGCTGCCGCTCTCGGGGAGCGATCCGGTCGTGGTCGATGCACACCTCTACGGCGTGCTCGGCGGCGCGCTCACTGCCGCCGGCCTGAAGCGCCCGGCGCTGCCGCTATAATTTCTCCTTTGCGCCGCACCGCCGCCCGAGGAGAATCCATGTCGTTCGTCTTCGTGTTTCCCGGTCAGGGTTCGCAATCGGTCGGCATGCTCAGGGCGCTCGCGGCGGCGGAGCCGGTGGTGCGCGCGACGTTCGATGAGGCTTCTGGGGTGCTCGGTTACGACCTGTGGCAGCTGGTGCGCGAGGGTCCCGAGGACGCCCTCAATGCAACCGAGGCCACGCAGCCCGCGATGCTCGCGGCCGGGGTGGCCACGTGGCGCGTGTGGCGCGAGCGTGGCGGGGCGCTGCCGGCGCTCGTCTCGGGCCACAGCCTCGGAGAGTTCACCGCGCTCGTGTGCGCCGAGGCGCTCGAGCTCCCTGCCACCGTCGACCTCGTGCGCTTCCGCGGCCAGGTGATGCAGGAGGCGGTGCCAGCCGGCAGCGGCGCGATGGCCGCGCTCCTTGGCCTGAACGATGAGGCGGTGCTCGCCGTGTGCCGCGAGGCGGCCCGGGGCGCGGTGGTCGAGGCGGTGAATTTCAACTCCCCGGGGCAGGTCGTCATTGCGGGCGAGGCGGCCGCGGTGGAGCGGGCGATGGAGGCCGCAAAGACGCGTGGCGCCAAGCGCGCGGTGACGCTGCCGGTGAGCGTGCCCTCGCACAGTAGCCTGATGCGCGCCGCCGGCGAGCGGCTGCGCGAGCGCTTGGCGGATGTCGAGGTGCACTCGCCACGCATCCGCTACGTGAGCGCAGTCGATGCCCGAGCCCACGAGGAGCCCCGCGACATCCGCGAGGTGCTGGTCCGCCAGCTCTCGAGTCCCGTACGCTGGACCGAAACACTGCGCGCGGTGAGCATGGCGGACGTTACCGCGGTGATCGAGTGCGGCCCGGGCCGGGTACTCACCGGCCTCAACCGGCGCATCGAGCGGCGCCCTGACTTGAGCTTCTTCGCGCTCGAGGATCCGGCAGCCGTCGATACGGCGCTGCGCGCCACGAGGGAGCAAGCCCATGCTTGAGAATCAGGTTGCGCTCGTCACCGGCGCTTCGCGCGGGATCGGCCATGCAATCGCACTCGCCCTGGGCGGCGCCGGTGCGCGCGTCATCGGCACCGCGACCAGCGACGAGGGTGCCGCCCGGGTCAGCACCGCACTCGCGTCGCACGGATACAACGGCCGCGGAACCGTGCTCGATGCTGCGAGTGCCGCCTCGATCGATGCGCTGATCGGACAGCTGGAGAAGGCCGGCGAGCTGCCCACCATTCTCGTCAACAACGCGGCCATCACGCGCGACACGCTGCTCTTGCGGATGAAGCCGGAGGACTGGGATGCGGTCATCGCCACCAATCTCACCGCGGTGTTTCGCCTCTGCAAAGCCTGCGTGCGGCAGATGATAAAAGAACGCCGCGGCCGCATCGTGAATCTCACGTCGGTCGTCGGTATCACGGGCAACCCCGGGCAGGCCAATTACGCCGCGGCAAAAGCGGGGCTGCTCGGCTTTACCAAGTCACTCGCCCGCGAGCTCGCCTCGCGGGGCATTACGGTGAACGCCGTGGCGCCAGGCTTCATCGACACCGACATGACGCGCACACTGAGCGAGGAGCAGCGCACGGCTTTGCTCGCGCAGATCCCGCTCGGCCGCCTCGGGACGGCCGCGGACGTGGCCGAGGCGGTGCTGTTTCTCGTGTCGCCGCGCGCCGCCTACATCACGGGCGAGACGTTGCACGTGAACGGCGGCATGTACATGCCCTGAGGGCGCGTTGGCGGCGCGCCACAACGGGGCCGCCGCGGGCGCTGCGCCGGACGGATAACGGGGAGTTTCGCCAGTAAAAACAATCACTCGCGCGAGTGGCACCCCGGGGGGTGTTCCCCTACAATACCGCGCCCACTGCGCGCCCTCCGGGTGTGCGGGGCACAGCCCTTTCAAGCCTACAAGGACAAACCGCTAATGAGCACAGTTGAGCAGCAGGTCAAAGCCATCGTTGCCGAACAGCTGGGCGTAAAACAGGAGCAGGTGACGAACGACGCTTCGTTCGTCGACGACCTGGGCGCTGACTCGCTCGACACCGTCGAGCTGGTGATGGCCCTGGAAGAAGAATTCGAAATCGAGATCCCGGACGAAGACGCCGAAAAAATCACGACCGTCCACCAGGCTATCGACTACATCAACGAGCGCCGCAGCAAGTCCTGACGCGACTTCCAGGCGCCTTCAGGAATGTTGTGAGCAAGCGCCGCGTCGTCGTAACGGGTCTTGGCGTGGTGTCTCCGGTGGGGAGCACCGTCCAGTCGGCATGGGATGCCATCCTGCGCGGAGAGAGCGGCATCGGCCCGGTCACCCGCTTCGACGTGTCAGCCTTTCCGGTACGCTTCGGTGGGGCCGTGCGCGACTTCGATGTCACGGCGTACCTGCCCGCCAAGGAAGCCCGGCGCATGGACGAGTTCATGCACTACGGTGTCGCCGCCGGCGTGCAGGCGGTGACTGACGCCGGCATCGATTTCGCCAGGAGCGACCCGAGGCGCTGCGGCGCCGTCTGTGGCGCCGGCATCGGCGGCCTCGGAACCATCGAGGCCGAGTACGGCGACTACCTCAAGGCGATGAACCCGCGCAAGATCTCGCCGTTCTTCGTGCCCTCGGTCATCATCAACATGATCGCCGGCCATCTCTCCATACGCTACGGACTCAGAGGTCCGAACCTCGGCGTGGTCACCGCCTGCACGACCTCGACGCACGCCATCGGGCTCGGCATGCGCTGTATCCAGTACGGCGATGCGGACGTGATCATCGCCGGTGGCGGCGAGATGGCCACGACGCGCTGTGGGCTCGGCAGCTTCGGGCAGGCGAAAGCGCTCTCGACGCGCAACGACGCGCCGGCGGAGGCGAGCCGGCCGTGGGACAAGGACCGCGACGGCTTCGTGCTGAGCGACGGCGGCGGTGCGGTGCTGCTGGAAGAGCTCGAGCATGCGCGGCGGCGCGGCGCGCGCATCTACGCCGAGCTCGTCGGCCTTGGCATGAGCGGAGACGCCTACCACATCACCGCGCCGCCCGAGGACGGTGAGGGCGCACGCCTCGCCATGGAAAATGCGCTGCGCGATGCGGCGCTCGATCCGAGCGCGGTCGACTACGTCAACGCTCACGCCACCTCGACGCCGCTCGGGGACAAGGCCGAGACAGTCGCGATCAAGCGGGCCTTCGGCGAGCACGCTCGGCGCCTCGCCGTCAGCTCCACCAAGTCGATGACCGGCCACCTGCTCGGGGCTGCGGGAGTGATCGAGGCGATCTTCTCCGTGCTCGCGATCCGTGACGGCGTCGCACCACCCACCATCAATTACCGCACGCCAGACCCCGAGTGCGATCTCGACTACGTGCCGAACACGGCGCGGCGGATGAAGATCGACGTCGCCCTCTCAAACTCGTTTGGCTTCGGCGGTACCAACGGCTCGCTCGTCTTCCGGCGCTTCAGCGCCTGAGCACGGCTGAGCTTTCGAGGGCGTACCCCACGCGCGCACCTCTCGTCCGCGAGCTCGAGGTCCCCGGCACCGTGCTGCGCCGGCTTGCGGCACGCCATCCCGAGCGCTACCCGCTGCTGCTCGACAGCGCTGCCGACGGCCCCTTGAGCCGCTCGAGCGTGCTGCTCGGCGCAGCGCCGGCGGCACTCTGGCTCGATGCCGACGGTACGCTCGGCGCGCAGGGACTGACACCCGAGGGCGGCGGCTTTCTCAACGCACTCGAGAACTGGTGGCGCAGCGAGCGGGGCACGCCGCTGCCCACCGGCGGCAGCCTGCCGTTCGACGGCGGTTGGGCGCTCTTTCTGGGTTATGAGCTCGCGCGCGAGATCGAGCCGCACCTCGAGCTGCCGCGCGCGCCGCTGCCGTGGCAAGCGTTCGCGCTGCGCACGCCGTGCGCTCTGGTGCACGATCTTATCAGCGAGCGCGTTTACGCGGTGGCCGAGGAGGGCGCCGCAGAAGCCTTCAGCCGCCTCGTCGAGGACGCTGCCGACGCCGCCCGCGCAGCGCGCGTGCCCCCGAGGCTGCGCATCGAGCAGGTGCGCGAAGAGGATCCCGCCCGGTATCTCGAGCGCGTGCAGCGCGCCAAGGACTACATCTGCGCGGGCGACATCTACCAGGCCAATCTGTCACGACCCTGGGAGGTGCGACTTGGCGGTGCCGACGGCGGGAGCGGCGGCGAGCGGAGTGCGGCGGGTGTGCTCTATGAGCGCCTGTGCGCCGCGAACCCGGCCCCCTTCGCCGCGCTCGCCCAGTGGCGCGACGTGGCGATCTTGAGCTCATCGCCCGAGCGGCTGGTGCGGGTCGCGGGGCAGCGCATCGACACGCGTCCGATCGCCGGCACGCGCCCGCGCAGCCGCCTGCCCGGCAAGGACTTGCGCGAGATGAATGCGCTCGCGGCTCATCCGAAGGAGCGGGCCGAGCACATCATGCTGATCGACCTCGAGCGCAACGATCTCGGACGGGTGTGCGCGGCCGGCACCGTACAGGTGGACGAGCTCATGACCATCGAGTCGTACCAGCACGTGCACCACATCGTCTCGAACGTGAGCGGCAGGCTGCGGGAGGACGTCACCCCGATCGGCGCGGTGCGCGCGGTATTTCCGGGCGGGACCATTACCGGTTGCCCGAAATTCCGCTGCATGCAGATCATCGCCGAGCTCGAGCGCGCCGGGCGCGGCGCCTACACCGGCTCGCTCGGCTACCTGACGCGCGACGGCCGCCTCGACCTGAACATCCTCATCCGCACCATGACGCTCAGCGGGCACGAGCTCACTTTTCGCGCCGGGGCGGGGATCGTCGCGGACTCCGAGCCGCTGCGTGAGCTCGAGGAGACGCGTGCCAAGGCGCGGGGCCTGCTGGCCGCCCTCGGAGGGGAATACTGAGTATGCACGGCCCGCGCACGTCGGGGCGCACCCCGGAGGTCGCCCGGGTCGACGGCCGCGAGGCATACCACGTCTCGGTCCTCGAGCGTGGCCTGCACTACGGCGATGGACTCTTCGAGACGATCGCCTGCCTCGATGGGCAGCCGCGCTTTCTCGAGCGGCATCTCGCGCGCCTCGGTGGCGGCTGTGCGCGTCTCGGCATCCGCTGCGGCGACTCCGCGGCACTCGCCCGCGAAGTGCGCTCGCTCGCGGCCGGGACGGCGCGCGCCATCGTCAAGGTGCTAATTACACGCGGCGCGGCGGTGACGCGCGGCTACGCGCCGAGCGGCGCCGAGCACGCGACGCGCGTCACGCTCCGCTTCGCCTGGCCGGCGGATGATCCGCTCCTCGCCGAGCGC
>Ga0187778_10000375_pt1 | contig 31644 bp, 29 predicted proteins | sample 1015_Q2_SP5_20_M_FD_132418 | JGI IMG/M metagenome (GOLD analysis project Ga0187778, IMG submission 132418) | Tropical peat soil microbial communities from peatlands in Department of Meta, Colombia - 1015_Q2_SP5_20_MG | ecosystem: Environmental > Terrestrial > Soil > Wetlands > Peat | place... | reverse complement strand
TCGATCTCGTCCACCATCCGCGTGCCCAGGAAGCGCTCGCGCACGGTGCGCTTGCCGCCTTCCCGGAGCCGGTCCGCCAGCGCCGGCTCGGCGAGCAGCCGCTCCAGCCGGGCGGCGAGGTCGGCCGGATCGTCCGGCCGGAAGAGCAGCGCGTTGCGCTCGGCCTCGAGGATCTCGCCGCTGCCTCCGGTGCCCGTGCCGACGACCGCGCACCCCGCGGCCATCGCCTCGAGCTGCACGATGCCGAACGGCTCCGGATAGATCGACGGGAACACCAGCACGTCGTGCCGGCGGTAGAGCGGCAGGAGCTCCTGGCGCTCCACGGGGCCCGCCCAGCGCACCCGCGGGTCGAGCCCCAGCTCCGCGCAGCGCCGCCTCAACCCGGCGGCGTAGTCGGGATGCTCAACGGGGCCGGCGATGGTGAGGCACAGTGCGCTCTCACCCCGCCGGGCGAGCATGCCCAGGGCCTCGACGACCGTGTGCACGCCCTTGGCCTCCCACAGGCGACCGACGAACAGCAGGTTGGGGCCTCCCTCGCCGCGCCGCGCGACCGGCTCCGCCGCGGCGCGCGCGTATTCGCCGAACAGGCCGTAGTAGACCAGCCGCTCCGAGCCGCCCGCCACGAAGCCGCCGCGGTGCAGCAGATCCATCATGAAGCGGGAGCCGTACTCGAGGTGGTCGAACCGCAGCGGCGCCGCCCGCGTCGCCACGCCCCGGAGCCGGGCGAGCCCCGCGAGCGCGGAACGGGCGGCGCGCCGCCAGGCCGCCTCCGGGCGCCGCGAGAACAGGCCGGCCCAGGGATCGAGATCGTCCGGCCTCCGGAACTTGCGCAGCGGCCAGTCGCCGAACACGTAGATCACCGTCGGGACCGCACCGTTCATCAGGCGGACGAGCACCTGATGCGACACGCCGCCCGTGTTCCACAGAAAGACGACGTCCGGCCGGGCCTCGACCAGCAGGCTCTCGAGGGCCGCACGGTCGGCGGCCTGGCGGCGCGCCTCGCCGGCGAAGCCGAGCGGACCCGGCCTCGTGCCCACCCGCGAGCGCAGGCTGCGCGCGACGCGGCGCTCGGCCGGGGCAGCGCGCGGGTCGCCCGCCACGCGGGCGGCGCCCGCCTCGCTCGTCAGCACCCACACGTCGTGACCGCGCTCGGCGAGCGCCTCCGCGATCTCGCGGGCGGCGACCTCGTAGCCGCCGAGGCTCACCGGCGGGTAGAGGTCCGACAGGACGAGAATGCGCATCAGCCGCTCGACCCGGCCGGCGCGAGGTGCCTCAGATCCCTCACCAGCTCGGGCCAGACGGTGCGGCGCCCGAGCAGGTACACCGCGGCCGCGGCCACGATCGCACCCGCGGCGCAGCCGGCGAACAGGGCCGGCCACGGCGCCAGCCGGCCCGCGACCCAGAGGCTCACGGCGAACGCGGCGGCGAGCGCGAGGACGGGCAGCACCACGTTGTCGAGCCACGCCGGGCGCGCGGGCGCCGGCAGCAGCGCGCGCAGCGCCACGATGAGCGGCACCGTGGCGGTGAGGTGCGCGACAGGGATCGCGACGATGCCGAGCGGGCGGGCCAGGGCGAGAGCCAGCGCCACCTCGACGGCCAGGTAGACCAGGATGATGCCGAGTGACCAGAGCGCCGGCCGGACGACGCGGATCGCGGCGTCGAGCGGGATCAGCACCGCGCCGGCCGTCATGTGCAGCGCGAAGATCTGCAGCGCGAGGGCCGCCGGCAGCCAGCGGCCGCCGAAGATCGCCGTGATCACCGGCGTGGCGAGCCCGGCCAGGAGCGCGAGCGGGAAACCGATCAGCAGCGCGTTGTAGCGCACGGCGCGCGCGAGCACGCGCCCGAGGCGCACGGCGTCGTCCTGGATCAGCGCGACCGTCGGGAAGACGACCTGGCCGATGGCGTGCGCGAGGCCGATGCCCACGCGGGTGGTCATGTCGAGGCTCCACCGCAGGTACCCGACGCCCACCGGGCCGAACAGCGGCGTCCCCAGCCAGTTCACCATCCCCGCGTGGAAGCCCGAGACGATGCCGGTGAGGTGGAGCGGCAGGCCGCTCCTGATCACGTCCTTGAGGCGGCCGAGCCGAGGCACCGCGCTGGGACGCACCGGATACCACCGGGCCAGCACGACCAGGCGCCCCGCCTGCGTGAGCGCGGTCGCGGCGACCAGCCCCAGCACGCCGGTGCGCAGGAAGCCCAGGGTGGCGAGGATCGCGATGTAGGCCACCTGCTGCACCAGGTCCAGCACCGCCAGCCGCGCGAAGTCGAGGCGGCGCTGGACGAGGACGTTGGCGCGCAGCGCCGCGGCGCCGAGCAGCGTGGGCAGGTAGAGCAGCGCGACCAGCGGCAGCCACGACCGGGTGCCGCGGACCTCGGCCCCGGCGGCGAAGACGATGACCGGGAACGCCAGCACCGCGATCCACAGCATCAGCGACGAGGCGAGCGACAGCTCCCCGGGTGCGGGGTCGTCCTTCTGCCGCACGAAGGCCTGCGTCAGCCCGAAGTCGCCGACCAGCGCCGGGACCGAGACCACGAAGGCGAGGATGCCGAACCGCCCGAGGTCGGCGGGCGCGTAGAGGCGGGCGATGGTGATGGCGGAGACGAGCCCGAGGGGCAGGGCCAGCACCTGGCGGACGCTCGCCACCGCCGTCATCCGGGCGGCGCGGCGCTCGATCCCGGGGTCAGCCACGCCGAGAGCTGCTCATCGGCCGGCGCGCCCTCCCGAGCGCGACTCGGCCAGCATCCACTCCATCGGGCCGGGGCGCAGCTCCGCGACGGCCAGTTCCCGGGCCAACGGCGGAAGAGAGCGCAGCACCGGGATCCGGTCCGGGCTCCTGGGAGTCGTGCCGACGGTGCGCACGACATGGGTGCGGCGGAACCGATCGAGCAGGGTGCTCGAGATCGCGGGATTCAGGAAGTCGTGCAGCTCCACGATGAGGTCGCAGTCGGCCAGCCGCGCCGCCGCGTCAGGGGTGAAGAGGGTCAGCTCGCACCCCTCGCAATCGCACACGATCAGTCCGCTGCCGCCGGCGCCGAAGCGGATGAGGTCGTCGGTGGACAGCGCCCCTCCCAGCCGTACGCGCTCGTGAACCCCGTTGGCCACGGCCACCTCCCGGCAGGCGGCGAGCGCCTGCGGATCGGTGTCGTGCGCGTGCACCACCGCGTCGGGGAACAGGAGCGCGAGGCCCACGGCGTAGTAGCCCTCGGCGCACCCGATGTCCATCACGCGCGTGTAGGCGCGGCCGCGCAGAAGCTGGAGCCACGGATGGAGCTCGCACTCGTAGCATCCGACGAGCTTCGGGTACAGGGTGCTGCCGAACGAGCGCGCGGCCCGGTATTTCATGCCCCGGAAAGGTCCCGCCTGCACGACGCGCTCGAGCAGCGCCGGCGACGCGGCCAGCGCCGCCTCGGCCTCCTCGGTGGCCCGGAGCCTGCTGCGGCGCAACAGGTCGCCCACGCGTACGAGACGCGAGCCCAGGATCGCCCAGAGCGTCGGTGAGCCCGCCACCGCTCGTGCCACGCGGGCCGCTGTCGTCATGGGTCGGTCACGCGGCGCGGTGCCGTGTGACCCGGAGGGTGAGTAGCCCACGGGCAGTCATCGTAGGCCCTTTTGGCGGATCGCGCCAGAGCGCGCTAGCATTAGCGGCGCATGACCGCGCGCCGCGGCGGCTCCCCTCTCCGCGTGGGCATCAACGCCCGGCTGCTGGCCGGCCCCGACCGGCGCGGCTTCAACCGCTACACGGCCGAGCTGGTGCGCGCGCTCGCGGCGTCGGGTCGCGTCGAGCCGGTGCTGTTCTCCGACGCGCCGATCCATCCGGTCCACGGCCTCGACCAGATCCCCCGCGTGCTGCGCTTCGTGCGCCCGCAGGCGCTGTGGCAGCACCGCTGGCTCCCCGGCGCGCTGCGCCGCGAGCACATCGAGCTGTTCCACGCGCCGGCGCACTGGGGCGTCCCGTGGCACTCGCCGTGCCCGGTGGTGGCCACGATCCACGACCTCGCCGACCGGGAGCGCCCCGAGCTCGCGGTGCACGGCGGGCTGCGCGCGGCGGCTCGCCACGAGATGGAGCAGTGGCTGGTGATGCGGAAGACGCGGCGCATCATCGCGGTGTCGGAGTGGACGGCGGCGAGCATCGCGCGGCACCTGGGGGTCGAGCGCGAGCGGATCGCCGTCACGGTCGAGGGCGCGGCGGCAGCCTTCGACGCGGCGCCGGACGCAGAGCGCGTGGCGGCCGTCCGCTCGGAGTTCGACCTCAAGGAGCCCTACTTCCTGTACGTCGGCGGCTTCGACGACCGGAAGAACCTCGGCGCCCTGGTCGAGGCGCTCACCCTCCAGCCGGAGCAGCGGCGCACCCAGGTGGCGCTGGTGGGCGCGGAAGGCGCGGGCTCGGCCGCGCTGCGGCGCCGGGCGATCCGCTCGGGCGTGTCGCCCTGGCTGCGGTTCCTCGGGGGGACGGACGACGCCAAGCTGGCGGCGCTCTACGCCGGCGCGGTGGCGCTGGTCCTGCCGTCGTGGGTGGAGGGCTTCGGGCTGCCGGTCGTGGAGGCGATGCACATGGGGACCCCGTCGGTGATCTCGACGGGGGGCTCGCTGCCGGAGATCGCGGGCGACGCCGGCCTCGCGTTCGCGCCCGACGATCCCGGCGCGCTGGCGGCGGCGATGCGGCGGCTGGTCACGGACCGATCGGTGCGCGAGGGCCTGGCCGCGCGGGCGCGGGAGCGGGCCCCCTTCTACACCTGGCGCCGCGCCGCCGAGCAGACCGTCCGCGTGTACGAGGAGGCGCTCGCCGGCAGCTGACCCTGCCGGTCCGCGGCGCCAGGGCGCCGGCCTCGAGAGCTCGCTGGCGCCGACCCCAGCGCCGCCGGTCGAGAAACCCCCGGCGCCCGAGGAAGGCGGGGTCCCCGCGAAGCAGGGGATGGCCCCTCGGGTGCCGGGGGTTCCGAGACCGGCGACCCTCGGGCTCCAGCCTACAGCACGCCGCCGCGGCGGAACATGCCCACCTCGTCGAACTGGCGCTCGAACAGCGCCCGCACCTCCTCGCGCGAGACGACGGCGACGCCCGCCTTGCCGACCTCGATGCCCGCCGCGTAGTTGGCCAGCTCGGCCGCCTCGAACACCGTCGCGCCCGCCGCCAGCGCCGTGCCGACCCACGCCGTCACCGTGTCGCCGGCTCCCGAGACGTCGTACACCTCGTGGGCGTGCGACGACAGCCGCTCGATGCCCCCGCTCCGCGTGAGCAGGGCCATGCCGTGCGCGCCGAGGGTGAGGAGCAGGTTCTCCACCTCCAGGCGCTCCATCACCGCGGGCAGCGTGTCGGCGTGCTCGATGTCGAGCACCGCGCCGATGGCGGCCTCCAGCTCGCGCCGGTTCGGCTTGAAGACGGTGGCGCCCCTGTAGGAGAAGAACTGCTTGAACTTCGGGTCCACCACCGACGGAATGCCGCGCTGGCGTGCCAGGCGGAGCGTGGTCTCGATGACGGGCGGCGCGAGCGCGCCCTTGTTGTAGTCCTCGAGCAGCACCGCGTCCACGTCGCGCATCGTCTTGGCCAGCCGCTTCTGGAGCAGCTCGAGCGTCGCACCCTCGAGCAGCGCGTCCTCCTCCTCGTCGAAGCGCAGCATCTGCTGCCCGCGCGCGACCACGCGCGTCTTGGAGGTCGTGGGCCGCTCCGGCGTCGTGACGATGCCGTCGTCGCGGATGCCGGCGGCCACCATCTCGGTGCGGAGCTGCTCGCCCCTGCGGTCGTCGCCGACCGTGGCGACGAGGGTGACCTCCGCGCCGATGGCGGCCACGTTCGCGGCGACGTTGGCCGCGCCGCCCAGCGCGTAGCGACGCTCCGCCACGCGCACCACCGGCACCGGGGCCTCGGGCGAGATGCGCTCGACGTCGCCGATCAGGTAGATGTCGAGCATCGCGTCGCCCACGACGACGATGCGGCGATGCGGCATGGCCTCGAGCAGCGCGTTGAGCCGGTCGCGCGCGATCACGCTTGGTCCTCCAGCAGGTCCGCCACGGCGGTGGCGATGGCGAGGCAACAGGTTAGCCCCGGCGACTCGATGCCCACAAGGTTGATCCAGCCCGGGAAGCCGCGCGCCGACTCCTCGGCGATCACGAAGTCCCGGAACGGCTCGCCCGGTCCCTGGAGCTTGGGCCGGATGCCCGCCAGGTCGGGCGAGAGGTCCTCCGGCTCGAGGCCTTCGAGGTAGCGGGAGGCGGCGGCGTGGAACTTGTCCCGCAGGCCGGTCGAGACGGCGTAGTCCTGCACGCGCCCGGGCAGGTACTCGGCGTCCGGCCCCAGCCGGACGCCGCCCGCGAGGTCCAGGGTGACGTGGATGCCGAGGTGGGACAGGCGCGGCGTCGGGTAGACGAGGTGCCTGGCCAGGTGCGCCTTGCGCGGGTGGACCCGGAAGTAGTGTCCGCGGGCGAAGTGGAGAGCGTAGCCGGCGGCTCGCGCGTCCAGGCCCGGGTAGGCGGCGACGAGGTCGGCGTCGAGGCCGGCGGCGTTGACGACGGTCCGCGCCTCGATCCGCGTCGTCTCGCCGTCGCTGCGCGCGGTCACGCCGAAGCCTCCCCCGCGCAGCGGGTCGGCCCCGACCACCTCGTGGCGCCAGGCCGCGGTGCCGCCGCGGCCTTCCGCCTCGGCCAGCAGGCTGGCCATCAGCTGGTGCGAATCCACGATGCCGGTGTCGGGCGACCACAGGCCCCGCGTCGCGCGCACGTGCGGCTCGAGGGCGCGCACGTCCGCGGCGGACAGCGGGCGCAGCGACGAGACGCCGTTGGCCTCGGCCTGGCGGAGGATCTCGTCGAGCCGCGGCTCCTCGTCGGCCGTGGAGGCGACGATCAGCTTGCCGATGCGGGCGTGCGGGATGCCGTGCTCCGCGCACCAGGCGTAGAGCCGGCGGCTCCCCGCGACGCACAGCCGCGCCTTCAGGCTCCCCGCCGGATAGTAGATGCCGGCGTGGATGACTTCGCTGTTGCGGCTGCTGGTCTCGACGCCGAACCGCTCATGACGCTCGATGATCACGACGTCGCGGCCGCGCGCGGCGAGCTCGCGCGCGCAGGCCAGCCCCACGACCCCCGCCCCGATGACGACGGCGTCAGCGTCCAACGGCCGCCACCCGGCTCAGTCCTTCCACCGCACGGCGCCGGTGAAGCGGCGGCGGATCTCCGCCTTGAGGCGCCACACCCACCGGTCGCCCCGGGCGCCCGGCACGTGGTTCGCGTTCGTGACGAAGTGCCGGCCCACGTCGGCGCTGAGGTTGATGCCGTAGACCGGCGTCCAGCTCGCCTGCGCCGCGACGCGCAGGGTGCGCTCGACCACGCCGGTGAGGAAGACCAGCGAATCGGCGAAGGCCGTGGAGTCGGGATACTGGAGCCGGAAGTCGCCCTGGCCCTGCCGGATGTAGGTCAGCTCGCCGCTCAGCAGGGCACGCGGCGCCGGGGCCGTCGTGGCGCGGAAGGTCAACTGGTCGTAGTCGGAGTGGTTGCGCGCCAGCCCCACGCTGTCGATCGAGTACTGCTCCTGGTTGGAGGACGTGCGGTAGTCGAGCGCGTCCACCCGGGTGTAGAACGCGGACCAGCTCACCAGGCCGCGCAGGGCGCCACCGGTGAGCGAAAAGGTGTAGCCCAGCTCCTCGGGCTTCTTGTTGTACTGGCTCCCGCCCCGGTCCACCTGGATGTCGTCGGCGTACAGCTGCGCGGCGAGCCTCAGGCTCGGCCGCCGCACCAGCCACGAGAAGTCGGCCGCCACCAGCGTGTTGCCGGTGGGCTTGTTCTGGTACTGCTCGAGCAGCCAGAAGCTCAGCGGATTCAGATACCACGGCTCGAACCAGCGGGTGGTGCCGTTGACGTCGGCGTAGAGCATCGCCTCCGAGAGCGAGAACGCGATGCGATCGGAAGGGACGACCACCAGTCGGTGCACCGACAGGAACCGGTGGGCGGGGGTCGTGCTCCCCCACGGGTCCAGGTCGTTGAGCTGCGTCGCCACCATCTCGAGCCGCAGGCGCGCCGGTCCCAGCCGGAGGAAGAGGTGGTCGTAGGCGTACGGCGCCGTCGAGAGGAGCAGGCCCTCGACTTCCGGCGGCCCCCAGTTGCGGCTCACGGAGCCGAACGCCACCTCCAGGTACTTCCACGCGGCGATCAGGTAGTCGTCGCTGCGGCCGGCGACGAACCGGTCCTTCTTGCCGATGTACTCCGGGTCGTACTTGAGCCGGTTGTCGAAGTACGGGTGCACGTACAGACCCAGGTGCGGCATTTCCAGCGACGCGGCGAGATCGCCGGCAGGGAACACGCGGGCGGTGTCGCCCGCGGGGCGGACGGTCCAGCGGCTCGCGTCCGAGGCGCCCTGGAGCGCGAGCCCGCCGTCCAGCTTCCAGCGCACGGTGTCCTGGCGCTCCTCCAGCTCGCCGGCGAGGAGCCGGAGCTGGCTCCTCACGGGCGCCGGCAGGCCGGCCGTGTCCGCCCGGGCCACCGCGCGGGCGACGTCGGCGCGCTTCAGCGGCCGGGTGAGGCCGTCGAGCCCCTGGAGCACGCCGGCGCGGATCAGGTGCTCCACGAACGGCGTCGCCCAGGAGTCGAGCGGCAGGTACAGGGTGCTCTCGATGCCGTGCTCGGACTCGGCGGCGGCCGCCGGCGGCGTCTTGGCGTCGAGGCCTCGCGCGGGGCGCGCACGCGCGGTGTCTGCCGGCGCCGACACGACCGGCGGCGTCTTGGGCTCGATGCCCCGCGGGCGGGCCAGGGCCGCGGAGTCGGACGGGGCGGCCGGGTGCAGGGTGTCGTTCTGGGCCGCGAGCGGGGCGGCGACGGTGACGACGAGCAGCGCGGCGATGCCGAGAGATCGCATGCGGCGAATATAGCGAACGGCCTGGGGCTTGGGGCTGCCCCTAACCCTCGGTCGCCGGGCCCCGTATTTCTCCCCGCGTGCGACTCCGTCCGTCGCCCGTCCTCGTGATGCTGATTGCGGTGCTCGCGATGTCGTGGGCCGCGCCGCTCATCCGGCTGGCCGGGGCGCCGCCGCTGGCGATCGCCGCGTGGCGGCTCAGCTTCGCCTCGCTGCTCCTGGCGCCGGCATTCGCCGTCTCGTCGAGCCGCGCCGAGTGGTCGCGGCTCGATCGCGCAGGGCGTCGCATCGCCGTCCTCGCCGGAGTGCTGCTGGCGCTGCACTTCGCCTCGTGGATCACGTCGCTGCGGCTCACCAGCGTCGCCGCGTCGGCCGTGCTGGTGTCGCTGTCGCCGGTGTTCGCGTGGGGCTTCTCGCGCGTCTTCCTCGACGAGCGGCCGGGACGCCGCCAGGCGGCGGGCATCGTGCTCGCCGTCGTCGGCGCCGTGGTGATCGCGACGGGCGACTACCGCGCCGGAGGGCACGGCGCGCTCCTGGGCGACCTCCTGGCCCTGGCGGGCGCGGTGTGCGGGGGGGCGTACTTCGTCATCGGACGGCGGCTGCGCGCGGGTCTGGGCCTGGTCGCCTACATCACGCCCGTCTACGCCGTCGCCGCCGCGGTCCTGCTGGCGTGGGCCGGGCTCAGGGGCCAGGCCTTCGTGGCGTATCGCGCGGCCGACTGGGCGATCTTCGCGGCGCTCGCGGCCGGGCCCATGCTGATCGGTCACGGCGGCCTCAACTACGCCCTGCGCTACCTGCCGGCCTACACCGTGAACGTCGCGGCGCTCGGCGAGCCCGTCGGCGCCACGCTGATCGCGTGGCTGCTGCCGTCCATCGCCGAGCCGCCCGGCGCGAGCGCCCTCGTGGGCGGCGCGCTCGCCCTCGCGGGGATCACCCTGGCGCTCGCCCGCATGGGCGGCGCCGGGGCGGAGCGCGCGTCCTCCCGTTAGCTTTCGTCACCGATGACCTCGACGATCGAAACGGTCCGGGGCCGGACCGTCGAGTCGCGCCACCAGGTCTCCGCGGCCGTGGTCGGCGCGGACGGCGCGCTGGTGTCCTCGACCGGCGACCCGGACCTGGTGACCTACTGGCGCTCGTGCGCCAAGCCCATCCAGGTGCTCCCGCTGCTCACCGAGGGCGCGGCGGACGCGCTCGGCGTCGACGACGCGGAGATCGCCGTCGCGTGCGCCTCGCACAACGGGGAGCCCCGCCATCTCGAGGTCGTCGAGGGCCTGCTGCGCAAGGCCGGGTGCGGGGAGGGCGACCTGGCCTGCGGGCCGCACCCGTCGCTGTCGCCGGCGGTGGCCCGCGACATGGCGGCGCGGGGCGAGAAGCCGCGGCGCATCCACAGCAACTGCTCGGGCAAGCACGCCGGCATGCTCGCGCTGGCGCGGCATCGCGGCTGGCCCACCCTGGACTACCGCAAGCCGGAGCACGCCGTGCAGCGCCGCGTGCTCCGGGAGGTCGCGCTGTGGACGGGCCTGCCCGAGGCCCGTCTGGGGCAGGGCACGGACGGCTGCGGCGTGGTGTCCTTCGCGCTGCCGCTCCGGAACATGGCGCTGGCGTACGCGAGGCTGGGATCGTGCGCCGACTCCCGTGGTGGCGGACCGTGGGTTGCAGGTGGCGGAGGGGTGTCGTCCGCCACGCACGACCCGCAACCCGACGACCGCTCGGACGCCGCTCGGAGGGTCATCAACGCCATCACCGCCGACCCGTTCCTCATCGCCGGCACCGGCCGGCTCTGCACCGAGGTCGCGGCGGGCTCCGGCGGCCGCGTGCTCGCCAAGATCGGTGCGGGCGGCGTCTACTGCGCGCTGGTTCCGGAGGCGAGGCTGGGTCTCGCGCTCAAGGTCGAGGACGGCGACGACGAGAGCGCGCGCGTCGCACTGCTGGCGGTCCTGGACGCGCTGGTGCCCGGCGTCGTGCGCGTCCCGGAGTCCTTCCGCTCCCCGGTGCACAGGAACACCTTGGGGGAGGAGGTCGGACACGTCGTCGCACGCATTTCCCTCGAGCGGGGAGGGCGCTGATGGGCAGCGTGACGCGCCGGCCGGCAAAGGCGCCGGGCCGCGACGGAACGGTCCCGGGACGGGCCGTCGGGCAGGTAGCGTGATCACCGTGCTCGATCCCGCGACGCGGGGCCTGGTGCGGGTCGCCCTCGGCGTGGCCCACGACTCGGAAGCGCGGCTCTCCGAGTCGCTGGAGGAGGCGGGACGCGCAGGGACGCCGGCGATCTGGCTCGACGAGCTGCTGATCTCGAGCCTGCTCTACGTCGGCTATCCGCGCGCGCTGGTGGCGCTGGGCGTGTTCCGGCGCCTCGTGCCCGCGGCGGCCGCGGGGGCCGAGCCGGTCGACTACCAGCGCTGGGCCGAGTGGCGTGCCCGCGGCGAGGCGACCTGCCGGGCGGTGTACGGCAAGCACTACGAGCAGCTGCGCGCCAACGTGCGCGCCCTGCATCCGGCGCTGGAGCAGTGGATGATCGTGGACGGCTACGGCAAGACGCTGGGCCGGCCCGGGCTCGATCTCAGGCGCCGCGAGCTGTGCTCGATTGCGATGCTGATCCCGCAGCAGGTGCCGCGCCAGCTGCTGTCGCACCTCCGCGGCGCACTCAACGCCGGAGCGGCGCCCGCCGAGGTGGACGAGGTGCTCGAGATGGCGGCCGCGGCCGGCGTCTTCCCCGAGGTGCTGGCGCTGGCCTGGGAGCTGTGGCGGGAGCTGCGCGACACGCTGCAGCACGACTGACCCGTGTTCATCGACGAGGCCGTGATCGAGGTCGTGGCCGGCGACGGCGGCTCCGGGATGGCCGCGTTCCGGCGTGAGAAGTTCGTGCCCAAGGGCGGACCCTCGGGCGGCGACGGTGGCCGCGGCGGCAGCGTGCACGTCGTGGCGGACCCGCAGCTCTGGACGCTGCTCGACTACACCTACCACACGCGCTGGGTGGCGGAGTCCGGCCAGCATGGCGGGCCGTCGCAGCAGAGCGGGCGCTCGGCCGCCGACCTGGTGCTGCCGGTGCCGCTCGGGACCGAGGTGCGCGACGCGGCGACCGGCGCGCTGCTGGGCGAGGTGGTGCGCCCGGGCGACTCGTTCGTCGTGGCGCGGGGCGGTCGCGGGGGCCTCGGGAACGTGCACTTCGCGACGCCGACCCGTCAGGCGCCGCACCACTACCAGCCCGGCGAGGACGGGGAGCGGCGGACCATCCGCCTCACCCTGAAGCTGATCGCGGACGTGGGACTCCTGGGCGAGCCGAACGCCGGCAAGAGCACCCTGCTCGCGGCGGTGACGGCCGCGCGGCCCAGGATCGCCGACTACCCGTTCACGACCCTCGAGCCCAACCTCGGCGTGGTGCAGCTCAGCGATCACCGCAGCTTCGTCGTGGCCGACCTGCCCGGGATCATCGAGGGTGCGCACCAGGGGAAGGGCCTGGGTTTGAAGTTCCTGCGGCACGTCGAGCGTACCCGCGTGCTGGTGTGCATGATCCCGCTCGACGCGCCGGACCCGGGGGCGTCGTACGCGATGCTGCGCCACGAGCTCGAGCGCTCGTCGCCGGACCTGGCGGCCAAGCCGCACTGCGTCGCCTGGACGAAGGCCGACCTTGTGGCCGACGCGTCCGCCCTCCGCCTGCCGGCGACACCGCCGGCCTTCGCGCAGTTCGTGATCTCGTCGGTGTCGCATCGGGGACTGGACGAGCTGCTCGAGGGGCTGTGGCAGCGGCTGGCCCGCGAGCGGCAGGAGGTCGAGGCGGCGACGTGACGGCCGCGGTGTCCGCTTCCCCGATCGTCCGCCTCACGCGGGACGATCCGCGCTTCCCCAAGTCGCTGCTCGTGCTCCAGGAGCCGCCCGAGGCGCTCTACGCGGTGGGCGACCTGTCGCTGCTCGCCCGGCGCCTGGTGGCGATCGTCGGGAGCCGCACCCCGACCACCTACGGCTCGCGCGTGGCGTACCAGGCCGCGCAGGTCGCCGCCCGCGCGGGCCTGGTCGTGGTGAGCGGCATGGCGCGGGGCCTCGATACCCGCGCGCACCGGGGCGCGCTCGACGCCGGCGGGAAGACCGTCGCCGTGCTCGGGAGCGGTGTGGACGTCCCCTATCCCCGCAGCAACCGCGACCTGTACGCCGACGTGAGGGACGCGGGGCTGGTGCTGAGCGAGCAGGAGCCGGGCACGACGCCGCACAAGGGCTCGTTCCCGCAGCGCAACCGCATCATCGCCGGCCTCGCGGAGTGCCTGCTGGTGGTCGAGGGCAGGGTGAAGGGCGGCACCAGCAACACCGCCGCATGGATGCTCAAGTGCGGCAAGGCCGTGCTCGCGGTGCCGGGCCGCATCGAGGACGAGGTGGCCCAGAATCCGAACCAGCTGATCAGCGAGGGCGCCACGCCCTACCTGGGGCCGCGGAGCCTGCTCGACCAGTTCGGCATCGCCTGGGAAGGCGTGGAGGAAGGCGAGCGGCGCGCCGCCGCGGCGCAGCTCGACGCGCTGCTGGGCAGCTCGGCGGAGCTGCTGGGCGCGGAGGCCGCGGTGTTCGACGTGCTGGCCGCCGAGCCGATCCACGTGGACGCGATCGCCGCCCGCACCGCGCTCGAGCCCGGCCGGCTGCTCGCGGCCCTGTCGTCGCTGGAGATCAAGGGGCTCGCCGTCCAGCTCGCCGGGAAGCGGTTCGCGCTGGCGTCGTGAACGCGCGTCATCTCTACGTCCACGTTCCGTTCTGCGCGCGGCGCTGCACCTACTGCGACTTCAGCATCGCGGTGCGCCGCGAGACGCCGGTCGCCGCGTTCCTGGGCGGGCTGGAGCGCGAGCTGCGCCGCGTCGGCGCGCCGGCGGACGTCGCAACGGTCTACCTGGGCGGAGGCACGCCCTCGGCGCTCGGCGCCGCCGGCATCGCGCGGCTCGCCGCGCTGCTGGCTCTGAAGCGACCGCCGGCCGAATTCACGATCGAGGCGAATCCCGAAGACGTCACGCCGGAGGCCGCGCGCGCCTGGGTGCGGGCCGGGGTGAACCGCGTCTCGCTCGGCGCCCAGTCGTTCGACGACGGCGTGCTGGCGTGGATGCACCGGACCCACCGCGCCGAGCGGATCGGGGAGGCCGTGCGCTCGGCGCGCCGGGCGGGCGTGGGGAACCTCTCGCTCGACCTCATCTTCGCGCTTCCCGAGGCGCTCGGCCGCGACTGGCGCCGCGACCTCGAGGCGGCGTTGCGGCTCGAGCCGGATCACGTGTCGCTGTACGGGCTCACCGTCGAGCCGGGCACGGCGCTGTTCCGCCGGCATGGGCGCGGCGAGCTGGCGCCGTGCTCCGAGCAGCGCTACGCCGACGAGTACCTGCTCGCGCACCAGCGGCTGGCGGAGGCCGGCTTCCGGTTCTACGAGGTGTCCAATGCGGCGCGCCCGGGCCGGGAAGCCGTGCACAACCGGGCGTACTGGACGCTGGCGCCGTACCTCGGCGTCGGGCCGTCGGCGCACAGCTTCGACGGCGTGTCCCGGTGGTGGAACGAGCCGGCCTACGCGCGCTGGGTGCGGCTGCTGGCGGAGGGCCGGGTGCCGGTCGCCGGCCGCGAGATCCTCGGCGACCACCAGCGACGGCTGGAGCAGCTCTACCTGGGTCTCCGCACTTCGGAGGGCGTCGGACTCCCCGACCCCGTCGCGGAGCCGCTCCGGCAGACGGTCGACCGCTGGGTCGCGTCCGGCTGGGCGGTGCTCGAGGGCGGCGGCGGGCCGCCGTCCGCGGTTGCCGCGGCCGTGGCCGGCGCCGTCCCCCGCCTCCGTCTGACCCCGCAGGGGTGGTTGCGGCTAGACGAGTTGGTGGCAACCATTTAAGTTGCGGCGGGACATAACGTTGACTCCAGCAGTGGATTCCCTGAGCGAGCGGGAGCGCCGGGTTCTGGAAGCGGTCGTCCAGAGCTACGTCGAGACCGCCGAGCCGGTGGGCAGCCGCACCGTGGCGCGCCGGTTCGGGCTCGGCGTGTCGCCGGCGACCGTGCGCAACGCGATGAGCGATCTGGAGGAGAAGGGCTTCCTGTTCCACCCCCACACGTCGGCGGGGCGCGTGCCCACCGACCTCGCGTACCGGCTGTACGTCGATTCCCTCATGCGGTCGCCCGCGATGTCCACCGAGCAGGAGCAGCGGCTCCGGGTCGACCTGATCGCCGACGGCTCGGCGATCTCGGCGATCATCCACCGGGCGGCGCAGGTGCTGAGCGTGCTCACGCAGGAGCTGGGCGTGGCCGTCGCACCGGCGCTGGAGTCGGTGGTGCTCGAGCGGCTCGAGCTGCTCTCGGTCGCCAGCGACCGTCTGCTCCTGGTGCTCACTCTGCGGAGCGGCATCGCCCGCACGGTGTTCGTCCAGGTGCCCTCCACGCTGCCCGGCCAGGCGGTGGTGAACATCGCCGCGACCCTGAACGACCGGCTCGCGGGCCTCACGCTGCGGGAGATCCGCCAGACGCTGCCCGAGCGCGTGCGTGATTCCGCCCGGACGGCGGCCGAGAGCGAGCTGCTGGACATCTTCGTCGCCACCGGCGACCAGCTGTTCGACCTGCCCGGCCCGGCGACCGAGGAGGTCGTCCTGGGCCGCACGTCGCTGCTCGCGGACCAGCCCGAGTTCTCGAGCGGGCCGAGGATGCGGGAGCTCATCGAGCTCACCGAGCAGCGCGACGTGCTCCGCAGGGCGCTCGAGTCGCGGGCCCACGCCGTGGGCCTCACGGTCACGATCGGCGGCGAGAACGAGAGCGAGAGCCTGTCGCGGCTGACCCTGGTCACCGCGCCGTACCGCTCCGGGCCGCTGTCGGGCGTCATCGGCGTGCTGGGCCCGACGCGGATGCCCTACGAGAAGGTGGTCACGCTCGTCGAGCACACCTCGAGGCTGGTGGGCGACCTGCTGCGATGACTCCACGGAGCGGGCGGGCGGCGTTGCGGGCGGCGCGGAGAACCCTCCCGGCGCGGACCCGGGGTCCGGTGGCGCGATGAGCGACTTCTACGAGGTCCTCGGCGTGCCGCGGAACGCCGACGAGGCGGCGCTGAAGCGCGCGTACCGCAAGCTGGCGATGCAGTACCATCCCGACCGCAACAACGGCGACCGGCAGGCCGAGGCCAAGTTCAAGGAGCTGACCGAGGCCTACGAGGTCCTGCGCGACCCGGAGAAGCGCGCCCTCTACGATCGCTACGGGGAGGCCGGTCTCAGGGGCGGGGCGGGGCAGGCGTACGGCTTCCACCCGTTCGACCTGTCCGAGGCGCTCAACATCTTCATGCGCGACTTCGGCGGGTTCGGCGGCTTCGAGGAGATGTTCGGGGGCCGCGGCCGCGGAGGGCAGGGCGATCGGCGCGGCAACGACCTCAAGGCGGCGGTGTCGGTGAGCCTGGTGGAGGTCGCGACCGGGACCAAGAAGACGCTCAAGTACAAGGTGCTGGTGCCGTGCGAGACCTGCGGCGGCTCGGGCGCGAAGCCGGGCACCACGCCCAGGACCTGCCAGACCTGCGGCGGCAGCGGCGAGGTGCGGCGCGCGCAGCGTTCGTTCTTCGGCCAGTTCGTCTCCGTCTCGCCGTGCCCGACCTGCGGCGGCGAGGGGCGGGTGATCACCGAGGCGTGCTCGATCTGCCGGGGCGACGGGCGGACGAGGACCGACCGGACGGTGACGGTGGAGGTGCCGCCCGGCGTGTCGTCGTCCAACTACATCACGATGCGGCGCCAGGGCCACGCGGGCCCGCGGGGAGGCCCGCCGGGCGACCTCGTGGTGATGCTGGAGGTCGAGGAGGACGACCGCTTCCAGCGGCACGGCGACGATCTCATCTACGACCTGCCGCTGTCGTTCAGCCAGGCGGCGCTGGGCACCGAGGTGATCGTGCCGACGCCGTACGGCGACGAGAAGTTCGCGGTCCCGGCCGGCACGCAGCCGGGGACGGTGTTGCGGCTGAAGGCGCGCGGGCTGCCGCACCTCGGCTCGGGGGGGAAGGGCGATCTGCACGTGCGGATCGGCATCTGGACGCCCGATCGCCTGACGCCGGAGATGGAGCGGCTGTTCAAGGAGCTGTCCCGCCACGAGGGCGAGCCGCCGGCGGGGCGGGTGGGCCGGTCCTTCTGGGACCGCATGAAGGACGCGTTGGGCGCGTGAGCCTGCGCGGGCTGGCGCCGCCCGCTGCGACGGTGGTCGCGCGCGGGCCGTTCCTGGCCGGCGGCGTGGTGATCCTGGACGAGGCCGAGGCGCACCACCTCGCGGTACGGCGGGTCGGGGACGGCGCGCTGATCCGCCTGGTGGACGGGCGAGGCGGCGTGGCGACGGCGCGGGTCGCCGAAGAGAACAAGGTGTTGGTGGCGCGGGTGATCGCGACGACCTCGATCGGCGCGCCGCCCGTGACGGAGCTGCTGATCGGGGCCGGCGACCGCGACCGGTTCCTGAGCGCCGTGGAGAAGGCGACGGAGCTGGGCGCCACGCGCGTCGTGCCGGTGGTGAGCGAGCGGGCCGTGGGCGTGGCGACCCGGTTCCAGGCCGCGCACGTGGAGCGGGCGACGGCGCGGGCACGCGAGGCGGTGAAACAGTCCGGAGTGTCGTGGGCGCCGGCCATCGGAGCGCCGGTCACCCTGGCCGAGGCGCTGCGGCAGCACCCGGCCGGTGCCGTGCGGCTGGTGGCGGACCACGAGGGCGGCCGGATGCCGGCGCTGCGCGAAGGCGACCCGGTGCAGTGGCTCATCGGGCCGGAGGGCGGCTTCAGCGAGGCGGAGCTCGCGATGGTGCGCGGCGCGGGCTTCAAGCCGGTCGCGCTGGCCCGGGCCACCTTGCGCTTCGACACGGCGGCGGCGGCCGCGTTGGCCGTGACAGCGATGATGCGGGAAAAGTGAAGCGTGAGAGGTGAGACGTGAGGGGTGAGACGTTCAAGTGAGAGGTGAGAAGCGGAAGGCGTGAGAGGTGAGCGTCTCACTTCTCACGTCCCTCCCACGCTTCACGCCCTCTCACGTCTCACTTGAACGTCTCACGTTTCACCTCTCACCTCTCATGAACCTGTCAACGGAGGTTGCGTGAGCACCGACTGTCTCTTCTGCAGGATCGCCAGGGGCGAGGCGAAGGCGGACATCGTGTACCGCACCCCCACCCTGGTCGCCATCCGCGACATCAATCCCCAGGCGCCGACCCACGTCCTCGTGATCCCGACCGAGCACGTGGAGACGCTCAACGACAGTGCCGATGCCGACTTCCTGGGCGGCCTGCTGGTGGCGGCCGCCGAGGTGGCCCGGAAGGAGCGGCTGGACGTGCGGGGCTACCGGGTGGTGATCAACAACAAGGCGGAGAGCGGGCAGACGGTGCCGCACCTGCACGTGCACGTGCTGGGCGGGAGAGCGATGAAATGGCCGCCGGGCTAGCGGTAGAAGCGTCAGAGGCGAGGGGTGAGACGTGAGACGTTCAAGTGAGAGGTGAGAGGGGCAAAGGCGTGAGAGGTTCGTGAGAGGTGAGAGGACCCACCTCTCACGGCTGTTGCGTCTCACCCCTCACGTGAACCTCTCACCTTTCACGTCTCACCACTCACTTGTCGTATCCGCCCCGGCATCGTAGCTTATTACGGTTCCAGCAGATAGGCGCCGTCACCAGCAAGGGGGTCCCGTTTGCCCGAAGTCATCATTCACGAAGACGAGAACTTCGAGCGCGCACTCAAGCGCTTCAAGAAGAAGTGCGAGAAGGCGGGCATTCTCTCGGATCTTCGGAAGCACCGTCACTACGAGAAGCCGAGCGAGCGCCGGAAGCGGAAGATGAACGCTGCGCGCCGCAAGAACCGCCGCAGCAGAAGTGAACGGTAGCCTCGCCGAGCGACTCCGCGCCGCGCTGAACGCGGCCCGCAAGGAACGCGACCGAGACCGCACCCTCCTCTTCTCCACCATCCTGTCGGACGTCCGCAACCGGGAAATCGAGCTGGCCAGGCCGCTCGACGACGCCGACGTCGTCGAGGTGCTGCGCCGCGGGATCAAGCGCCGCCGCGAATCGGTGGAGGCCTACACGGCCGGCGGCCGCCGGGAGCTGGCCGACCGCGAGGCGCGCGAGGTCGCGGCCCTCGAGACCTTCCTGCCCGCGGCCCCGTCCGACGAGGAGATCCGCGGCGCCGTGCGCGAGGCGATCGGCGCCGGCGCGAAGGACCTCGGCGCGCTGATGGGGAAGGTGATGCCGCTGTTCAAGGGCCGGGCGGACGGCAAGACCGTCAACCGCATCGCCCGAGAGGAACTCGCCGCCGCGTCATGACCGTGGGGTTCTCGGAGTCCGCCCTCGCCGCCATCGAGTTTCCCGCCGCGCTCGATCTCGTCGCTCAGCACGCCATCTCGCACCTCGGCGCGGAGCGCGTCCGGGGCCTCCGCCCGCTGGCCGACCCGTGGCTGGTCGGTCACGAGCTGGAGCGCGTGGGACAGTTCATGGAGCGCCGCGAGGCCGGCGAGGATCTGGCGCCCGAGGCGTTCCCCGACGTGGGCGGCGCGCTGGGCCGGCTGGGGCTCGAGGGCGCGGTGCTTGAGGGCGCCGAGCTGGCCGCAGTGGGCGCCGTGCTGACGGCCGCGCGCACCGTGCGCGGCCGCCTCGCGAAGGTCGAGCGCACCGCGCCGCTGGTGGCCGCCCTCGGCGTGGAGCCGCCGCCGCGCCAGCTGGAGGACGCGCTCGTTGCGGCCCTGGAGCCCGACGGCCAGGTGAAGGACTCCGCCTCGCGCGACCTGGCCCGCGCGCGCCGGGAGGTGCTCGAGGCGCGCGACGACCTCGTCCGGCGCCTGTCGGGCATCCTCGGCTCGCTCGACGCCCGGCTGGTCCCGCCCGACGCCGTGGCCACCGTCCGCGGCGGCCGCTACGTGATCCCGGTGCGGCGCGAGGCCCGCTCGCGGCTCGGCGGGATCGTCCACGACGAGTCGGCGACCCACGCCACGCTGTTCGTCGAGCCCGCCGAGGTCATCGAGCTGGGCAACCGACTCCGCGAGGCCGAGGCGGCCGAGGCGCGGGAGGTGCTCCGCGTGCTGCGGCACCTGACGGAGACCCTGCGCCCGCACGCGGACCCGATCGCCGCTGCTTTCGAGATGCTGGTGGCGGTGGACTGCTGCGCGGCGCGCGCCTCGTTCGCGCTCGCAGCCCGCGCCTCGCGGCCCGCCGTTGTCGAGCGGGGCGCCGGCACCCTGGCGGTGGTGAAGGGCCGCCATCCGCTGCTCCTTGGCGAGGAGCGCCACGTGGTGGCGTTCGACCTTGTGCTCGATCCGGAGGAGCGCGTGGTGCTGGTCTCCGGGCCGAACACCGGCGGTAAGACGGTGCTGCTCAAGGCGGTGGGGCTGATCGTCGCCCTGGCCCAGAGCGGCGTCGTGCCTCCCGTCGGCCCCGGCACCCGGCTGCCGGTCTTCGCGGCGCTGTTCGCCGACATCGGCGACCGCCAGAGCATCCAGGAGAGCCTCTCCACCTTCAGCGCGCACGTCGCGGCGCTGCGCGAGGTGCTCGAGGGCGCCGACCAGGGGTCGATGGTGCTCCTGGACGAGCTGGGCACCGGCACCGATCCGGCCGAGGGCGCGGCCCTGGCGGCGAGCGCCCTGCGCGCGCTCGCGGCGCGCGGCGCCACCACGCTCGCCACCACCCACCTCGGCGCGCTCAAGGAGCTGGCGGCCGAGGAGCGGGGCGTCGTCAACGCGTCGCTCCAGTTCGACGCCGCCACGCTCACGCCCACGTTCCGGTTCACCAAGGGCATCCCCGGCCGCTCGTACGGGCTCGCCATCGCCCGGCGGCTCGGCGTCGATCCCGCGGTGCTCGCCGAGGCCGAGCGGGCGCTGCCCGAGGGCACGCGGACGCTGGAGGCCACGCTGGCCGGTCTCGAGTCGCGCATCCAGGAGCTGACGCTCCGCGAGAGCGAGCTGGCGGCGCGCGCGGCCGAGGTCGACAACCGGGACGCGCGCCTCGCGCGGCGCGAGGGCGAGCTGGCCGGGCGCGAGCAGGAGGTCCGCCGCTCGGAGAAGGAGCTGGAGCGGGCGGGGAAGCGGGCGATGAAGGAATACCTGCTCGAGGCGCGGGGCGAGGTGGAGAAGGCGATCGCGGTGGCGCAACAGGAGCAGAAGCAGCGCGAAGCGCGGCGCCTGGTCGAGGAGGCCATCGCGGCGGTGGCGGCGGCCGAGAGCGTGGCCGCGCAGGCGCCGGCCGCGCCCGCGGCGGCGGTACCCTCCGGGCCGGTCGTGCCGGGAGCCAAGGTGCGGATCGCGACGCTGGGCGTGGAGGGCAGCCTCGAAAGCCTGCGCGGCGACCAGGCGACGGTGCTGGTGCGCGGCCGGCGCGTGCGCGTGCCTGCGGCGTCCTTGGAGGCCGCCTCGTGACCTGCTACGCCCTACCCCCTACACCCTACACCCTGCCTTGATCGCGCCCGAGCTGATCGAGCAGATTCGCGACGCGGCCGACCCGGTCGCGATCATCGGCGAGCACGTGGAGCTGAAGCGCACCGGCAGCGACTTCCGCGGCCCGTGCCCGTTCCACGGCGGCACGCACCGCAACTTCTCCGTGGTGCCGCGCAAGCAGATGTACCACTGCTTCGTGTGCCACGAGTCGGGCGACGTGTTCACGTTCTACATGAAGAAGTTCGGGATGGACTATCCCACCGCGGTGCGCGAGATCGCGTCCAAGGTGGGCATCGTCGTCCCCGACGTGCAACGCGCCGGTCCCGACCCGAACGAGCCGCTGTACTCGGTGCTCGGCACGGCCGCCGACTGGTTCGCGCGCCGGCTGCGCGAGGGCGACGACGCGGGCGGCGCGCGCCGCTACCTCGAGTCGCGCGGCCTCGACGAGGCGGTGCGCGACGAGTTCCAGCTGGGCTACGCGCCGGCGGCGGGCGAGGAGCTGCGCGAGAGCCTGCGCAGCCTCGGCGTCGAGGACGCGGTGGTGCTGAAGGCGGGGCTGCTGGTCGAGCGCGACGACCAGACCCTGGTCCCGCGGTTCCGCGGCCGGCTGATGTTCCCGATCACCGACGTGCGCGGGCGCATCGTCGGCTTCGGCGGACGGATCATCGGCGAGGGCGAGCCCAAGTACCTCAACTCGCCCGAGACCCCGGTGTTCCACAAGGGCACGCTGCTCTACGGGCTCGACCGCGCGCGCGGCCCCATCCGCACCGCGGAGGCGGCGATCCTGGTCGAGGGGTACTTCGACTCCATCCGGCTCCAGACGGCGGGCGTGGCGAACGTGGTGGCGCCGCTCGGCACCGCGCTGACGCCGGAGCAGGCCCGCCTGCTGCGGCGCTACACCAGGCACGTGGTCCTGGCCTACGACGCCGACGCGCCGGGGCTCAAGTCCACGTTCCGCGCCGCCGACGAGCTGCTGCGCCAGGGCGCGAGCGTGAGCGTGGCCACGCTGCCGGGCGGCGAGGATCCCGACACCTTGGTCCGCAAGGGCGGCGCCGAGGCGTTCCAGGCGCTGCTCGGCGAGGCGGTCGACGTGTTCGAGCGCAAGATCCAGCTGGTCGAGCGCAAGGGCCTGCTCAAGACCCTCGAAGGCCGGCGCGAGGCCCTCGACCGCCTGCTGCCGACGATCCGCGCGGCCCAGGACCCGATCACCCGGGAGCTGTACGTCTCCCGCGCCGCGGCCTGGAGCGGCGTGGCCAAGGACGTGCTGGAGCGCGAGGTGGGGCGCCTGGAGGCGCGCGCGCCGGCCGGCGCGGGCGCGCGGGCGGAGGGGCCGGCGCCCCGCGGCGAGGAGGGCGGCGCCGCGCCGGAGGCCCGGCCCGCCGAGGTGCCGATCGAGCGGACCCTGGTGCAGCTGCTGCTGGCGCGCCGCGACCTGGTGCCGCGCGCCCGCGAGGCGCTGCCGGTCCGGGAGTTCCGGCATCCCTGGTACCGCGCGATCGCTGAGGCGCTGTACGCGGGCGCAGACCAGCCGGGTCCGCCGCAGGCGCAGGCGGTGTGGGCGGAGCTCTCCGCCCTTCCGCCGCTGGAGCAGAGCGCCGAGGACGTGCTGGCATCGTGCGTGTCGTGGATGCAGGACCGGCCGTCCAAGGAGCGGCGCGCGGAGATCGATCGCCTGATCGACCTCGCGCCGGAGGAAGAGAAGGCCCGGCTGCTCGAGGAGAAGCGGGAGCTGGCGGCCGCCAGCGAGCCGCGGTTCGGCCGGAAGGCGTTCAAGGCGCAGCGGGAACCGAAGCACTGAAGCCATGGAAAGGAGACGCGGTGCATCCTGATCTCGAGGCTCTTCTCGCGCTGCAGGAGCGCGACAAGAACGTGGGTGCGGTGAAGAAGTCGCTGGACGCGCTCCTCCCGGCGGAGGCGGCGCTGGACGAGGAGCTGGGCGCGGCCACCAAGGCGCTGGAGGACGGCGAGCGCGCGGCGACGGGAGCGCAGACGCGCAAGGCGGAGCTGGAGGCGCGCATCGCCGGCTACAAGCGGATGCAGGAGCAGCGGCGCCAGCAGCTCGACTACGTGCGCGGCGCGAAGGAGGCCTCGGCGCTGATGGCCGAGCTCGACCTCGCGCGCAGCGTGCTGGTCAAGGAGGAGACGGAGTACCTGCGCAGCGGCGACGCGATCGTCGAAACGCAGAAGAAGGTCAAGGACGCGGTCAAGGCGCACGAGGCGGTCGTGGGCCGGCAGACGGCCGCGCGTGCCGAGCTGGCGGCCAAGCGCGCCGAGCTGTCGGCGCAGCTCGAGGTGGCGGAGAGCGAGCGGGAGGCGGCGACCAAGGCCGTCAAGCCGGCGTTGCTCGCCCGCTACGAGCGCATCCGGCGCGGGCGCGCGCCGGCCGCCCTGTACGCGCTCCACAAGGACGCGTGCGGGCACTGCCACACCGCGGTGCCGCTGCAGCGGCGGGTGCTCATCCAGCAGGGGCAGTCCATCGAAGGCTGCGAGGTGTGCGGCGTGCTGCTGTATGCCGAGGGGTGAGAGCCTGGCGCGGCGCTGGCAGATCGAGCCGCCGCCCGACCCCGCACGCTCCGCAGCCCTGGCGCGCGACCTCGGCGTGCCCGCCGTGTTCGCGTCCCTGCTGGCGAGCCGCGGCCTCGCCGACGCGCCCGCGGCGCGCCGGTTCCTGAAGCCCTCCCGCGACGACCTGTGCGACCCGGCGCTGCTGCCCGATGCCGGCGCCGCCGTGGAGCGGATCGCCGGCGCGGTGAAGCGCGGCGAGACCATCCTGGTGCACGGCGACTACGACGCGGACGGCCAGTGCGCGGCCGCGATCGCGACCCGCATCCTGCGGATGGCCGGCGCCCGCGTCGTTCCGTTCGTGCCGCACCGCCTGCGCGACGGCTACGACCTGTCGGCGGCCGGCGTCCGCGCCGCGCGGGAGGCCGGCGCGGCGCTGATCCTCGCGCTCGACTGCGGCACGACGGCCGTGCAGCCGGTGGCCGACGCGCGGGGCGCCGGCATCGACACGGTGATCGTGGACCACCACCTGCCCGGCCCCGAGGCGCCGCCGGCGCACGCGTTTGTGAACCCGCGGCGCGCCGGCAGCGCCTATCCGTTCCCCGACCTGTGCGCGGCGGGCCTGGCCTTCAAGCTCGCCCAGCTGCTCGCGCCGGCGCTCGGCCTGGGCGCGGGCGCGCCGTGGCACTGCCTGGACCTGGTCGCGCTGGCGACCGTGGCCGACGTCGTCCCGCTCGCCGGCGAGAACCGCATTCTGGTGCGGCTGGGCCTCAGGCTGATGGGGGCGAGCCGCTGGCCCGGCCTCGCGGCGCTGGTGACCACGGCGGGGCTGGGCACGGCGCCGATCCGCGCCGTGCACCTGGCCTTCGTGCTCGGTCCGCGCCTCAACGCCTCGGGACGGGTCGGCGACGCCACCGACGGCCTGCGGCTCCTGCTCACCGACGACGACGCCGAGGCGTACCGGCTCGCGACCCAGCTCGAGCGCCAGAACGGCGAGCGGCAGGCCCTCGACCAGCGCACCCTGGCCGAGGCGCTCGACGAGCTGGGCGCCGCGTTCGACCCGGCGCGCGACGCCGGCGTCGTGCTCGCGCGGGACGGCTGGCACCCCGGCGTGATCGGCGTGGTGGCGTCGAAGGTGGTCGAGCGGATCGCGAGGCCCGCGATCCTGGTCGCGTTCGACGGCGACCTGGGCAAGGGCTCGGGACGGTCGGTCGCGCGCTGCGACCTGCACCACGCGCTCGCGGCCTGCGCGCCGCTGCTCGACAAGTGGGGCGGGCACCGGATGGCCGGCGGCATCACGCTGCGGCGCGGGCGGCTGGCCGAGTTCCGCGACGCGTTCAACCGGGCGTGCGCCGCGCAGGTGCCGCCGGGCGAGCTGGTGCCGAGCCAGCGGGTCGACGCCGTGGTCGGCGTCCGCGACCTGACCCTCGAGCTGGAGCGGGCGCTGCACTGGCTGGAGCCGACCGGGATGGGCAACCCCGGCGCGGTGTTCGGCCTGGAGAACCTGCGGCTCGAGGGCGCGCCGCGCCCCGTGGGCGACGACCACGTGCGCCTGCTCCTGGCGGACGGCGCCGGACGCCTGCCGGTCATCGCCTTCAACCTGCGCGAGGAAGTGGAGCGCGTGGTGGCGGGCTCGCGCGGGCCGTTCCGGGCCGCGGTCCGCCTGCAGCGCGACCGCTGGCAGGGCCGCGACGAGGTCGAGGGACGGCTGGTGGCCTTCGAGGCGGCCTAGCCGTGCGCATCGTCGCGGGCGAGTGGGGCGGCCGGCGCATCGAGCCGCCGCCCGACGCGCGGGCGCGGCCCACGACCGACCGGGTGCGCGAGGCGTGGATGGCGATCCTCGGCGAGCGGCTGCGGGAGGCCGCGGTAGTGGACCTGTTCGCGGGGTCGGGAGCCATGGGGCTGGAGGCGCTGAGCCGCGGCGCGGCGCGGTGCGACTTCGTCGAGCTGTCGCCGCCCAGCCTCGCCGCGCTGCACCGCAACCTCGAGGCGCTCGCGGTGGCGAAGGGCCGGGCACGGGTGCACCGCGCCGACGCGCTGCGCTTCGCGGCCCGGCTCGCCGCCCTGGCCTACGACGTGGCCTTCGCCGACCCGCCGTACACCACCGGGCACGCGTCCCGGATCGCCGCCCTCTTCCGCGCGCGGCCGTTCGCGCGCATTCTCGGCGTCGAGCACGACGTGCACGAGGACGTGGGGCCGGGCGAGGAGCGCCGCTACGGCCGCACCGTACTCACCTTTCTCGAGGCGCCATGACGCGACTCGCCGTCTATCCCGGCTCGTTCGACCCGATCACCCACGGCCACGAGGACCTGATCCGGCGCGGCCTCGACATCGCCGACCGGGTGGTCGTCGCCGTCGCGACCCAGGTCGGGAAGCAGCCGCTGTTCACCACCGCCGAGCGCGTGCGGCTGGTGCGCGCCGTGCTGGGCAGGTCCCGGCAGCTCGAGGTGCGCACGTTCGACGGGCTGCTGGTGGATTTCGCGCGCGGGATCGGGGCCCACCTCATCGTGCGCGGCCTGCGTTACGTCAGCGATTTCGAGTACGAGTACCAGATGGCGCTCATGAACCGGAAGCTCGCGCCGGACATCGAGACGCTGTTCCTCGTGCCCGCCTTCGATCTCACCTACCTGTCCAGCTCGCTGGTGCGCGAGGTGGCCCGCTTCGGCGGCGACGTCGGCGGGCTGGTGCACCCGACGGTCGCGAAGGCGCTGGCCGCGAAGTTCCGCCGCTCCGGCCGTTGAGCTCGTTCCTCGAGACGCTGCTCGAGCGCGCCCGCCGCGCCGGGCGGCGGCTGGTGCTCTCGGAGGGCGACGACGAGCGGGTGCGCGAGGCGGCGGGGGCGGCGGCCGCCTCCCGCCTGGCGGCCGTGACCGTGCTCGGCGGCGACGAGGCCGCGGCCTGGGCCGCGCGCGAGGCGCCCTTGGTCTCGGTGCGCAACCCGGCCGCCGATCCGGGCCTGGGCGCCGTGGCCGATCTCCTCGCGGCCCGCAAGCCCGACAAGGTTCCCGACCGGAAGGCCGGCCTCGCGCTCGCGAGCGACCCGCTGCGCTTCGCGGCCGGCCTGGTCGCGCTCGGCGAGGCCGACGCCACCGTCGGCGGCGCCACGCACGCCACGGCGGACGTGCTGCGCGCCGCGCTGTGGGCGGTCGGCCCCGCGGCGGGCATCCGGACCGTCTCGAGCTGCTTCTACATGGTGACCGCGTCGCACGGCGTGCTGACCTTCGCGGACTGCGGCGTCGTGCAGTATCCGACGGCCGAGCAGCTCGCCGAGATCGCCGTGGCGGCGGCGCGCGACCGCCGCCGGGTCGTCGGCGACGAGCCGGTAGTGGCGTTCCTCTCGCACTCCACGCGCGGCAGCGCCGAAGGGGAGAGCGTGGACCGGGTCCGGAGCGCGCTCGAGCGGTTCCGGGAGCTGGAGCCGCGGATCCGGGCCGACGGCGAGCTCCAGGCCGACGCCGCGCTGGTGGAGGCGGTCGCCGCGCGGAAGGCCCCCGGGAGCACCGCGGCCGGACGCGCTAACGTCTTGGTATTCCCGGACCTTGACAGCGGGAACATTGCGTACAAACTGGTACAGCGCATCGCGCCTGCGCGGGCCCTCGGGCCGATCGTCCAGGGGCTCCGCAGGCCGTGCTCCGATCTCTCGCGCGGCGCGACGGCCGACGACATCGTCCTGGTCTCCGCCATCGCGCTGCTGCAATCGTCCGGCGTCGCGGACGAGCCCACCTCGGAGGAGTGATGGCCTTCAACGTGCGGAAGCAGGGTGGCGTCCTGGTGATCGACGTGGACGGCCAGCTCATCGTGGGCAACCGGCAGGAGCTGAAGCAGCGGGTGCTCGACGCGCTGGAGGCGGGCGACCGCAAGTTCCTGATCGACTTCACCCGCACCGGCTACATCGACTCGTCCGGGCTCGGCGTGCTGGTCTCGCTCTCCAAGAAGATCCGCGACGAGGGCGGCGACCTCCGGCTGGCCGGCCTGAACGAGGACCTGAAGACGCTGTTCGAGCTGACCAAGCTCGACACCCTGTTCGCCATCGCGGACTCGGCCGACCAGGCGCTCGCGGCCTTCTAGCGTCCGCGTGAGGCTCGCCGTCCAGCCGCTGCTCACCGCGCCCGATCCCGGGCGGCAGGCCGAGGGCCTCGAGGCGGAGCTGCGGCTCACGCTCCCCAGCGACATCCGGCTGGTCGAGGACGTGGTCGACGTGGTCGCCCGGCACCTCGAGGAGCGGTTCGTCGACCGGCACAGCGTCCGCTTCAACCTCCGCGTGGCGCTGTCGGAAGCCCTCGTCAACGCGATTCTCTACGGCAACGGCGAGGACGACTCGAAAGGGGTCGCCCTGCGCGTGCTGTTCGGCCGCCATGCCGTCGAGATGGAGGTCACCGACGAGGGGGAGGGGTTCGACTACCAGGTCCTGCCCGATCCGACGCTGCCCGCCAACCGGCTGCGGCCCTGCGGCCGCGGCGTGTTCCTCATCCGCCAGCTGGTGGACGAGGTGCGCTTCAACGACACGGGGAACTCCATCTGCATGATCCTGCGGCGCACCTGAGCCGCCTGGATGCCGTTCTCGCCGCACTTCGCGACCTGACGGGCGGGGCCGTCCGCCTGTGGCGGTCGGAGGCCGACCGCGTCCGCGGCGTGTCCCTCACCGGGGAGCACGGCGCCTGGTGGCCGGAGCTGGACGGCGACCAGGGGCACGTGCTCGACACCCGCAGCGGCCGGGCGTGGCTCGAGCCCGTGCCCGGCGTGCCGGGCACCTGGGTGCAGCTGGGACCCGACAAGAGCGACGCCGCCACCCGGCCCGCCCGCGCCCACGCCGCCGCGCAGCTGATGGCCGAGCACTTCGCGGCCGAGCGCGAGGCGGGCCAGGTCGCCTCCGAGCTGGCCGGCCGCTACGAGGAGATCAACCTCCTCTACACCATCAGCGAGGTCCTCGGCCGCACCGTGCGGCTCGAGGAGGCCGCGCGGGTCATCGTGAAGGAAGTGTCCGACGTCGTCGGGGCCCGCCGCGCGTCGATCATGGCCTACGACCCGGACGCGGCGGTGCTGCGGGTGGTGGCGGGCCGCGGCCTCGACGTCGCGCAGCTCGCCCCGGTCGGCGTGGACGACGAGTGCAGCGTCGCGGCCCGGGTGTTCCGGGACAGCGCGCCGGTTTCCTACGACCCGCGCGACACCGCTCCGAGCCCGGGCTGCCCGGGCGGGCGGACCTATCGCGGCGAGTCGTTCCTCTCGGTCCCGATTCTCTACGCGGGCGCCGGCGGGCCGCCGCGGCCGGTCGGCGTCATCAACCTGACGGACCGGCTCGGCGAGGACGCCTTCTCGGCAGGCGACCAGAAGCTGGTGACCGCGATCGCAAGCCAGGTCGGCGCGGCGATCGAGAACGCGCGACTGGTGCGGGAGGAGCGCAGCCGCGAGCGGCTCTCGACCGAGCTCGAGCTGGCCCATCACCTCCAGCTGGCGCTGCTGCCGGGACCGTCGCTCCTGGCCTCCGCCGGCGACGTCGGCGCGCGGTGCCAGCCGGCCGAGTCGGTGGGCGGCGACTTCTACAAGCTGGTGCCGCTCGGCGCCAGGCGCCTCGGCGTGCTGATCGGCGACGTGTCGAGCCACGGCATCGGCGCGGCTTTGCTGATGGCGAACGCCATCTCGGCCGCGACCGTCGTGGCGCAGTCGGCGCCGACGCCGCAGGAGGCGCTGCACCGGCTCCTGGGCGTGATGGGCGACGAGCTGACCCGCACCGAGATGTTCATCTCGCTGTTCTACGGCGTGGTGGACTCGGAGCAGGGCACGCTGACCTACGCCAACGCCGGCCACCCGTACGCCTTCCTGCTGCCGGTGGACGGAGGCGCTCCGCGACGGCTGCGGGCGACCGCGCCGCCGTTCGGCCTCGCGCCGGGCGGCGTGATCGGCGGGGCGAAGTGCCCGTGGCGCAGCCGCGAGGACCTGCTGTGCCTGTTCACCGACGGCCTGACCGAATCGCGCAGTCCCTCGGGCGAGGGCTACGGCGAGAAGCGACTGCTGGAAACCGTGCGACGCCACGAGGCGCGGCCCGCCGCCGAGATCGTGGACGCCGTCTTCGAGGACGTGGCGGCCTTCTGCGGCCACGTCGCCGAGGACGACCGCACGCTCGTGCTGCTGCGCTGCTGACGTGGGGGCGCGGCTCGGCCAGCACTTCCTGTTCGACCCGTCCATCCTGAGCCGGATCGCGGCGGCGGCCGTCGCCGGCCACGGCGACGTGGTGCTCGAGATCGGCCCGGGGAAGGGCACCCTGACCCGCGAGCTGGCCGCCCGCGCGCGCCGGGTCGTCGCCATCGAGACGGACCGTGCGCTGGCGGCCGAGCTGGCCGCCGAGTGCGGCGGCACCGGCGTCACCGTCGTGGCGGGCGACGCGCTGAAGGTGCCGTGGCCGCGCGCCACGGTCGTGTGCGGCAACATCCCCTACCGGATCACCTCGCCGCTCATCGACCGTGCGCTGCGCCCGCCGCGGCCGGAGCGGATCGTGTTCCTGGTGCAGGCCGAGGTCGCCGCGCGCCTCGCCGCGTCGGCCGGCTCGCGCGGCTACGGCGCCCTCACGGCCGGGGTGCGGCTCGTGGCCGACGTGGAGCGCCTGTTCGGCGTGCCGGCCGGCGCGTTCCGGCCGCGCCCGCGGGTCGACTCGGCGGTGGTGCGGCTCACGCCCCGCGCCCGGCCGCTGGTGGCCTCCGAGGAGGAGGAGCGCCGCGTGCGCGGCGTGATCCAGGCGCTGTTCCAGCGGCGGCGCCAGCAGCTGGCCCGCTCGGTGCGCGAGGCCTTCGGCGTCGCGCGTGGCGAGGTGGCCGGCCTGCTCGAGACGGTCGGCGTCGACCCGGCGGCGCGGGTCGAGGTGCTCCCGCCCGAGCGCTTCGTGGCCCTTGCTCGGGCATTGGGCCCCCGTCTAGCTTCGTGAATTCCTTCACGAGGCCCGGCTTGCGCGACGTGGCGGCGTCGACGGTGCGGCGGCTGTCGCTGTACCTCCAGTTCCTCGACCAGTGCGAGCGTCAGGGGATCGCCACCGTCTCGTCCGGCGCGCTCGCCGAGCGGGGCGGCGCCTCCCCGGCCCAGGTGCGCAAGGACCTGTCGTTCTTCGGGTCGTTCGGCCGGCGCGGCGTGGGCTACAACGTGCCGCGCCTCGCGGGGCGCCTGCGGGAGATCCTCGGCCTGGTGCGCCGCTACCGGGTCGTGCTGGTGGGCGCGGGGCGGGTCGGCGCCGCGCTGGCGGCGTACCCCGGCTTTCGCGCCCGCGGGTTCGACGTGGTCGCGGTGTACGACGCCGATCCGGCCCGCGTCGGCTCGCAGGTGGACGGCGTCGCCGTCCGGAGCGCCGAGCGGATGGAGGCGGACCTCGCCTCCGAGGCCGCCGACATCGCGGTGATCGCCACGCCCGCGGACGCCGCCCAGGGCGTGGCCGACCGGCTGGTCCGCTCGGGCGTGCGCGCGCTGCTCAACTTCGCCCCGGTTGCGCTGGCGGTTCCGGCGGGCGTCACCGTGTCGTACGTGAACATGGCGCTCGAGCTCGAGGCCCTCAGCTACGCGCTGCACCACGCCCAGCCGTGAGCGCCGTCCACGTCACCTCCGAGATCGGCCCGCTGCGCGCGGTCCTGATGCACACGCCGGGCGAGGAGCTGCTGGCGGTGACCCCGGGCACGCGCGCCGACTACCTGTACGACGACGTCATCGACCTCGAGCAGGCCCGGCGCGAGCACCGGCAGCTGGTCGCGGTGCTGCGGCTGTTCGCGGAGGTGCTGGAGACGCGCGCCGTGCTGGGCGAGGTGCTCAAGCGCGCCGAGGTGCGCGAGCAGCTGGTGGGCCGCACCCTCGACGTGGTGCCGTCCGACGCGCTGGCGCAGCGCCTGGCGCAGCTGCCGGTGAGCGCGCTGGTGGACGTGCTGGTGGCGGGCGCGATGGAGGAGGCGGGTCCGATCGCCGCGGCGCTGAACGAGGCGGGCTACATGCTCCCGCCG
>Ga0187778_10000374_pt1 | contig 31833 bp, 24 predicted proteins | sample 1015_Q2_SP5_20_M_FD_132418 | JGI IMG/M metagenome (GOLD analysis project Ga0187778, IMG submission 132418) | Tropical peat soil microbial communities from peatlands in Department of Meta, Colombia - 1015_Q2_SP5_20_MG | ecosystem: Environmental > Terrestrial > Soil > Wetlands > Peat | place... | reverse complement strand
GCACCGAGTGGTTGTCGTGGAAGAGGGCGGGGACGAACTGGTGCGTCTCGCCGCCGTGGAATCCGTACCAGCGGTCGAACCCTCGCCCGAGCGGCCAGGTCTGGCGCGAGGCGCCCATGTTGGTCTCGTCCTCCGGGCTCAGGTGCCACTTGCCGACGGCGTAGGTGGCATAGCCGCTGGCGCGCAGGATCTCCGAGAGGTACCCGTTCTCCCGCGGCGGGGTGCCCCAGTACCCCGGGTACCCCATGGCCAGGTCCGCCACCCGTCCCATACCGCTGCGATGGTGGTTCCGGCCGGTGAGCAGACAGGCGCGTGTCGGTGAGCACAGCGCCGTGGTGTGGAAGTTGGTCAGCCGCACGCCGCGGGCCGCGAGCCCGTCGATGGTCGGCGTGGCGATGTCGGAGCCGTAGCAGCCCAGCTGAGCGAAGCCGACGTCGTCGAGCACGACCAGCACCACGTTGGGAGCACCGGCGGGCGGGGTGGTCACGGGCGGCCACCAGGGCTCCGAGTCGCGCCAGTCGCGCCCGATCCGACCGCCGAACTCCCGTGGTGGTGTCATGTGCCGCCTTCCCTCCGCTCCGGCTCGCCCCTCCGCTCCGGTTCGCGCCCTTGCGCCCAGCCTGCCACCGCCGTCCCGGCGGGTCGGGGCTTGACAGGCTAACGCCGATAGCTAAACTAGCTAACAGTGTTAGCAAGACGAGGACCGAGCGAGAGCGGGCCGCGCCGAGGTGCCGGACCCGCCGGAAGGATGCCCATGTCGACCACCACCCACTACCGGCGCCCGGGCTGGTTCACCCGCCGGGTCTTCAACCGGGCCGTGGCCGGGCTCACCCGGCTGGGGATCAGCGTGTGGGGGAGCCGGGTGCTCGAGGTGCGAGGCAGGCGCAGCGGTCTGCCCCGCCGGGTGCCGGTGAACCTCCTCGTGCTGGAGGGACGCCGGTACCTGGTCTCGCCCCGCGGCGAGGGCGAGTGGGTGCGCAACGTCCGTGCCGCGCAGGGCCGGCTGGAGCTCCTCCTGGGCCGGCGCCGCGAAGGGTGCGTGGCCGTCGAGGTGCCCGATGCGGACAAGCCCGTCATCCTCCGGGCCTACCTGCGGCGCTGGCGGGCCGAGGTGGGTGTGTTCTTCGACGGCGTCGGCCCCGACGCGGACGACGCCACACTGGCTGCCATCGCCCCGCGGCACCCGGTCTTCGCCCTGCACGACGCGGACGCCGCCGCCCGGTGAGCGGGCGACCGCCGCGTCCCGCTCGCAGCGCCCGGGCCGAGCAGATCGTGGCGTGCGCACGCGACATCCTCGAGTCCGAGGGGCAGGCCGCGGTGACCATGCGCCGGATCGCGCAGCGGCTCGGCATCCGGGCGCCGTCGCTCTACAAGCACTTCGCGTCCAAGCGGGACCTGGAGATGGCGCTGGTCGAGCAGGGCCTCGACGAGGTGGGCGTCGCCCTGCACCGCGCCGTCGACGCCGCCCCGTCCCGTCAGGGCCTGCGGGAGCTGCTGCGCACGTACCGCGCCGAGGCCTTGTCCCATCCCAACCTCTACCGCCTGGCCACGGTGGGCCCGCTGGCCCGCGACGAGCTCACCCCGGGCCTGGAGGACTGGGCGGGTGCGCCCTTCCTCACGGTCACCGGCGACCCGCACGTGGCCCAGGCCCTGTGGTCCTTCGCCCACGGCATGGTCGTCCTCGAGCTCGACGGCCGTTTCCCCGAGTCAAGCGACCTCGACCGGACGTGGGCGGCGGGGGCGAAGGCGTTCGCGGGCCCTCAGCCGAGGTAGGGCTGCTCCTCGGCCCAGGTGAAGTCCACTGCCGGGCTCCCGGAGCTGTCGGTGAGGATCTCGGCGCCGGCGGTGATCCCCGAGGGGCCGGTACCCCAGGCCGCGCCCATGACGCAGGGTGCGCACGCCAGGCCCATCAGGATGTTGTGGCGGTGCTCCCAGCACCCGCCGGGATCCGACGGGCTGCAATTCACGTTCCCTCCGCCGGAGCCGTCGTCGTACATCCACAGGTACATGGCCTCGAGGGGGTTGCCGAGGTTCCCGGCCCAATTGCTGCCCCACGCCGTCCACGGGAACCCCGGCGGCGGCCCGGGGTCGCTGTCGCTCTGCACCCCTTGGACCGCGGCGCCGTCGAGCGCGCTCGCCATGGCCGACAACGGCGGCAGGCCGCGCACCGTGCGCTCGAGGTCGGTGGCCACGAACAGCTGCTGCCCGCCGTCGAGCGACCACCAGTTGGAGGGCAGCGTCATGTCGGGCAGGCCGCTCAGGGCACGGGCGTGGTCGATGGCGGCGAGCGTGGTGCCCACGCAGGACGAGGACTGGTCGAACCCGCCCGACGCGCAGACGGTGCGGAAATCGGGGTCCGGCGGGATGCTGGCCGAGGGGTCGCCGAGGGCGGTGACCACCACGGCGTGGACCACCGGTGGCGGCGGCGGGGGAGGTGCCGGAGCGGGGGTCGGGGCGACGACCGGCCGGGGGCCGGGCGGGGCGGTCGTCGGAGGCGGAGGAGGCGGGGCCGTCGTCGTGGTGGTCGTCGTGGTCGTCGTCGGCGGCTGGAGCGCGCGCAGCGCACCCGTCACGTGCGCCCCGGTGGTGCTGGGGCTGCTCGACGGCGACGGAACGGCCAGGACGACGGCGAGAGAGGTGCCGACGACAAGGCACACGGCGGTCATCAGGGCTTTCGCCGCCGGCGGGACGCGGCGAAGCGAAGACGGGGTGGCGGGCAGGGGACCGGCTCCTTCGGGGGCGGGCGGGGCGGGATCATCATGACCGTCGCGGGCCCGATCCTGCGTCACAAACCGGGCAACTCGCGGACAACGCTCGTCCTCCGTGGCGGCTTGCGCTGGTCAGTGGGACCAACCGACGACGCGGCCCCGGTCCGGGGGGGCCACCAACGCGCCCGCCCGCTGTCGGGCGGCGACACCCGCATGGTGGAATGACGAGGTGACGCAGCAGCCCGAGCGATCCCCGGATCCCGGCGCGCCCGACGGGGCCCGTGCCCGCCCGGCCGATCCCGCGCTGGACGGGTTCCACCCGGCGGTGGCCGCATGGTTCGCCCGCCGCTTCCCCGACGGGGCCACCGAACCCCAGGCGCGGGGCTGGCCGGCGATCCGCGCCGGCTCGGACACGTTGGTGGCCGCGCCCACCGGCTCGGGCAAGACCCTCGCCGGCTTCCTCGTGTCGATCGACGCGCTGTACCGGGCCTACGGCGAGGGGCGCGACATCTCCGGTACGCGCGTCGTCTACGTGTCGCCGCTCAAGGCGCTGGCCGTCGACATCCACCAGAACCTCCAGGGGCCGTTGGCGGAGATCGCGGCGGTGGCGCGCGAGCTCGGGCTGGAGCCCGCCCCCGTCACGGTGGCGGTGCGCACCGGCGACACGCCGCCGTCGACGCGCACGGCCATGGTGAGGACGCCGCCGACCTTCCTCGTGACGACGCCCGAGAGCCTCTATCTCTACGTCACCGCCGAGCGCAGCCGCGCCGTGCTCGGCGCCGTCGACACGGTGATCGTCGACGAGATCCACGCGCTGGCCCGCGACAAGCGCGGCTCGCACCTGGCGCTGACCCTGGAGCGGCTCGAGCACCTGCAGCTCGGGCGGCACCCGCAGCGGATCGGGCTCTCGGCCACCCAGCGGCCGATCGAGGCTACGGCCCGGCTCCTCGTCGGATCCGAAGAGCGGCGCGCCCCCACCGTCGTCGACTGCGGGCACGCGCGCGCCCTCGCCCTGTCGATCGAGCTCCCCGACACGGAGCTCGCCGCGGTGGCGTCCACGGAACAGTTCGAGGAGATCGTCGACCGGATCGCGGGCCACGTGGCCGGCCACCGCACGACGCTCGTCTTCGTCAACACCCGCCGCATGTCCGAGCGCCTGGCCCACATGCTCGGCGACCGCCTCGGGCCGGACCAGGTGGCGGCCCACCACGGGTCCCTGTCGAAGGACCGGCGGCTCAAGACCGAGGACCGCCTGCGCGCCGGCGACCTGCGGGCACTGGTGGCCACGGCCTCGCTCGAACTCGGCATCGACGTCGGCCCCGTGGAGCTCGTCTGCCAGGTCGGCTCGCCCCGGGCCGTCGCCACGCTCCTCCAGCGCGTCGGGCGCTCCAACCACTCGCGCACCGGGGTCCCCGAGGGGATCCTCTATCCCATGACGCGCGACGAGCTCGTCGAGTGCGCCGCCCTCCTGGCGGCGGTACGCGCCGGGCGGCTGGACGCCACCGTGCAGCCGGTGGCGCCGCTCGACATCCTCGTGCAGCAGGTGGTCGCCGAGGTGGCCGCGGCCGAGGAGTGGAAGGAGGACGACCTCTACGACCTGGTGCGCGGGGCCGCTCCCTACGCCGGGCTGGCGCGCCGCGACTTCGACGAGGTGGTGGCGCTGGCGTCCGAGGGCATCGCCACCGGCCGGGGCAAGCGCATGGCGTACCTCCACCGCGACGGGGTGAACGGGGTCCTGCGGCCACGGCGCGGCGCCCGGCTGGCCGCGCTGACCAGCGGAGGGGCGATCGCCGAGGTGGGCGACTACCGGGTGGTGGCGGAGCCCGACGGCACACCGGTCGGCTCGGTCAACGAGGACTTCGCCATCGAGTCGATGGTGGGCGACGTGTTCCTCCTCGGCACGCACTCGTGGCGGATCCGCCGGGTCACCCAGGGCGAGGTCCGGGTCCAGGACGCCGAGGGGGCGCACCCCACGGTCCCGTTCTGGGTCGGGGAGGCGCCGAGCAGGACCGCCGAGCTCTCGGAGGAGGTCTCGGCGCTGCGCGGGCGCGTCGGCGAGCTGCTCTCGGACGCGTCTGGCGTGCACGGCGCGACGGCGGATGTCGCGGCGCGCTGCGGGCTCGGACCCGAGGCGGCGGCCGAGCTCGTCCAATATCTGGCCGCCGGCCTCGGCGAGCTGGGCACGATGCCCACCGGCGACGACGTCGTCTTCGAGCGGTTCTTCGACGAGGCCGGGGGAATGCAGCTCGTCGTGCACGCCCCCTTCGGGGGCCGCATCAACAAGGGCCTGGGACTGGCGCTGCGCAAGCGCTTCTGTGCCACGTTCGACTTCGAGCTGCAAGCCGCCGCAACCGACGACGCGGTGGTCCTCTCGCTCGGCCCGCAGCACAGCTTCCCGTTGGCGTCGGCGCCCAAGCTGGTGCACTCCAACACCGCGCAGGCCACGCTCACCCAGGCGGTGCTGGCGTCACCCATGTTCGCGTCGCGCTGGCGCTGGAACCTCAACCGCTCGCTGGCGGTGCTGCGCTTCCGGGGCGGCAAGAAGAACCCGCTGCCGGTCCAGCGGATGGAGTCGGACGACCTGATGGCCGCGGTCTTCCCGGCACTGGCGGCCTGCCAGGAGAACGCGGCGGCCGGGCCCATCCAGGTCCCCGATCACGTGCTCGTGCGCCAGACGATGGACGACTGCCTGCACGAGGCCATGGACCTGGACGGGCTCGTCGAGACCCTGCGGCGGATCGAGTCGGGGAAGGTGCGCGTCCACTTCGTGGAGACCACCGAGCCCTCGGTCTTCTCGCACGAGATCCTCAACGGCAAGCCCTACACGTTCCTCGACGACGCGCCCCTCGAGGAGCGCCGGACCCGGGCGGTCCAGCTGCGGCGCGGCCTGCCGCTGGAGGCCAAGTCCCTCGGCCAGCTCGATGCCGCCGCCGTCGAGCGCGTCCGGGCCGAGGCCGCCCCCGAGGTTCGCGACGCCGAGGAGCTCCACGACCTGCTCCTGTCGGCGGTGGTGCTGCGACCGGTACCCGACGAGGCGCATCGGACATGGTTCGCGGCGCTGCGCGACGCGGGCCGGGCCATGGAGGTGACCCTGTCCGAGGCCGAGCTCCGGCTCTGGTGCGCGGTCGAGCGGCGCGCCGCGGTCGAGGCCCTGTTCCCCGGGGCCCGCCTCGTGCCCGACCTGGTCGCCCCTCTCTCGCCGCCGGCCGAGGGCACTGCCGCGCACGACCCGGACGTTGCTGTCGCGGACGTCGCACGCGGGCACCTGGACGTGGCCGGGCCGATGACCCTGGAGCAGCTGGCCGAGGAGTGCGCGGTCCCGGCCGCTCGGGTGGCGGTGGGCCTGGCCCGTCTGGAGGCCGAAGGATTCGCCATGCGCGGGCACTTCGACCCGGCGATCGACGACGAGCAGTGGTGCGCCCGGCGGCTCCTGGCGCGGATCCACGCCTACACCCAGGGCCGGCTCCGGCGAGAGATCGAGCCGGTGAGCGCGCAGGAGTTCGTGCGCTTCCTCCTGCGCTGGCAGCACGCGGCGCCGGGCACCCAGCGCCACGGCCGTGCCGGGGTGCTGGCCGTGGTCGACCAGCTCCAGGGGTTCGAGATCCCCGCAGGGGCCTGGGAGGAATCCGTCCTCCCCGCGCGTGTCGAGCAGTACCAGACCCAGTGGCTCGAGGATCTGTGCCTCTCTGGCGAGCTCGTGTGGGGCCGCGTCGGCCTGCGCCCGGGCGACGCCGAGGGCGGGCCGCGACGCGGCGCGGCCACACCGTCGCGGGCCACGCCCGTCACCTTCGCGATGCGCGACGACCTGCCCTGGCTGCTGCAGGGCGCACGGGGGACGGCCCGGCCGGTCGAGCCCGAGCACGGCGCGGCGCGCGACGTGCTCGAGGCCCTGCGGTCGAACGGCGCGCTGTTCCACGCCGAGCTTCGGACCCTGACGGGCCGGCTGCCCGTGGAGGTCGAGGAGGGCTTGTGGGACCTCGTGGCTCGTGGCATCGTGACCGCGGACGGCTTTCAGGCGGTGCGCTCCCTCCTCTCGGCGCGTGACACCTGGAACCGCCGCCGGCGACACGAGCAGCGCACCCGCGTGGGGCGGCTCGGCGGGCGCACGCCGAGCTGGCGCCAAGGCGGCGAGGGCCGGTGGTCGCTGCTCCCGGGCGTCGTCGTCGCCGAGGACGTCGACACCCTGGCCGAGCAGGTGGCCGGTCAGCTCCTGGCGCGCTGGGGCGTGGTCTTCTGGGACCTCATGGCCCGCGAGGACGTGGCGTTGCCCTGGCGGGAGATCGTGTGGGCCCTGCGCCGGTTCGAGGCGCGGGGCATCGTGCGCGGGGGTCGCTTCGTCTCGGGCTTCGCCGGCGAGCAGTACGCCCTGCCCGAGGCGGTGGAAGAGCTGCGGCGGGTGCGCCGGACCGCGCGGCAGGGCGAGGAGGTCCGGGTCAACGCCGCCGACCCTCTCAACGTGGTTGGGATCGTGCTCCCGGGCCCGCGCGTGCCCGCGGTCCGGACGAACTGGGTCGCCTACCGCGACGGGGCCCAGGTGCCCGACGAGCCGCGGGTGTCCCGCGCCCGCCCCTCGGTCGGCGGTCCGGCGGTGGGCAGCCGCTAGGGAGACGTCCGGCCCCGGCCCGCGCCGCCTCGGCGCCCCGGGACGACGAGCCGGTGCAGGCGCTCGTCACCGTGGAGCGCCGCCGACAGCGCGTCCTCACCGAGGCCGGGGCCCTGCGACGCGTAGGCGGCCACGGCGGCCGCCTTGGCGTCGTGCCCGCCTTGGGCGTCGGGCAAGGCCAGGCCCGTCCCGGCGAGGTCGTCGTGGAGCCCGAAGCCCCGTGCCGACAGCGCGTCGAGCGCGGGCCCGACATGGTCCGGGTACTGGGCGCCGTAGGGCAGCTCCTCGTAGAGGACCCATACCGATCCCGGCCGGCTTTCGGCCACGGCGAGCGCCGCCCGCGCCGTCAACCGGTGGTCGGGGTGCACCAGCCCCAGCGGCACGAGCCAGGTCGTCGGTGCGCCAGGATCCGTGCCGGCCCGATCGACGAGGTCTCCGAGCGCTCGCGCGACCGCTTCCACCAAGGCGTCGCCCTCGGGCCCCGGGTAGCCGTAGGCCTCCTCCCGGTACTGGTGGTCCCAGAACCCGAGGTGGTTGGCGCTCGCACCGAGCAGGTCCAACGCGGCACGGTCCTCGGCGCGCCGTACGGCGGTGACGTCGTCGCCGGCGGCGAACCCGCACCGGCCGTCCCACCAGGTGACCGGGTCGACCGACGCGGGACCGCCGTCGAACACGGTGACCACCAGCGCACCGGGGTTGGCGGCGAGCATGCGCCCGCAGCTCAGGACCGCGTCGTCGAGATGCGGGGAGACCACGCCGGGCTCGACGCGCATGGCGGGTGCCCCGGCCGTGGGCGCCCGCACCTCCACCCTCAGTCGGCGGCGGCGATGGTGGTGGCGATCTCGCCGGCGCGCGTCCCCGCGTCGGCCGGCGCGACCGCCCCGTCGGCCCGGCGCTCGGCCAGGATGCGGTCGAGCTCCAGGGCGATGTCCTCGTCCTGCGCCATGAGGCCTTCGACGTCGACGTCCTGGAAGTCGAGCACGCCCATGTCGAGGAAGGCGGCCTGGATCTTGGGTCCCCACAGGCCGATCTTCTTCACGTTGGGGACGATGCGGCTGAACAGGCGCTTGCGGAACTCGCCCATGATCTGGGCCTGCTCGACGTAGCGGCAGCACTCGTCGACGGGGAGACCCAGGCGCTCCCACACCTCGCCGGCCAGGAACCGGTCGCGCAGGAGATAGGAGGCCTCCACGACGAACTCCTCGCGTTCGCTTCGCTCGGCCTCGGTGATGTCCCGGTAGGCGTCCTGCAGGGCGGCGATGCCGAAGGCGACGTGGCGGGCCTCGTCGCTCATGACGTAGGCGTTGACCGACTTGGTGAGCGGCTCCTCGGTCAGGTCGCGGATCACGCCGAACGCGCCCAGGGCCACGCCCTCGACCATCATCTGCATGCCCAGGTAGGTGAAGTCCCAGCGGCTGTCGCTGATCGTCTGGTCCAGCAGGGTCTGCAGGTGGGGGTTGATCGGGTACATGAGCCCGACCTTGGTGTTGAGGTACCGGGCATAGGTCTCGACGTGGCGGGCCTCGTCGATGACCTGGGTCGCCGCGTAGAACTTCGAGTCGACGTCGGGGACCGTCTCGACGATCTTGGCCGTGCAGATGAGCGCGCCCTGTTCGCCGTGGAGGAATTGCGAGAAGGTCCACGCCAGCTGGTGCAGGCGCACCTCGTCCTTCTGCTCCCGGCTGAGCTTGTCCCAGATCTCGGAGCCGAAGAGCGCGGTCTGGTAGTCGGGCATCGCACCCTGGTCGGCGAAGTCGATGTCGATCGACCAGTCGACGCGCGTGTTGGTGTTCCACTGCTTGTCCTTGCCCTGCTCGTAGAGCGAGAGCATCCGGTCGCGGCCTTCGTCGTACTCCCAGTTGAAGACCACCTCGGTGCCGTGGCCCGGCAGGTTCCACTTGGTCTGCTCCACCGGCACGGCGTAGTGGCGGGTGCTCATCGGTCGCTCCTTGTGGGTCGGGCTGATGGGTCGGGTGATGGGTCGGGTGATGGGTCGGGTGATGGGTCGGGCTGATGGGTCGCGGCTGGTACGGGTCGGTCAGGCGGCCAGGCCGTCGACGCACACGTCGGCCAGCACGGCGGCGACGTCCTCGACGGGATGATCGGGGGGCGAGACGGTGTAGCTCACGAGCAGACGGGCCACGGCGTCGGCGACGATGCGCAGCCGGCGCACGGCCAAGCCCGGCAGGCGCTCGGCCACCAGCTCCTCCACCACCGGCCGCGCCACCCGCAGCACGGGGCTCGCCGGCGAGGCGAGGAAGGGCACGACCACCTCGGGCTCGCTGGCCAGGAGCCGGTCGAGCATCGGGTGCTCCCGTGCCCGGCGCATCACCAGGGCGATGGCCACGCACAGTGCCTCGCGCAGGTCGGGGAGGCCGGCGGTGGCCCGGCGGGTGGCCTCCAGCACGTCCTCCTCGTCGCGCCGGACCACGTCGGCGACCAACTCGTCGCGGTCACGGAAGTAGCGGTACACGGTCTGGCGGGACACGCCGGCCGCCTTGGCCACCTCGACGAGGCTGAGCTTGCGCAGGCCGACCCGGGTGATCTCGGCCACGGCGGCGTCCAGGATCACGCTGCGGGTGTCGGTCGCCTCCACCAGGGCCATGCCGAGACGCTACCCTCGATGTGACATTCTGTCAATAAATGTAACGACAATAGAGGCAACTATGTCCAGCTCCCTGGGCGGCAACCCCCGGCACCGTGCTACAACGGCCAGCCGATGAGGACGCGCAGGCTCGTCGGCGCAGTCGCACTCGGATCGGTGGGGGCCGCCGTGGCCCACCAACGCTGTCGCCGCGCCTGGGCCCGGGCGCCCGACCCCTGCGGCCCGGAGGGGATGGCGCTGCCCGCCGGGGACGAGCACAAGGTGGTGACCGACGACGGCGCCGTCCTGTCGGCCACCGTGGCGGGTCCTGCGGGCGGCCCACCGGTGCTGCTCGCCCACTGCTTCCTCTGCACCCGCGACGTCTGGGGGGGCGTCGCCCGCCGGCTGGTCGCCGGTGGGCATCGGGTCCTGCTCTACGACCACCGCGGGCACGGGACCTCGACGCTCGGCGCGGAGCCGCTCACCATCGGCCGGCTCGGCACCGACGTCCGCGTCGTGCTGGAGCACTTCGGCCTCGAGGATGCCGTGCTCGCCGGGCACTCCATCGGCGGCATGGCCGCGCAGGCCTTTGCCGTCGACCACCCCGAGGTCGTGGCGCAGCGTCTGCGGGGCCTGGTGCTGGTGGCCACCTCCGCCCGCCCGTCGCCGATGCCGACGACGTCGACCACGGTCGAGCGCATCCTCGGGGAGCACGCGCTGCGGATGCCCGAGGCCACGATCGGCCACGCGGCGGTGCGGGGCGCCTTCGGGCGAGCGTCACCCCCCGCGCCGCACCTGGAGTACGTGCGGGCGCGGGTGGGGGCGACCATGCCGGCGGCACGCGTCGAAGGGGCGGTCGCCATCTCGCACATGGACCTGCGCCAGCGGCTCGGGGCCGTGGCGGTCCCCACCACGGTGGTCGCCGGCGGTCTCGACCTGCTCCTCCCGCCCTATCACGCCCGCTCGCTCGTGCGGCATCTCCCCGGCGCGCGCCTCGAGCTCCTGCCCGGCGTCGGGCACATGGTGCCGATGGAGGCGCCCGACCAGCTGTCCGAGGTGATCGCCAGCCACGTCTCGTCGTGATCGTGCGCCGCGCCCGGCCCCGAGGGGCGGTCGCCGGGCTGCGCACCTAGCGAAGCAGGTCGGCGGCGTCCTTCTGGGCGGCGGTGATGACGTCGACGATCTCGTCGCCGATGAGCTCGTCGCGCTCGAGCAGCGCGTCGCGCAGCGCCTCGACGATCGCCCGGTGGTCCTCGAGCATCACCCGTACGTCGTCCTTGGCCCGGCGCAGGAGCGCCTCGACCTCCTGGCGGCCGGCGTCGGTGCCCACCACCCGCGAGACGATGTTGCCCTCGATGGGAGAGGCGATCGCCTCCGAGGAGATGAGCGTCGAGCCCATGCCCAGGCTCCCCACCATCAGGCAGGCGTTGGTCGTCGCCGCCTGGAGGTCCGCGGCCACGCCGCTCGAGGTCTCGCCGAAGAAGATCTCCTCGGCCGCCATGCCGCCGAACGCGATCTGGATCATGGCCTCGATCTCCGAGCGCGTGCGGGTGAAGCGCTCCTCGGACTCGGAGTGGGCGAGCAGGCCCAAGGCGTCCTTGCGCTTGATGATCGAGAGCACTTCGAGCTTGCGCCCGGTGCCCACCAGGTAGGCGACGGCGGCGTGCCCGGACTCGTGGGTGGCGATGGTGCGGCGCTCGGCCTCGGTGTACTCGACGGGCTGGCCCAGGCCGATCTCCTCGGTCATCTTCGCCTTCTGCAGGTCCGTCCAGCTGAGCCGGTCCGCACCGCGGCGCAGCGCCCACACCAGCGCCTCGTCCAGGAGGTGCTCGATCATCACCGGCGAGTACCCGAAGGTCAGGGCGGCGAGGGTGTCGCGGCGCTGAGGGTCGTCGAGCTCGTCGTCGTGCGCCTTCTTCTCCAGGTAGTAGTCGATGATGTCGCGCCGGCCCGCACGCGACGGCAGGTCGAAGTAGATCGAGCGGTCGAAACGACCGGGGCGCAACAGCGCGGGGTCGAGGTCGAAGGCCCGGTTGGTGGCGCCGATCACGAGGATGTTGGCCGGCTGGGGCGGGCGCTTCTTGCGCTGGTGCGCCGCGGGCAGCCAGGCGTTCACCAGGTCGACGAATTTCCCCCGCAGGCGCTGCATGGCCGGCGGCTGGTCGAAGCTCTGGAGCTGGATCAGCAGCTCGTTCACGACGCCGGCCACGCCGTCGTGGTGGCGGCCGACGCCGCCCATGCCGCCGCGGGCCCCGCCGATGGCGTCGATCTCCTCGATGAAGCCGATGGCCCCGCCCTCCCGACGCGCGTAGGTGCGCAGCGCCTTGAAGTAGGAGCGGATCTTGCGATTGGTCTGGCCGTAGAACATCGACTGGAACGCCGACGACGACACGAAGAGGAAGGGCACGCCCGCTTCGGCCGCCATGGCCTTGGCCATGTAGGTCTTGCCCGTGCCCGGCGGCCCCTCGAAGAGGATGGCCCTGCGGGCGGTGCCGCCCATGGTCTCGGCGAAGATCTTGTGCCCGAGGAACAGGTTCAGGCTCTTGACCACCTCGTCGACCACCGGACCCGCGCCGCGCACGTCGGCCAGCGTCACGTCGATCTCGCCCGGGCGGTACAGGACGTGGGGGGAGCGGCCCGCGCCGAGCAGCGGGCCGATCAGGGCCACGGCGAATATGGCGATGAGGATCATCGCCGGGAGGTAGGGGACGAGGGCGTGCGGGAAGTGCGGCACCACGAACGGCCCGCGGTGCCAGAGCAGGTCCCGGACGGCGAGGTACGCGGCGACGGGCAGGAGCACCAGGACGGCGCGCCGCATCCGCGACTGGCGGCCCCGCTCGCGCGCCGCGCCCACGTCGGCTGCGTCCACCCGGATCACCCCGGACTGCCCGAGCACCTCGAGACCCGCGTTCCCCGCGTCCCGGCCCTCGACCGTGTGCGCCCCTGCCCGTGGTCCCATCGTCCTGCCCCCTGCTTCTTCTGCCCCGAGCACCACTGTGCGTGGCTCTACTCACACAACGGGCAACGCCCGGCCAAATCACGGCCAACTCTCCCGAAAGGACGGCTGATGAGGGCATTTCACGGGAAACGTGGGCCGGCGAGGGCCGCCCCCGCCGACGGTCACATCGGGTGGCGAGGCGACCCCGGCGGCCGGCGCCGCATTGTTAGCCTTGGGTGCCATGTCCAACGGCCGCCCCCCGGCGGATGCGCGCGCCGGCACGCGCCAACGTGCCCGCCGGCCCGTCCCCAACGAGGAGGGTCTGCGCTCGCTCGGCGAGCAGATGCAGCGTTCGGCGGCCGCCCCCCGGCGCGGCCGGTCCGGCGCCGGCCCGAGCGGCCCCGACGGGCCCGACGGCCCCCTGGACGTGACGGGGTCCCAGCCCTATCCCGACCCACGCGACCCGCTCGGCCGGCGGACGCGCCGGGGCCGGCGCAAGATGCGGCGCTGGACCAAGGTGTTGCTCGTGTCGGGCCTGGTGCTCGTCGTGCTGGTGGGGGCGGTGGCGGGATACCTCGGGTACCTCAACAGCCTGATCCATCGCATCAAGGTGCTCGGGCTGTCGTCCGGGGCGACATCGGGCGCGCTGGCCAACACCGAGAACATCCTCCTCGTGGGCTCGACGTCGCGCTGCGACCTCAAGGTCCAGAACCTTGCCTACGGCCTGTGCTCGAACGGGGTGACCGGCGTCAACAGCGACGTCGTGATGGTGCTGCACCTGAACCCGAGCACGCACTCGGTGTCGATCATCTCGATCCCCCGTGACCTGTTCGTGCCCAACGCCCGCACCTCGGGCGCGAACAAGATCGACGCCGCGCTGGCCCAGAGCCCGAGCCAGCTCGTCGCGGCAATCCAGGAGGACTTCGGCATCCCGATCCAGCACTACGTGGAACTCAACTTCGACACCTTCGCGGGCGTGGTCGACGCGCTCGGGGGCATCGACATGTACTTCCCCGAGCCCGTGTTCGACGACTACTCGGGACTGGTGGTGCTGGCGCCGGGGTGCATCCATCTCGACGGCACCCGCGCCCTGCAGGTGGTGCGGGCTCGGCACCTCCAGTACAAGGGGCCCGGGGTCACGGCCACGAACTACCACTACTGGCCCCAGGAGGCCCAGAGCGACCTGGCCCGCATCCGCCGGGACCACGAGTTCCTCCGGGTCCTGGCCACAGCGGTGTCCCACCAGGGTCTCGGGAACCCGCTCACCGACCGCCAGATCATCGCCAGCGTCGCCTCGCAGCTGACCGTGGACGGCGGGTTCGGCGCCACCGACATGGTCAACCTCGTGCTCACCTTCCATTCGGTGAACGTGGGCAGCGCGCCGCAGCTCACCATCCCGGTGATGGAGTCGTCGTCGCTCACCTACTACTACCAGGGATACGACTACGGGAACATCGAGTTCCCGAGCGAGCCCCAGGACCAGCAGGTGATCGACCAGGCGCTCGGTGTCAGCTCCTCGATCGACACCATGACCGGCAAGCCCCTGCCCGGTCCCGGCAGCGTCACGGTGTCGGTGCTCAACGGCAGCGGCGTGGCCAACCAGGCGGCGGACACCTCCAGCGCACTCGGCGCGCTCGGCTTCTCGATGGTCGGGCTCGGCGACGTGGCGTCGCCGGCGACCCAGTCCGAGACGGTCGTGTACTACAGCGGGCCGAGCACCGAGGCCGCCGCCGAGGCGGTGGCCCACTCCCTGTCGGGCGCGGTCATCATGGCCCAGGGGCCGACGACCGACGGCGCGCAGGTCACCGTCGTCACAGGCAGCGACTTCTCGGTGAACCCGCCGCCGGCGACCGGGAGCGGCGGCACCGCGTCGACTGCCGCGCCGGGCGGCGTCACGGCGAGCACGGCCGCCACCACCGCAGCGTCCGGAGCCGCCGGGGTGTCGGATTCGGGGTCGTTCAGCGCGCCGACGCCCGCCACCGAGGTGCTCCAGCCCTGGGACCCCCGCTCGTGCACGCCGTCTGGCGGCGAGGGCCCGTAGGCCTCAGGCGCTGCGCGTCGGGAACCACCCGGTGACCGCCGCCTCCAGGCGCCGGCGGTGCGTTCGGTAGAGCTCGGCCGCACCGGCAAGGTCGACCTCCTCGAAGACCACGCGCTCGCCCGGCGCGCAGCGACCGAGCTCGGCGAGGTCCGCACGCACCACCGTCGCCGGCACGGGGTAGCCGCCGACCGTGGCGTGGTCGCACCCGAGGACGATGGGCGCGCCATCCGGTGGCACCTGGACCGCCCCGGTGACGACCCCACGCGACGCGATCGCCGGTGGGGCGCCTGCGGGCCGGGGGCCGCGCAGGCGAACACCCACCCGGTTGGTGGCATCGCCGACCACCCAGTCGGACCCGCACAGCGCGGCCATGCCCTCGGGCCAGGGGTCGGGCCCGGCGACGACGTGCACGACCCGGGTGCCCGCCGTGCGCCCGGGCAGGGGGACGAGCCGGGCCCGGGGCCGGCTCGGCGCGCCGAGGGCGAGGACGTCGCCGCGGCGCAGCGGGCCCGGACCGAGCCCGCACAGCACGTCCGACGAGCGGCTGGCGAGGACGACAGGCGACTCCACCCCGCCGTCGACCGCCAGATAGGCGCGCAGGGGGTCGCGCACGGCTCCCACCACGAGGGTCTGGCCGGGGGCGACGGGCACGACCGCATGGGTGGGGACGCGCCGCCCGTCGAGCGCCAGCGCGGCGTCGCCCACCAGCGCCGCGTGCACGGGAGCGGTGAAGCGCAGGGCCGGTCCCCGTCCGGTGCATTCGAAGGCCGCGGCCCCGGGTTCGTTGCCCACCAGCGCGTTGGCCAGGGAGAGGGCGTCGGGGTCCGCGGCCCCTGCGCGCGGCACCCCGATCGACGCCACGCCCCTCCTCCCGGCGTCCTCGACCAGCGTGAACAGCCCTGGCTCCTCCACGACGACCCCGCGCGCCCCGTGCGCGGGGTCGTTCCCGATCTCGAGCAGCGGGCGTGCGCCGGCGGGCTCGTCGGGCGCGGGGACGTCGGCGGCGTCGACCGGGACGATCCGGACACGGTCGCCCGGCTGCAGGACCGCGAAGGGCGCCGTGGCAGGGTCGAAGAGCCGGCGCCCGGCGCGCCCCACCAGGTGCCAGCCGCCGGGCGTGGCCGCGGGGTACACGCCGGCGAAGCCGCCGGCGAGGGCGAAGGACCCGGCCGGCACGACGGCCCGGGGAGTGGCCCGCCGGGGGATGGCGGCCAGCACCGGTGGGAGCCCGACGAGATAGCCGAAGCCCGGCGAGAAGCCCACGAACGCCACTTCGAGGGACGCCGCCTCGAGCAGTCGCACCACGGCCGCGGGGGTGAGTCCGGCACTCGCGGCAACCTCGGGGAGGTCCGGGCCGTCGAAGGCCACGGGGATCTGGACGGTGCGCCGCTCCCGGTCGGTCCTCGGCGCCGGCGCCAGCGACGCGAGCGCGTCGGACAGGGCCGCCACGCCCACGGTGTCGGGCGCGCCAGGCTCGAGGATGACGGTGACCGAGCGGAAGCCGACGACCACCTCCTCCACGCCGGCCCCGCCAGGGGTGACGCCCGCGTGGGCCAGGGCCGTCGCCAGCGCCCAGGCTTCGTCCGTCGAGCCCGTCTCGACGACCACCCCCGAGTCGGCGAAGCGCCCGACGGCGCGCGGCGCGGTCATGGGGCGAAGCTGGCGATGGCCACGCCGGCGGTGTCGAGGGCGCCACGGATCCGCCGGGCGATGTCGAGCGCGCCCGGGGTGTCGCCGTGGACGCAGATCGACGACGGCGACAGCGACAGCACGGTGCCGTCGACGGCGTGCACCGTCCCGGCCAGCGCCAGCGACCGCGCCCGCCGGGCCGCCTCGTCGGGATCGGTGCACAGGGCGCCGGGACGTCCGCGCTCCCGGAGGGACCCGTCGGCCTCATAGGCGCGATCGGCGAACGCCTCGGTCGCCACCCGCACCGCGCGCCCCTCCGCCGCGGCGAGGGCCGCCGAGCCGGGTGGGACCAGCAGGACGACGTCGTGCGCGTCGCCGAACACGTCGAAGGCGTCGAGCACCGCGCCCGCCACGGCGGCGTCCAGCGACGCCCGGTGGTAGAGGGCACCGTGGGCCTTCACATAGCGGACCCGGGTGCCCTGCGCGCGCGCCACCTCCTCGAGGGCGGCCAGCTGGCGGCGCACCGAGGCGGTGAGCTCGGACGCCTCGACGGCCATCGGGCGGCGGCCGAACCCCGCCCGGTCGTCGTAGGAGGGGTGCGCGCCGATCACCACGCCGCGCGCCGACGCCGCGGCCACGATGTCGCGCATCGACACCAGGTCGCCTGCGTGGCCGCCGCAGGCCACGCTGGCGCTGGTCACCAGGTCGAGCAGGGCCTCGTCCCCTGCGACGCCCTCCCCGACGTCGGCGTTGAGATCGACCGACGCCGTGGGGCGCGGGAGCGTGGGCGTCGGCGCCATGTGGGTCAGAGGCCCAGGCCCCGGCCGACCATGGCCTCGACGAGGCACGGACCGGGCGTGGCCAGCGCCCGCTCGAGTTGCGTCGTGAACTCCTCGGCCGTGGTCGCCCGGGTGGCCGGCACGCCCATGCCGGTGGCCAGGGCGGTGAAGTCGAGCGAGGGCCGATCGAGCTCGAGCATGTCCCGCGCCCGCGGACCCGCGGACTGCGCCCCGACCCGGGCGAGCTCGAGCTCCAGAATGGCGTACGAGCCGTTGTTGAAAACCACCGTGGTCACGTCCAGGCCTTCGCGCGCCTGGGTCCACAGCGACTGCAGCGTGTACATGGCGCTGCCGTCGGCCTCCAGCGACACCACCCGGCGGCCGGGGCAGGCCACGGCCGCACCGGTGGCCACCGGCATCCCCTGGCCGATGGCCCCGCCGGTGAGGCTCAGCCAGGTGTGCCGGGGTGCGCCGGCGGTGGCGCCCGGCAGGAACAGGCTCGAGGTGTTGGCCTCGTCGGAGACGATGGCGTCCTCGGGGAGGAGCGCGCCGACGGCGGCCGCGGCGGTGACCGGGTTCAGCGCGCCACTCGGGCGATCGGGACGCGCCGGCGGCTGGAGCACGGCGGCGTCGGCCGGCGCGCCCAGGGCCTCCGCCAGGGCCTCGAGCGCACCGGGCCCGTCGTCCCCGGGGGTGGCGAGCACGTGGACCTCGCAGCCCTCGGGGACGAGGGACCCGGGCGTGCCCGGATACGCGAAGAACGACGCCGGCGCACCGGCCTCGACCAGCACCAGGTGGCGCACGCCGCGCAGCTGCTCGGCCACCATCTCGCCCAGGTAGGCCAGGCGCTCCACGGCGGGCAGGCCCGCCCCGCGCTCGAGGACCGAGGGGAAGGTCTCGGCCATGAGCTTGGCGCCGCGGTGCGCCGCCACCCTGCTGCCGGCGACCAGGCCGCGGGCGCGCACGGCGCTCCCGCCCAGGAGGACCACGGCCGGCTCACCGCCGGCCAGGACCTTCGCCGCGTGCTCGAGCGCGTCGGCCGGCACCGCTCGCAAGGCGGGCACCGGCCGCGGGGGCGCCACCGCGGCGCCGTCGGTCCAGGACAGGTCGGCGGGCACCACGAGCGTGGCCACACCGCCGGGCGCCCCGCGGGCCGCGGCCACGGCGTCGGCGGTGTCGCCCGCCAGCGAGGCGAGGTCCTCGGAGGAGCGGTACCAGGTCGACACCGGACGGGCCAGGCTCTCGATGTCCGTCTGCAGTGGCGCGTCGAAGCGTCGGTGGCCGACGGCGTGGTCGCCGACGACGTTGACCACCGGCGTGCGGGCGCGGCGCGCGTTGTGCAGGTTGGCGATGCCGTTGCCCAGTCCCGGCCCGAGGTGCAGGAGCGTGGCCGCGGGCCTGCCCGCCATGCGGCCGTAGCCGTCGGCGGCGCCGGTGACCACGCCCTCGAAGAGGCCCAGGACGGCTCGCATCTCGGGGACGTCGTCGAGTGCGGCGACGAAGTGCATCTCCGAGGTGCCGGGGTTGGTGAAGCAGACGTCGACGCCCGCGCCCACCAGCGTGCGCATCAGCGCGTGCGCCCCCTTCATCCGAGGAGCTTCCCCGGGTTGAGGATCCCGTCGGGATCGAAGACGGCCTTGATCTGGCGCATGAGCTCCACCTTCACCGGGTCCTCGAGCTCGAGGAAGTACGGGCGCTTCTCCGTGCCGATGCCGTGCTCCGCCGAGATCGCCCCGCCGAGCTCCATGCCCTGCTGGTAGACGGCGCGCATGAGCCCGGCGCGCCGGGGTCCGTCGGGCTGGAACACCGACAGGTGGATGTTGCCGTCGCCGACGTGGCCGCAGCCCGTGACGAGCGCGCCGAACTCGTCGGCGATGGCCGCCACCCCGGCCAGGTACCGGGGGATGGCGGCGCGGGGGACCACCACGTCGATGATGTCGTCCGCACCGGCGGCCTTGGCCACGAAGAACGCCTTCTCCCGGGCCGAGATGAGATCGGCACCGGCGTGCGGCGGCAGCACGTACACGTCCATGGCGCCGAGGGACTCGAGCAGGCCGCCCGCGTCGGTCACGTCCTCCTCGACCCGGTCCTCGTCCATCCCCTCCAGGACGACGACCAGGTAGGCGAGCGCCTCGTCGCGCACGTCGGCGGGGATGCCGAGGTCCAGCCCCACGTTCCCGGTGATCGCGCCCATCGTGAGCGCGTCGATGTACTCGAGGACCCTCGGCGCCACGCCGGCGTGGACGAGACGCGGCACCGCGGTGCTCACCGCGTCGAGGGTGCGGAACGGGGCGAGCAGGGTGACGGCGTGCGCAGGGCGCGGCTGGAGCTTGAGGATCGCCTCGGTGACGAGCGCGAGGGTTCCTTCGGAGCCCACGAGCAGCTGGGTGAGGTCGTAGCCGGTCGAGGTCTTGACGTACTTGCCGCCGGTGCGGATCACCGCGCCCGATGCCAGCACGGCCTCGAGCCCGAGGATGTGATGGCGGGTGACGCCGTACTTGATGGCCCGCATGCCGCCGGCGTTGGTGGCCACGTTCCCGCCGAGCGAGGCAGTGCTCTCACCCGGGAAGACGGGGTAGACGAGGCCGAGCGGCTCGGTCGCGGCGTCGAGCTGCTCGAGCGTGACCCCGGGCTCGACGACCGCCACGTGGTTGTCGGCGTCGAGCTCGAGGATCGTGTCCATGCGCTCGAAGACGACCAGGACGGCGTCCGCCTGCGCGATGGCGCCGCCCGACAGGCCCGTGCCGCTGCCCCGGGCGACAACCGGCACCCGCGCCTCGTGGGCGATGCGCAGGACCGCCGCGACCTCCTGCGTCGTCCGGGGGCGGACCACGGCGCGGGGGATGCCGGGCGCCGCCGTCAGCGCCTCGTCGTGGGTGTAGTCGGGCGACACGGCCTCGCCGGCGAGCACGTGCGCACCGCCCACCGCGGCCGACAGGTCGTCGAGGAGGCTCCCCATCGCCGCCACCCTACGCCGGGCCGGGCGCGGCGGCGCCGGTCGTTCCCTAGCGCAGGTCGACGACGACGGACCGGGCGGCCTTGTCGTGGACCGCCTGGCGCCCGGGGTCCCACAGCGGCCAGAGCATGTCGAGCACCCAGGGGAGCAAGAGGTAGGGGACGAGGAAGGCGCTGACGATGAGGGAGCGCACGAGCCCTCTGGCCGCCCCCAGCTGCCCTCCGCTCGCCGCGTCGCGCACTGCGATCCCCATCGTCATGGCCCCCAGCGTCTGTCCCCGCCGGCTCCCGGTGAGGAAGGTGAAGTACGCGGTGTTGACGAGGTAGAGGAGCGCCACCGCGGCGAACAGGTTGCCGGCCCGCCAGTGGATGTCGTACCCGCCGCCCGACAGCGGCCGCACGTCCGGGCGGGTGACCACGAGCGTGATCACGCCTCCGAGGAGCCCGGCCACCACCGCGTCGAGGAGGAAGGCCAGCACCCGCTTCGCCCACGCGGCCAGCGGCCGGCCCAGGGGGTCGAGCGGCCCCCGGGGCCGGCGGCCGTCGTCACCGTGCCCGGCGCCCGGTGGCGTGTCCGACCAGGGGGGCGGCGCGGTCGGCGGGGCGGGCCGGGGGGGTGGCGGCCAGTCTGGCGGCGGCCAGGGCTCGCCGTGGCCGGTTGACGGTTCGTCGGGCATCGCGGTGGCTGGTCATATTGGCACGATCGCCGCCCGGTGGGCACGATCGCCGCCCGGTGGGCCCCGGTGGGCACGATCCGCTCCCGGTGGGGGAGAATCGCCCCTTATGAATTGGGTCGACCTGGTGCTCCTCGCCCTCGTCGCGCTGTCGGCCGTCCAGGGCATGCGGCTGGGGGCGACGATGCAGGTCTTCTCCTTCGGCGGCTTCTGGCTGGGGCTCTTCGTCGGGGCGCTCATCGTCCCCCACGTCATGCGCTTTGCCCATGGCAACGTCTCGCGCGCGCTGGTCGCCGCGGTGGTGATCTTCGGCACCGCGGGCATCCTCAGCACGGCCGGGCGCTACATCGGCGCCCGCTCGAGCCACGCGCTCCAGCGGGTCAAGCTCGGGCCGGCGGACTCGGTGCTCGGCGTGGCCGTGGCCGTGGTCGCCACCTTGTTCATCGCATGGTTCACGGCCCTCGTGATCGAGAACAGCAACTTCACGTCGCTCAACGCCGCCATCCAGCAGTCCCGCATCGTGCGGGCCATGGACAACCTGCTCCCGGCGCCGCCCACGATCCTGGCCCGGGTGAAGTCGTTCCTCGCCTCGGAGGGCTTCCCCGTCGTCTTCGCCGGGCTCTCACCCCAGGCGTCCGCGCCGGTGACCCTGCCGGCCGACTCCCAGGTGCGTGCCGCGGTGCTGAGCGCGGGCCCCTCGACGCTGCAGGTCGAGGGAGAGGGGTGTGGCGTCATCCAGGAGGGCTCGTCCTTCGTCGTCGCCCCCGGTCTGGTCGTGACCAACGCACACGTGGTCGCAGGCGTGCACCACATCCAGGTCCTCGACAACGGCCGAAGCCGTGACGCGGTGCCCATCTGGTTCGACCCGGAGCTCGACGTCGCCGTCCTGCGGGTCCCGGGCCTCGACGAGCCCCCGTTGTCCGTCGACACCCGGACGTTCTCGCGCGGGACGTCCGGAGTCGTGCTCGGCTACCCCGGCGGCGGGCCCTTCACCTACAGCCCCGCCGGCATCACGAATACCTTCGACGCCACCGGCCTCGACATCTACGGAACGAGCTCCACCACCCGCGCGGTGTACGAGCTGCAGGCCGTCGTGCGTCCCGGCAATTCCGGCGGCCCCCTGGTGGCGTCGGCGGACGGCTCGAGCCCGGCCAACGGCACGGTGATCGGGCTCGTGTTCGCCCGCTCGACCACCAACCCGGAGGTCGGCTACGCGCTGGCGATGGGCCAGGTGATGGTCGACGTCGGCCGGGCGGAGCATGCGAACAGCCCGGTCGGCACCGGCAACTGCACCTCCTGAGGCGCCAGAATGCCGCCATGACGCTGCCGATCGAGGGCTACGGCCTCGTCGGGGACACCCACACCGCCGCCCTCGTGGGCGCCAACGGGTCGATCGACTGGCTCTGCCTTCCCCGATTCGACTCGCCGGCCTGCTTCGCCCGGCTCCTCGGCGACGACCGCCACGGCTACTGGCAGCTGCGGCCTGTCGGAGACGACGCGTCGTCGACGCGCCGCTACCGGGGCGACACCCTCGTGCTGGAGACGGAGTTCACCACCGACGGCGGCGTGGTGCGCGTCGTCGACTGCATGCCGCCGCGCGAGGGGCGCCCGCAGGTGGTCCGGGTGGTGGTCGGTGTCGAGGGCACCGTCGACATGGCCATGGACCTGGTCATGCGCCTCGACTACGGCCAGATCGTGCCCTGGGTGCGCCGCATCGACGGGTTGCTGACGGCCGTCGTCGGTCCCGACGCCCTGGCCCTGTGGACGCCGGTGGAGACCCACGGCAGGGACATGACGACGGTGGCGCGCTTCGCCGTCACCGCCGGCCAGCACATTCCCTTCGTCCTCACCTGGTACCCGTCGCACGAGCGCCCGCCTCGCCCGGTCGACGCCCGCTTCGCCGTCGCCGACACCGTCAGCTGGTGGGAGGCTTGGTCGTCGATGTGCACCTACGAGGGGGAGTGGCGCGATGCCGTGATGCGGTCGCTCATCACGCTGAAGGCCCTGACCTACCAGCCCACCGGGGGGATCGTCGCCGCGCCGACGACGTCGCTCCCCGAGACGCTGGGCGGCGTGCGCAACTGGGACTACCGCTATTGCTGGCTGCGCGACGCGACCCTGACGCTCCAGGCCCTCATGCGCGGCGGGTACCACGAGGAGGCGCTCGACTGGCGCGACTGGCTGCTGCGCGCCGTGGCCGGCGACCCGGCCGCGCTCCAGATCATGTACGGCCCCGCCGGCGAGCGGCGCCTCGACGAGTGGGAGGTGGACGCGCTCCCGGGCTACGAGGGGTCACGTCCCGTGCGGATCGGCAACGCCGCCTCGGGGCAGTACCAGCTCGACGTGTACGGCGAGGTCATGTCGGCGCTGTTCGAGGCGACCGAGGCAGGCGATGCGCCCACCCGCTCGACCTGGGACCTGCAGACGGCGTTGCTCGAGTTCCTCGAGACGGGGTGGACCGAGCCCGACGACGGCATCTGGGAGGTGCGCGGCCCACGCCGGCACTTCACCCATTCCAAGGTCATGGCCTGGGTGGCCGTGGACCGGGCGGTGCGGACGATCGAGGGCTGTGCGGGGATCGACGGCCCGCTCGAGCGCTGGCGCGCGCTGCGCGACGAGATCCATGCCGAGGTGCTGGAGAAGGGGTTCAACGGGTCCGTCGGCGCCTTCACGCAGTACTACGGGTCCGACGCGCTCGACGCCAGCCTCCTCATGGTCCCGCTCGTGGGGTTCCTGCCCCCCGACGACAGCCGCGTCGTCTCGACGATCGAGGCCATCGGACGCGACCTCACCGAGAACGGCTTCGTGCTCCGCTACCGGGCCGCCGAGGCGCACGACGTCGACGGCCTCCAAGGCCACGAGGGCGCGTTCTTGCCCTGCTCGTTCTGGATGGTCGACTGCCTGCAGGCCATCGGCCGGCGCGACGAGGCCCGGCGGCTGTTCGAGCGCCTGCTGGGGCTGCGCAACGACCTGGGGCTCCTGTCCGAGGAGTACGACGCCTCGGCGGGGCGCCTGGTGGGGAATTTCCCGCAGGCCTTCTCGCACGTGTCGCTGGTCAACGCCGCCTTCAACCTGAGCGCCCACGCGCCCGACGCGACCAAGGCGCGGACCGCGCGGGCGCTGCTCCGCCGAGCCGCGCCGGGCCGCACCCGGGCGGAGCATCGATGAGCACCCGCGAGATCGCCCCCGGCGTGACGGAGATCGACACCCTGCTCGGTGGCTGGGACCAGGTCACCGCGGGGTACCTGATCGCCGGTCCGGCGCCCGTCCTGGTCGAGACGGGGAGCCAGAGCTCGGTGCCCGCCCTCCTCGATGCGCTCGACACGCTGGGCGTCGGGCCCGAGGAGCTGGCCGGTGTGGCGGTGACCCACATCCACCTGGACCACGCCGGCGGGGTGGGGGACGTGGCCCGCGCCTTCCCCCGCGCCACGGTGTACGTCCACGAGAAGGGCGCGCGCCATCTCGCCGATCCCACCCGCCTGGTCGACTCCGCGTCGCGTGTCTACGGCCCGCTGCTCGACTCGCTCTACGGGCGCCTCGACCCGACGCCGGCCGAGCGCATCCACGTCCTGGCCGACGGCGAGGAGATCCGGGTCGGTCCCGACCGCGCGCTGGTGACGGTGGACTCGCCCGGGCATGCGAAGCACCACCTAGCCCTGCACGACTCGGTGAGCGGGATCCTCTTCGCGGGCGACGCGGTGGGGGTGCGGCTCCCCGACGCGGGCGTGCTGCGCCCGTCGACGCCCCCGCCCGACTTCGACCTGGACCAGGCCCTGCACTCGCTCGCGCGCTTCGGGGCCCGGCGCCCGTCGGGGTTGGCCCTGGCCCACTACGGCCTCCTGGCCGATCCCGGCGACGTCCTCGCCGAGGCGTCGGAGACCCTCCGCCGCTGGGCCGCGGTCGCCGAGGGGGCATGGAAGCGGGGCGAGGACATCGCCGCCGCCTTGGACGCGGCGTTCGCCTCGGACCTCACCGGCGTGGACCCCGCGCACCGCGAGAAGCTCGAGACCCTCAACGGCGTGCACTCCAACGCCGCCGGGTTCCGGCGCTGGCTCGAGACCCGCCACCCTGGCGGGAGCCACCCGCACGACCTGGCATGATGTCCGCCATGTCACGACGCCTCCGCGCCATCGCCCCGCTCTTCGTCGTCGCCCTGGGGGCCGCCGCATGCTCCGGCGGCAACAACGTCCCGGCGAACTCCTCGGGGTTCGGCTCCACCGCGGCCTACCAGGGGACGCCGGCCGCGGTCGTGACGCTCAAGTACTCGAGCTTCGAGCCGTCGGTGACCACCGTCAGCCCGGGTCAGACCGTGCTCTGGTCGTGGCAGGACTCGGGGATCACCCACAACGTGCGCGTCTACTCGCCGCAGGGCATCGTGCTCGCACAGAGCCCCACCATGGGCACGGGCACCTGGTCGTACACCTTCACCGACCCGGGCACCTATCCCTATGTCTCCACCGTCGACGCCCGCATGGGCGGGACGGTGATCGTCCGCCAGTAGGGTCCCCCGGGCACGGACCACGTCGTGGCGCAGGCTGCGGCGCACGGTCCCCCGGCGCCAAACGTGTCACCCGGCGTCGGGGTGCGGACTTTCGGCCCTGTGGGCTCCGTCCGCCGACCGTCACGCTGCAGGCATGGGGGGACCATCAGGCTCGATCGGCTGCGACGGCACGATCATCGTCCACGAGGACTGGTCGTACATCTGCACGGACCCGTCGTGCGCCTCGTCCGAGAGCCGCATCGTGGCCATGGGCCGGCACTCGTGGTTCCTGGCCTGCCGCGACGTCCTCGGGGACGCGTGCCCGGTGTGCCGGCTCGTCCGCAGCCGGCGGGAGATGCTCGAAGGCGCATCGCCGGCGCGGGTCGCAACGACTCCCTAGGATCCGCGTCGTCCGACCGAGACTCGGAGGTCCGTCATGACGCAGCCGGTCCCGCCGACCGCCCCGGGGCCGCCGCCGATGCCGGCGGTCGACAGGATCCATGCTGCGTGGCAGCGCCGCTACGAAACGGACTACCTCTTCTCGTACTGGACGGCGCTGGGCTGGTCCGTGCTCACCCTCGGGATCTTCGCCTACTACGTCTTCTACCAGCTGGTGCGCCGGATGCGCGACCACAACGCCCGCCGGGTCGAGCTCTTCGACGGGGCGCTCGGCTTCGCCTGGGAGGAGGCGGGACGCCGCGGCCTGCAGGAGGAGCTCACGCCTTCGTTCCAGCGCGCCGAGGCGCACATGGTCGTGCTGCGGTCCATGCAGGGGGACTTCCGTGACCCGGCCGTGTGGCTCCTCCTCGCCATCGTCACCGGGATCGCCCAGATCGTGGCCTTCGTGCTGCTGGACATGGACCTGGTGAAGCACGATCGCTCCGAAGTCGGGGTCGAGTACGAGCTGGCGCTCATCTACGGGCGCTTCGGCCAGGCCGTGCCCGCCCCCGACCAGAGCCGGGTGAAGGGCCAGAACAACTACGTGGGACGCATCGTGGCCACCATCTTCACCTTCGGGATCTACCTGTTCTGGTGGTACTACAACCAGATGACGGACCCCAATCGCCACTTCGAGGGCAACTGGCCCCAGGAGGACGCCCTGGTGGCGGCCATCCAGGCACTGCGCTGATCTGAGCATCTGGGGCCGCCCGCTCGCGTCGCCGTCGGAAATCCCTCACGCCGCGGCGCCCGGGTGCCGATGCATCCTCGATGGACAACGTCGAGGACCTGCTCATGGAGGCGCGTCCGAGCGTGCTCGGTCGGCACCTGGCGTGGCTCGTGGATCAGAGCCACGCGGTGCCCCAGGTCTCGCCGCGCCGGACCCTCATCGAGGACCAGGCGGGCATCCTGATCGACGCGCTCGACCGGCGGGACTGCTACGCGGTGGTGGCGAGGGCGATCCGCGAGCCGTGGGTGGACGAGCCGGGGGAGGTCGACGACGACGTGGCCTCGTATGCGGGCCGCCTGGGGATGTGCATCGTGGGCCAGCCCGAGTACTCGCCCTACGTCGCCCTGGCCCGCAGCGCGGCGAAGCTCGCCGCGTCGACGATGCGCGCCGCCGAGGAGGGTGCGCGCGTGGCCTCCTGACCGCGGCGACGCCCGGGCGCGCCGTCAGGCCAACGGGCCGTCCGGCTGCCCGGTGTCGAGCGCGCCCGCCATCTCGACGGCCCACGTCAGCGCGTCGAGCGCGGCCTGCGCCAGCGCGGGCTCCCCGAGGCCGGTGCGAGGCGGCGCGTCGAGCCGGCCCAGCTGGCGGCCGATCACGTCGGCGACCACGGCACCGAGGCGGCCGTGGTGGGCCACGACGGCGTCGCGCACCTCGTCGGTGACGGGCAGCGAGCGCATGACCTCCTCGATGGGCGCGCCCAGCAGGACGTCGAGACCCGACAGGAGCCCGGCCATGAAGGCGGACGACGCCAGGCCCGGGTCCAGCGCGGCGCCGACGAGCTCGGCCATGCGCGCCCGGGTCAGCGTGGTGACGATCATCTCGTCGCTGGCCGTGCCCTTGTCGGTCAGCAGGAGCAACGCGACCCAGCCCTGGAGCCGTCGCCAGCCCACGAGGACGAGGGCCTCCCGGATGGAGCCGACCGCCCGGCGCATCCCCCCGGCGGCACCGATGCCGGCCACCTGGAGCAGCTGATGGGTCATGGCCGGGTCGGTGCGCACGATGCCCTCGATCTCGGCCACCGAGAACTCCTGGTCGAGGAGCTGCGCGGCCATGCGCAGCTGGGCGAGCCGGCCGGGCTCCAGCCCGGCGGCCGGCGACACGCGCGGCAAGGCCAGCAGGTAGCCCTGGAAGAGGTCGAATCCCATTGCCGCGCCCTGCTCGAGCGCGTCGGTACTGTCGACCTGCTTGGCCACCATCGTCACGTTCGACTCGTGGCACTGGTCGCGCAGCCCGGTCAGCTGCCCCGCGTCGACGGCCTGCAGGTCGAGGGACACGATCGACGCCAGCTCCAGGAGCCCCTCGGCGGCGTCGAAGAACGTCACGTCCTCCAGGGCCAGGGTGTAGCCGCGGTCGCGCAGCGCCCGGCACGCCGCGGAGACGTCGCCGTCGACCCGCGCCTCGCGGGGGATCTCGATCACCGTGCGCTCGGGGGTCACCGTCACGGGCACCGCGCCCTCGAGCACGCCCGGGGTGGCCCGGCAGAAGGCGCGCTTGCGGCCGGTCAGCCGCTCGAGCCCCGCCTCGTCGCTCCCGAAGAGCTCGTCGGCGGTGAGCAGGCGTTGGTCGGCACACTGCTCGAGGGTGCGCAGCACGAGCTCGTACCCGTTGACGACCAGGTCGCGGTCGAAGATCGGTTGACGCCCGATGACGACGTCGACACTGCGCACGCGTAATCCCCCCTGCCCCGACCTACCAGTCTACGGCGGGGCACGGGGGATGTCGCAGCGGGGCGGCGTTCGCCCCGTGGCGCGGTCGGGTCAGGGTCCGTGGCCCAGCAACCGCCGCACGCCCCGGGCGATCTCGACGTCCTCGCGGGCGGCGACGACGACCACCGGCACCGCCGCGCCGGGCGGGCTCACCACGGCGTCGGGGCCGGCTGCCTCGTTGGCCTCGGCGTCGACACGGACCCCGAGGAAGCCCAGGCCCTCGCCGGCCCGTCGGCGGACCTCCGCCGCGTGCTCGCCGACGCCTCCGGTGAACACCAGGCCGTCGATGCCGCCCATGGCGGCCGCCATGGCGGCGACCGCCCCGCGCAGCCGGTGGTCGTAGACGTCCAGGGCGAGGCGCGCGTCGGGATCGCCGCCGGCGGCGCGCGCCAGCACGGTTCGCATGTCGCCCGTTCCGCACAGGCCGAGCAGGCCCGCGCCGTGCTCGAGGCCTTCGACCAGCTCCTCGGTCGTGACCCCGTGCTGCGCCAGCCAGAGGACCAGGCCGGGGTCCACGCTGCCCGAGCGCGTGGCCATCACCAGCCCCTCCAGGGGGGTGAAGCCCATCGTCGTGTCGACGGAGCGCCCGCCATCCACCGCCGCCAGCGACGCGCCCGCCCCGAGATGACAGACCACGATGCGAAGCCGGGCGAGCGCCAAGCCCAGGATCTCGGCGGCACGCCGTGACGCGTAGGCGTGGGACAGGCCGTGGAAGCCGTAGCGCCGGAGGGGATGGCGCAGCTGCCATCGGCGTGGGAGCGCGTAGGTCGACGCGGCCGGGGGCATGCCGGCGTGGAACGCCGTGTCGAAGCAGGCCACCGCGGGCAGCTCGGGGGCCAGCCTCCGGACCGTCTCCAGCGTGTCGAGCGACGCGCGCTGGTGCAGGGGCGCGAGGTCCTCGAGCGAACGCAGCGAGGCCATGACGGCGTCGTCGACGAGGACGGCGCGGTCGTAGCGGGTGCCGCCGTGGACGACACGGTGGCCGACCGCGTCGATCGGCCCCGCCTGGGCCAGGACGCCGGCGAAGTCCTCGGGCCCCAGTGCGTCGGCCGGGCCGGGCAGGTCGGACGACAGGGACAGGCCGTCGTCGTCCTCGAGCACGCGCACCTTGACGCTGCTCGACCCCGTGTTGACGACCAGGATGCGCACCGGGGGGAGGACCTCAGTCCTTCCAGGTCCAGCCGCTGATCTCCTCGGGGTCCTCGCCGTGCTCGCGCGTGTAGGCCCGGGCGGCCAGGCGGCGATCGGTCATCTCCTGGCGGACGTGGCCCGCCCGGGAGGCCAGGCCGGGCACGCGGTCGATGACGTCCGTCACCAGGTGGAAGCGGTCGAGGTCGTTGAGCATGACCATGTCGAAGGGGGTGGTGGTCGTCCCCTCCTCCTTGTACCCGCGGACATGGAGCTGGGGGTGCACCCGGCGCCGGTAGGCCAGCCGGTGGATCAGCCACGGGTACCCGTGATAGGCGAAGATCACCGGGCGGTCGACGGTGAACAGCGCGTCGAACTCGGCGTCGGCCATGCCGTGGGGGTGTTCGCTCGGCGGCTGGATGCGCATCAGGTCGACCACGTTGACGACCCGGACGCGCAACTCGGGAAGGTACGTGCGGACGAGGTCGACGGCGGCCAGCGTCTCGAGGGTCGGGACGTCCCCGCAGCAGGCCATGACGACGTCGGGATCGCCCGCGTCGTCGTTGCTGGCGAACTCGAAGATCCCCGCGCCCCGGGTGCAATGGGCGACGGCCTCGTCCATGGTCAGCCACGAGAGCTCGGGCTGCTTCCCGGCCACGATGACGTTCACGTAGTCCTTCGACCGCAGGCAATGGTCGGCCACCGACAGGAGGCAGTTGGCGTCGGGCGGGAGGTAGACGCGCACGACGCCGGCCTTCTTGTTCACGACGTGGTCGATGAAGCCGGGGTCCTGGTGGGAGAACCCGTTGTGGTCCTGGCGCCACACGTGCGACGAGAGGAGGTAGTTGAGGGAGGCGATCGGACGCCGCCAGGGGATCGCCGCGGTCACCTTGAGCCACTTGGCGTGCTGGTTGAACATGGCGTCCACGATGTGGATGAACGCCTCGTAGCAGTTGAACAGGCCGTGGCGGCCGGTCAGGAGGTATCCCTCGAGCCAGCCCTGGCACAGGTGCTCCGAGAGCACCTCCATCACGCGTCCGTCGGGGGCCAGGTGGTCGTCGCCCGGCACGCGGATGGCGTCGAAGGCGCGCGTCGTCGTCTCGAACACCGCTTCGAGACGGTTCGACGCGGTCTCGTCGGGGCCGAAGAGGCGGAAGCGGTCCTTGTTGGCGTCGATCACGTCGCGCACGAACGGTCCCAGCGTCCCCATGGCGCTCGCCCGCGTCGAGCCGGGCGACGCGACGGTCACCGCATAGGTGCGGAAGTCGGGCATGGTGAGCTCCTTGAGGAGGAGCCCCCCGTTGGCGTGCGGGTTGGCGCTCATGCGCCGCTCCCCGACGGGCGCCAGGGCGGCCAGCTCGCGTGCGGGCGCGCCGGTGGCGTCGAAGAGCTCCTCGGGGCGGTAGCTGCGCATCCAGGCCTCGAGCATGGCCAGGTGCTCGGGGTTGGTCCGCACCTGGGCGAGGGGGATCTGGTGCGACCGGAAGGTGCCCTCGACGGGGACGCCGTCGACCACCGCCGGGCCCGTCCACCCCTTGGGGCTCCGGAGCACGATCATGGGCCAACGGGCGCGCGCGGGCGACCCTCCGCCGCGGGCGTCGGCCTGGATGGCGCCGATCTCGTCGAGGACGGTGTCGAGGGTGGCGGCCATGGCCTCGTGCATGGCGGCGGGCTCGTGGCCCGCCACCACGTGGACCCGGTGGCCCAATCCCTCGAAGAGGGCGGTCAGCTCCTCGTCGGGGATGCGGGCCAGCACCGTGGGATTGGCGATCTTGTAGCCGTTGAGGTGCAGGACGGGCAGCACGGCCCCGTCGGTGACGGGGTCGAGGAACTTGTTGGAGTGCCAGCTGGTGGCCAGGGCCCCGGTCTCCGCCTCGCCATCGCCCACCACGCAGCAGACCAGGAGGCCGGGGTTGTCGAAGGCGGCGCCGTAGGCGTGGGCCAGCGAGTAGCCCAGCTCGCCGCCTTCGTTGATCGACCCGGGCGTTTCGGGCGCTGCGTGGCTCGGGATCCCCCCCGGGAAGGAGAACTGGCGGAACAGGCGCCGAAGCCCGGCTTCGTCCAGCCCCACATGGGGATAGAGCTCGCTGTAGGTACCCTCGAGATAGGCGTTGGCCACGACGGCGGGCCCGCCGTGGCCCGGCCCCGTCACGAAGACGGCGTCGAGGCCACGCGCGCGGATGGCGCGGTTCATGTGCGCGTAGACGAAATTGAGGCCGGGCGTCGTGCCCCAATGGCCGAGCAGGCGCGCCTTGACGTGCTCCGGGGCCAGCGGGTCGCGCAGCAACGGGTTGTCGAGCAGGTAGATCTGCCCGACCGACAGGTAGTTCGCCGCGCGCCAGTAGGCGTCGATGAGCCGAAGCTCCTCGGCGCTCAGCACCCCCTCCTGCACGGCCCGCGCTTCCACGACGGCCGGAACGATACGTGGGTCTGCCCGGGT
>Ga0187778_10000371_pt1 | contig 32012 bp, 36 predicted proteins | sample 1015_Q2_SP5_20_M_FD_132418 | JGI IMG/M metagenome (GOLD analysis project Ga0187778, IMG submission 132418) | Tropical peat soil microbial communities from peatlands in Department of Meta, Colombia - 1015_Q2_SP5_20_MG | ecosystem: Environmental > Terrestrial > Soil > Wetlands > Peat | place... | reverse complement strand
TCGAAGCGTCCTGCCGCACGTTGAGCGCATTGAGCACCGCCCCCAGCGCCGGCACGGCGTAATGCGCTTCCAACAGCGCCGGGATGTTGGGAGCCATGACTGCGACGGTGTCGCCGCGGCCTACCCCGCGCCGGGCGAGTGCCGAAGCGAGCCGGCGGCAGCGTGCCTCGAATTCGGCGTAGGTGTAGGTGCACTCGCCGTGGCGAACCGCGACGTGCGCTGGATAGACGAGTGCGCTTCGCTCGAGAAAGGCTACCGGCGAGAGCGGCACGTAGTTGGCGCGGTTGCGCTCCAGCCCTCCCGAGATCGAGCTCCCCGCCTTGCTCATCGCTTCATCCTTTTCATCCCGCGGGCAGCGCGTTCCCGGGCCCGAGCGCCCGTTGCATGATGACCACGTCGAGCCAGCGCTCGAATTTCCAGCCGACGCTGGCCAGCGCGCCGACCTTGGTGAAGCCGGCTGCCGCATGCAGGCGGATCGACGCGACGTTGGCCGAGTCGCCGATGACCGCGATCATCTGTCTCGCCCCTGCGCGCTGGGAGGCCGACACCAGCTCCGCCAGCAGCGTCGCGCCGACGCCGCGCCGCGCAAAATCGGCGCGCACATATACCGAATCCTCGACTGTGAAGCGATACGCCGGGCGCGGGCGGTAAGGGGCGGCATAGGCGTAACCCACGACGCCGGAACCGGCGACCGCGACGAGATAAGGCAGCCCTCGATCGACGAGCTCGCGCCAGCGGCGCGCCATCTCGGCGCCGCCCGGAGCATCGATCTCGAAGCTCGCCGTCCCGGTGCGCACGTGATGCGAATAGATCGCGACGATGGCGTCGAGATCGGCCTCGGTCGCTTCACGCACCCCGACATCGCTTCGCTTCACTTTGCAGTCCTGCGGCGTCCCGCGCCCGGCTTGTCGCGGAGCAGCCGTTGCTTCTCCCGGTTCCAGTCGCGCCGCTTTGCCGTCTCGCGCTTGTCGTACTGCCGCTTGCCCTTGGCCAGCCCGATCTCCAGCTTGATGCGGCCGTCCTTGAAGTGCAGGTCGAGCGGGGTGAGTGTGTAGCCCGCGCGCTCCACCTTGCCGACGAGCCGATTGATCTCGGCGCGATGAAGAAGCAGCTTCCGCGTGCGCGTCGGATCGGGCCGGATGTGCGTGGAAGCAGTCGGCAGCGGCGTGACATGCGCGCCCAGCAGGACGATCTCACCGTTCTTGACGACGACGTAGGCCTCCTTCAACTGGGCACGGCCGGCGCGTATCGCCTTCACCTCCCAGCCCTGCAGCGCGAGACCTGCCTCGAATTTCTCCTCGACAAAGTAGTCGTGATAGGCTTTTTTGTTGGCGACGATGCTCATGAACGCGTTCGACTCCCAGCAACGTTTATTGTAGCAATGGCCAGCGTCCACAAGTCGGTGCTCGTTCCGTACAGCGCGCAGCAGATGTTCGCCCTGGTGGAGCGCGTCGAAGACTATCCGGCGTTCTTGCCCTGGTGCGCCGCCGCGCGGGAGCTCGAGCGAAACGAAGACCGCGTTCTGGTGCGAATCGATATCAACTACCACGGCGTGCACGCGCATTTCACGACGGCTAATCACAACCAGGCACCCGAGCGCATCGTCATGGAGCTGCGCCACGGCCCGTTTCGCCACCTGGACGGCACCTGGAGTTTCCGCGCGCTGGCGGAGACCGCGTGCAAGGTCGAGCTCGAGCTCACCTATGAATTCACCACGCACGTACTGGAGAGGCTGATCGGCCCGGTGTTCGGGCGCATCGCAGCGAGCCTGGTCGATGCCTTCGTGCACCGCGCGGAGCAAGTCCACGGCGCGAACGCGAAGGTGCCGCCGCCCTGACACGGCGGGTCAAGGGGGAACGAACGAGTGTCGAGGCGAAGCGATGAAGGAGATCACGGTCTGCGTCGTCTACGCCAGCGCCGAGCGTGCGACCGAAATCATTATGCGCCTCTCTGCCGGAGCGAGCGTTGCGGAGGCGATTGCGCGATCGCGCATCGCCGAGCTGCATCCCGAAGTCGATTTCACGCGCGCCCCGACAGGAATCTACGGCCGCAAGGTCGATCGAAGCGCGGCGCTCGCCGATGGCGACCGGGTCGAGATCTACCGTCCCCTGGCGGCCAACCCGAAGGACGTGCGTCGGCGGCGAGCGCGGCGAAGGGCCGACGGTTGAACAGAGGCTAACGCGCTCCGCGCTGGCGCAGCGCCTTCGCGATCTCGTTGTAACCGCCGCGCTCGGCCCACGCCAGCGCCGTCGCGCCGGCCTGGTTACTGTGGTTGACGTCCGCGCCCTTGGAGAGCAGCAGATCGACCGTCGCGGCGTGGCCGCCACGCACGGCCATCATCAGCGCGGTCGTCCCGTTGGCCGATTCGGAGTCGATGTTGGCGCCGACGCCGAGCAGATAGGCAACAACCTCGGTATGACCGTTGGTCGCGGCATAGGCGAGCGGCGTCCAGCCGGGCGGATTCACGTCGGCGCCGCGAGTGAACAGCTTCTTGACCACGGAAAGGTGACCGCCGAGCGCGGCCACCATGAGCGGACGATCGCCATACTTGTTCTGAGCATCGACCTTGGCGCCTGCCGCCAGCAACGCATCGACGGTCGGATCCCACCCCGCACGCGCGGCGATCAGCAGGACCGGATCGCCGTTCGGATCGACGGTGTTCGGATCCATTCCGCGAGCGAGCATCTTGCGGACTTCATCGCTGCGGTCGACGGTGACCGCCTGGATGAAGGCCTCGTAGAGCGCCTGGGCGAGAGTCTCACCCACGGGCAGCAGCACGCCGAACGCCACGAGCAGGCGCGCGGCGCATCGGCGCGACCTAACAAGCACCGTATATATGGGTGACGGCGCCGCGCCCTCACCCCCCGGCCCCTCTCCCGCGAGCGGGCGAGGGGAGATTCGTGGTGCAAATGAGTTGTCACCCATTTGCACGAAGCTCAGTATTGAGCACGTTCGCTCACGCCGAACAGGCGGAAGAAATTGGCCGAAGTCGCGGTCGCGACCGCCTGAAGATCGACGCCGCGCAGGCGCGCGATCTCCTCCGCGACATAGCGCACGTACGCCGGCTGGTTGATCCTGCCGCGATAGGGCACGGGCGCGAGATAGGGTGCGTCGGTTTCTATGAGCATGCGCTCGAGCGGCACGCGGCGGGCGACGTCCTTCAAGGCAACCGCGTTCTTGAAAGTGACGATGCCCGAGAAGGAGATGTGGAACCCCAGATCCATCGCACCCTGGGCAACCTCCCAGCTCTCGGTGAAGCAGTGCATCACCCCTCCGACATCGGCGGCGTGTTCCTCGCGCATGATCGCCAGGGTGTCATCGGCCGCCGCGCGGCAGTGAATCACCAGGGGCTTGCCGCACGTACGCGCCGCGCGAATGTGGGTGCGGAAGCGCATGCGCTGCCATTCGAGATCCCCGGAAAGGCGGTAATAGTCGAGCCCCGTCTCCCCGATGGCGACGACCTTCGGCCTGCGCGAAAGCTCGACCAACCCGTCGACGGTCGGCTCCGGAGGCTGCTCGTGGTCGGGGTGCACGCCGACGCTGGCGTAGATGTTGGCGTGATCCGCGGCGAGGCCGAGCACCGACGGCAGCTCGGTCAGGTTGACGCCGATGCACAGCGCATGCGTCACGTGCTCGCGCTGCATCGCCTCGAGCACCGCAGGCATCTGCGCGGCCAGCTCGGGGAAGTTGACGTGGCAGTGGGAGTCGACAAACATACGGCCCGTGCCCGCAAAGTGCGGGCCGGCACGCTAAAGCGCGCGCCCGCGCGCTACATCGTGTGAGTCGGGCGGTTGGAAGCCAGCGTCTCGCCCAGGATCTTCTCGATCGTGGCACGCGCGGCGGCGCCGGTCTCGTCGCGGGTGAACTGCACGCCGATGCCCTGGGTGCGATTGCCCTGCACGCCGTCCGGGGTGACCCAGACGACCTTGCCCTGAACAGCGATCCGCTGCGGATCGTCCATCAGCGACAGCAGCATGAACACTTCCTCGCCCAGGTGATACTGGCGGCTGGTCGGAATGAAGATGCCGCCGCCGGCGAGGAAAGGCATGTACGCGGCATAAAGGGCCGCCTTCTCGCGAATGTTGAGCGACAGCACGCCCGGTCGGGCGACCGTTGCCGGTCCTGAGCTGCCGTTCGATCGATCTACTGCCATGCCTTTTCTGTCCCGAAGAAGTCGATCAAGCAAACAAGCTTCGATACTCGAGCAACAGCGCTTCGGCCACCAGCCGCGGCTGCAACGGATGCGCGAGCAAGGCGCGGTGGTGGAGCAACTTTTGATAATAGCGGAACAGGGGCACCCGCGCCACCCGCGCCGCAAGCACGAAGAGTGCCTGGCGCCGATCGGGATGAAAGCGCGGCTCCCCGCCGCTCGCGACGGCGGCCAGGTCTGTAGCCCACGTGAGCATCCAGTACAGCAGGTGCGCAAGCTCTGCGCCGCGGTCGTCCTTGGGTACGGCGTCGAGCCTGGCTCCGACGGCAACCGCGGAGAGCCGCTCCGGGTAAGACAGATCGGCGATCAACGCCTCCAGTCCTTGTTGAGCCTCCGGCTGCGCCAGCTCCAGAGCGAGCAGCGGCGCGCCCCCTGCCCGGGCCAGCGCCGCACCTGGATCGGCCACCCCGTGCGCGGCCAGCCAGGCATTCGCCGCCGCGGGTTCTGGCTCCCCGACCGGTAATCGCCGGCAGCGGCTGACGATGGTCGCGGGAAGCCTCCCGGGCTGATGGCTGACCAGGAGCAAGTAGGTCGCAGGCGGCGGCTCCTCGAGCGTCTTGAGCAACGCGTTTGCGGCAGCCGCGTTTAGCGCTTCGGCAGGAACGATCACCGCGACCTTGGCCACGCGGCGGTGGCTCGAAAGCTGGGCGAAGGCGGTCAACTCGCGAACGCGATCGACGCCGATGTTGTCCGTCTTGGTCGCATTGCCTTCCTCGTCGTAAGTGACTGGCTCGACCAGGCGCAGATCGGGATGGCTTCGGCTCTCGACCAGACGGCAGCTCACACATGCGCCACAAGCCTCGCCGTCCGCGCCAGGCGCCTCGCACAACAGCGCTCGCGCGAGATGCATCGCCAAGCGCCGCTTGCCCAAGCCCTCCCTGCCGCCGATCAAAACGGCGTGGGGCCAGCGCGCGCGCCCGGCGAGCATGTCCGCCACTACAGCGTGCTGCCACGGAGGCAGCGGCTGCCAGGTAGTGTCCTGATCGGGGCCGTTCATAATGCGTCGCGGACGATTGCTTCGATCTCGGAGCGAACGCTCTGCTGGGGCCGCGTGCTGTCGATGACGCGGCAGCGCCGCGGCTCGGCGGCGGCGCGCGCGAGATAGGCCGCGCGCACGCGCTCGAAGAATGCCGCCTGCTGGCGCTCGAACTTGTCCAGCGCCCGGCCGTCAGCGAGACGCGCCTGTCCGACCGCGGGAGGGACATCGAGGATCAGCGTCAGGTCCGGCGCGAATCCGCCGATGACGATGCGTTCGATCTCGGCGATCTGCTGCGGCGGCAGCCCGCGGCCTCCGCCCTGGTACGCGTACGTGGCGTCGGTGAAGCGATCGCAGACCACCCAGACTCCTTCATCGAGGCGCGGCCAGATGTCGCGCTCGCAGTGCTCGCGTCGCGCCGCGAACATCAGCAGCGCTTCGGTGAGCGGCGTCATCGGCTCGTGCAGCAGGATCTCGCGCAGCCGCTCGCCAAGCGGAGTGCCGCCTGGCTCGCGAGTCATCCAGACCTCGTGTCCGGCACGCTCGAGCAGCGTCTTGAGCCACGGCAGGTGCGTGCTCTTGCCTGCGCCATCGATGCCCTCGACGGTGACGAAGCGGCCGCGGCGATTACGATCGGGCATTGCGCTCGGGCGTCTATCGCCCGCCCTTCTGGTATTTTGCCACCGCGCGATCGTGGTCGGCGAGGCTCGAAGAAAACTCGCTCGAGCCGTCGCCGCGCGACACGAAATAAAGATACGGCGAAGCCGGTGGATGCAGCACCGCGTCCAGCGAAGCAAGGCTCGGCATCGCGATGGGCGTGGGCGGCAAACCCTCGCGTGTGTAGGTGTTGAACTGCTGATCTGCTTCGAGATCGCGCTTGTGAAGCGTTCCGTCGAAGCGAGTCCCCATGCCGTAGATCACCGCAGGGTCGGTCTGCAGGCGCATCCCCTGTTTCAGACGATTGATGAACACCGCCGCGATCAGCGGCCGGTCAGCGGCGCGTCCGGTTTCCTTCTCCACGATCGACGCCAGAGTCAGTGCCTCGTAAGGCGACGCAAGCGGCAAGTCCGGCGCCCGCTGCTGCCACGCGGCGGCAAGGCGCAGCTGCATCAACCTGTAGGCGCGCGCGAGCAGCGACGCGTCAGTCGCGCCCTTCGCGAAAAAATAGGTGTCGGGAAAGAACAATCCCTCGGGGTGCGCCTCGGTTGCGCCGATCCTCCGCATCAGCTCGTCGTCGGGACGATCGGAGACCACGATCGAGACGCCGCCATCGGCTTTGAGCGCCTCGCGAATATCGCGAAAGGTCCAGCCTTCGACGATGGTGAATGCGCTCTGCGTCGCGTCGCCCTGGCCGAGTTTGGCGAGCAGCCCGGTGAGTGTCGTTCCTGCGGCGATCTCGTAGTTGCCCGCCTTGATGCTGCGATCGACCCTCGCTGCGCGGCCCAGGGCAACCAGGACCCATTCGGCCGGAATGACGCCCGCGCTAGTGAGCTCGTGCGCGATCGAGCGCAGCGTGGCTCCGGGCTTGACGTCGAAGGCGTAGGTCGGTTGCGGAAGAGGCAAAGGACGCCACGCCGCCCACGCATACATCCCGGCAGGCACGATGAGCAAGCAAGCGAGCAACCAGCCAAGACGACGCAGCACCGATGCACCGATTAAATCTGGATGAGGTGCGGGCGATTATAATGGCAGCATGCGCAAGCCATTGCGTTGGCGAGGCTTCACGCTGATCGAAGTCCTGGTCGTCATCGTCATCCTCGGCATCCTCGCGGCGTTGGTCGTGCCGCGGATTCTCGAGCGCCCCGACGAGGCGCGTGTGATCGCCGCCAAGCACGACATTGCGACGATCGTGCAGGCGCTCAAGCTCTACCGCCTCGACAACGGCCGCTATCCGACGACCGATCAGGGGCTCGCCGCGCTCGTGTCCCGACCGACGCTGCCGCCGCTGCCGCCCAACTGGAAGCCGAACGGCTACCTCGAGCGCCTGCCAAAGGATCCGTGGGGCAATCCATATCAATACCTGAACCCTGGACTGCGCGGAGAGATCGACGTCTTCAGCTTCGGCGCCGACGGTCAGCCCGGCGGAACCGGCGTAGACGCGGACATCGGATCATGGGATCTGTGAGAAACCGCGACAACGCACGCGGCTTCACCCTCGCGGAAGTGCTGGTCGTTCTGCTCGTGATCGGTCTCGCCGCGGGCTTTGCCTACGCTCGATTCGACAGCGATCCGCGGCGCGAGGTCGAGCGTGAGGCGCGGCGCTTCGCCACGGCGCTGGAGCACGCGGCCGCGCTCGCCCAGTGGCGCAACGAAACACTCGGCGTGTCCGCCGGCGGCGCGGCCTATCGTTTCTGGCGGCGAGTACCCAGCGCCGAAGGCGACCAGTGGGCCGCATTCACCAGCGACGAAATCCTTGCGCCGCGCGCGTTGCCGGAGCGTCTGTCCGCGGCTGCCCGCGAGTATGCAGGCCGGGGCGTGCCTGCGGACGCGATCCTTCCGCTCGCCCCCAGCGGTCGCAACGAACCCTACGCGTTCGAGATCGCCTCTCCCGAATGGCGAGTGCTCCTCTTCGCCGACCCGCTGAATCGCGTCGCCGTCGCCGCTCCGATTCCGCGCTAGCCGCGCGTCGCGGCTTCACGCTGGTCGAGGTGCTGGTTGCGTTGGCCATTCTCGCCGTCGCGCTCGCAGCCGGGTTCCGCAGCGTCGCACAAAGCGCCGACGGCGCCACGGCGCTGAAGGCCCGCACGCTGGCGCTATGGGTTGCGCAAAACCGTCTCGCTGCCGCCCAACTCGAAACGCCGGCGCCCGCCACCGGCGAGCGCAACGGCAGCGCCATGCAGGCCGGCGCGGCGTTCTCCTGGCACGAGACCATCGGCGGCACGCCGAACCCGGCGTTTCGCAAGATCGAGATCACCGTCGCCGACGCGTCCGCGCCCGACTACGCGCTGGTTCGCCTCGTGGGCTACCTCGCCAGTCGATGAACGCGCGCGGCTTCACTTTGCTCGAAGTGCTCATTGCGATCGCGATCGTTGCGACCATGGCGACGCTGGGTTATCGCGCACTCGATTCGCTCTCGGAAAGCGAGGCGCGGCTCTCCGCGGAGTCGGCGCATTGGGGCGAGCTGGATGCTTTTTTCGCGCGCATGGAGGCGGATCTGCGGCAGGCCGTACCGCGAAGCGCACGCCTCGGCGCGGCACGCCTGCCGGCGTGGCTGGGAACCATCGCCGCGTCCGACGGCAATTCGGTGCTCGAGTTCTCGCGCGCCGGGCCGGAGTTCAACGTCGAGCCGGGCAGTGCGGGCCAGCGTCTCGGTTACCGCCTGCGCGAAGGCGTGGTGGAGGTGCTCTACTGGCCGAGCTACGATCGGCCGAGCGATCTTTCGCCAGTCTCGTATACGCTGCTTGGCGACGTTGCGCGCCTGCGCCTCGCGTACCTCACCACCAATGGCGCCTGGGTCGAAGCCTGGCCGGCGGCGGGCGAGCCGGAGCTGCCGCGCGCGGTGAGTGTGCAGCTCACGCTGGCTTCCGGCGACTCGATCGAGCGATGGTTCGCCCTTCGATGAGCGCTCGCATGCGCGGAGCGGCGATCATCATGGCGATGCTCCTCGCCGCGCTCGCGGCGACCATCGCCGCCACGCTGCTCTGGCAGCAGCAGCGCTGGTTGAGCGCGCACGAGCATCGCCGCGACCAGGTGCAGGCGCAGGCGCTGGCGCTCGCCGGGATCCAATGGGCGCGCCAGATCATCCACGACAACGCGCCGGCCGGCGTGCCGGTGCATCTGGGACAGCCCTGGGCGCTGCGCCTTCCGGCGATCCCCATCGAGAACGGCTCGATCGCGGGCTACATCGTCGACGCGCAGGGCCGCATCAACGTCAACAACCTGACCAACGGCAACGTGCAGACGCCGAGCCGCGCGGCGCTGGAGCGGCTTTTCGCGGTGCTCGGATTGCCGCCGACGCTGCTCAACGCGATCACCGACTGGGTCGACGCCGACAACATGGTCAGCGAACCCGGCGGCGCCGAGGACGCCTGGTATCTCGCTCAGAGCCCGCCGAGTCTTGCCGCCAATGCGCCGGTGGAACGCGTCGACGAGCTGCTCGCGGTGCGAGGCGCCAACGCCGCCTCGCTCTCGCGCCTGCGACCGTTCATCTCCGCGATCGACGCGCCGGCGGCGGTCAATGTCAACACCGCGCCGCCCGAAGTGCTTACCGCGCTCGTGCCGGGACTCGATCGCGCCGGCGCGCTCGCGCTTGTCAATAAGCGCACCGAGACGCCGTTCGTCAGCGTCTTCGATTTCAGGGCCCGGTTGGCGCGACCCGACCTCATATTCGACGAGGCACTCATCGACGTGAAGAGCGCCTGGTTCGAAGTCTCCATCGAGGCGCGACAGGGCGAGACGCTGGCGCGCGCCCGCGCCATGCTAAAGCGCGCGGCGAGCGGCAGCGAGTGGCCAAGCGTCGTGTGGCAGACCGTGGAATAGGCCGCGAGGTTGGCCGCGCGGTCGAGTAGAATCGGCGCACGATGACCACCTTGCGCATCTTGATCGACGCTCCGCCCGATCCGGGGCGTGACGCCGAGTGGGCGCTGTTCGACGCGAGCAATCGGATGATGCGCACGGGCCGCGGCCCCAAGGCGAGCTGGCCCGCGGCCGACGTCGTCGAGGCAGTCATCGCCGCAACGCGCGGACGGCTCGCAATGCTCGCGCTGCCGCCTCTGCCTGCGGCGCGCATGGCGGCGGCGGCGCGCTTCGCGCTGGAAGATCAGCTCGCGGGAAGCGCCGAAGACAGCCACATCGCGCCCGGCGCGCAGGGCGCCGACGGCACCCTGCGCGTCGCCATCGTCGACCAAGCGTGGATGCGCGCGTTCGTCGCGGCCTCCGCAAAGAGCGGCATCCGCTGGCGCAAAGTCATGCTGGAGAGCGATCTGGCGCAGCCTCCTGCGGGAGGCTGGTGCTGGTGCGCCGCCGCTCTCGATCGACCGGGCTTCGCGCGCACTGCCGACGGCGCGACCATCGCGGTCGGCGCGGTGCGCGACGACACACCTCCCGACGAGCTCAAGCTCGCGCTTGCGGCCAGCCGCGCTCCACGCCCGCGAATCGTCCGCGTCGACATCGCCGGCGTCACTCCCGCGCTGGTCACGCGGGCACGCGAGGCGACCGGAGTCGAATTTTCCGCGGGAACGCCGTGGCGCTGGAACGCCGTGGCAGCGACCGCGTTCGCGGGGGCTATCGACCTGCAGAGCGGCGCCTTCGGTCCCGTGCCCGCGACTCCGCGCGTCGACCTCGGGCGATGGCTTCGCACCCCGCTCGTGATCGCAGCCTGCGCGCTGGGCATTCACGTGCTGGCGACGCTCGGCCAGTGGCTGTGGCTGCAGTGGCAATCGGCGGAGCTGCGGCGCGAGCTTGTCGCGCTGGCGCGCACCGCTGCGCCCGACGCGCCGGCCGACCTCGCGCCCGCAACAGCGATCGCGCGGCGCGATGCGGCGCTACGCCATGGCGCCGGACTGGCGGCGGCCGATGATTTCCTGCCGCTGCTTGCGCGCGCGGCTCCGGTGTTGGCGAATATCCCGGCAGGGGCGATGCGATCCTTGCGCTACGCCGACGGCCATGTCGTGCTCGAGCTCCAGAAGCTCGATGCGACGCAGCTCTCCCGCATGCAACAGGACCTGCAGCGGGTCGGGTTGGTGGCCGTCGCCGCCCCAACCGCTTCAGGGGCCCGGCTGCGACTGGGTCTGGATTGATGGCGACGACGCTGAAGCCTGCTGCGCGCGAGCGCTTTGCCGAGTGGTGGCAACTGCGCACGACGACCGAGCGCACATCGCTCGCCCTGGGCGGCGGAATCGTCGTCGCCGCGCTCGCCTGGTTCGTGTTGTGGCGTCCCATGGTCGGCGACATCGAGCACACCGCGCAGCAGATCGCGGCGCAGCGGGCGACCCTCGCAGAGGCGCGGCGGCAAGCCGACGACATCGCGAACCTCGCGCGAAATGCCGCGGCACCCGCTCCGCGCGACGCCCGCGCCGATCTCGACGCGGTGGTCAATCGCCAGTCGCTCAAGCCAGCGACGATCGACCGCCTGGACAACGATCGCCTGCGGTTGACCTTCGACGCCATCGCCTTCGATGCGCTGGTGGCATTGCTCGACGGCCTGCAGCGCGAGGCTAGACTGCGGGTGGTCGATCTCACGTCGACGGCGCGCGTCGAGCCGGGGCAAGTGCGCGCCGAAATCACCCTCGCCCCATAGCGCGATGCGAACCGGGATCGCGCTCGGCGCCGGCGTCCTGTTCCTCGCGCTTGCGCTGGCGATCGGGGCGCCTGCGACCCTTGCCGACGCGAGGCTTAACTCGCTCTCGGGCGGACGCCTGCGCCTAGTCGATGCTCGCGGTACTCTGTGGAACGGCAGTGGCGCATTGTGGCTGCCCCCGGGCTTCGCCACGGCGCGCATCGACTGGCACATCGATGCATGGCCGCTGCTGTGGGGCGAGCTGCACGGCTCGTTCAGCGGGGAGTCGGCAGCCGAGCCGCGCGGAAGCTTCGCGCTGGGCAGCGGCGGTTTCGCGCTGCGTGACGTCGTCCTCGCGTTACCGGCCGACGTGCTCCTGCGCGCCGTCGCCGAGCCGCTAGCCGCCGGCGGCGGCACGATCGGATTACGCATCGATGCGCTGACGTGGCGCGGCAACGCCGTCGACGGCCGCGTCGCCGTTCGCTGGGACAGCGCGAGCCTGCCCGGGCCCAAGCCGGAAGCTCGCCTCATGCTGGGCGACGTGCGTCTCGACGCGATCGGCCAGGGCAGCGCGCTCGGCGGCACGCTCGCCAATGCGGGCGGCGACGTCGACATCTCCGGAAGCGCGCGACTCTCGGCAGACGGAGCCCGCGTCGAGATGCTGATCCGGCCGCGCGCTGGCATCGACGCGCAGCGCAGTCGCGCGATCGCTGACGCACTGGCTATGCTGGCTCAACCCGACGGCGCCGGCGGCTACCGCATCGTCTGGTCCGCGCCATTGCGATGAGCCGGCACAAGCGCCGCCGCTCCCGTCCCGGCTCTACACCTCCCTCTGCGGGCACCGTCCACCCGCGCTCCGCGGCAACGACGCGCATTGCGGCCGTCGACGCCCTGCGCGGCGGCGCGATCCTGGCGATGATCGGCTACCACTTCGCATTCGATCTCACATGGTTCGGCGTGTTTCGAGCCGATTTCAACAACGACGCCCTTTGGCTCACCCTGCGCGCGCTGATCGTGAGCTCGTTCCTGCTGCTCGTCGGCGTCAGCCTCGTGCTCGCGCGGGGTGCGCGAATCAGTCGCCACCGCTTCTGGCGGCGCATCGCGCTCATCGCCTTCTGCGCCATGCTGGTCACGGCGGGAAGCTACTTCGCGTTTCCACAGACCTTCATCACTTTCGGCATCCTGCATTGCATCGCGGTGTCGTCGGTGCTCGCGTGGCCGCTGGTGCGCTATCCGTTGGCCGCGCTCGTCACCGGCCTCGCCATCGTCGAGATCGGGCTGCAGGTGCGGCTGCAGATCTTCGACACGCGGTGGCTCAACTGGATCGGAATGATGACGCACAAGCCGCCGACCGAGGACTACGTCCCGCTGTTCCCGTGGCTGGGCGTCGTGCTCGTCGGTGTAGCCGTCGGCGGATGGCTTGCGCGCAAGGACTATCGTCCGCTGCAACCGATGTCGCGCGCAGCGCCGCGCTGGCTGAACTGGCTCGGCAAGCACAGCCTGCTGGTCTACATGGTGCACCAGCCGATCTTGCTCGGTATGCTGCGAGTGTTGGTGTGAGGATCGCGTGGCGGGCGTCGCGCGGGTCCGGTATACTCCTCCAACATTAGGCGCGTAGCTCAGCTGGTTAGAGCACCACCTTGACATGGTGGGGGTCGTTGGTTCGAGTCCAATCGCGCCTACCATCTCTTCAACGGCTTAGCCGACTCTGGTTAGAGCTCCAGGGCAGGCTCTCACCACGAACATCTACCAGCGTGCTCAGTGAGTTTTCAGCAGAGCGCGCGATCGCGTCGCGCATGCGCCTCGAGTAGCGCGTGCAGCTGACAACTCTCCCGCATGAGTTTTGCAGGGAAGCCTTCCCGAAAACAGACCTTCAACGCCGCTTTCGGCCCGGAGCGGGCCCTGTTGATGAAGCAAAGCGGACCTTCGACACTCAGAATTGCACAGGGCACCCCACGCGCTGCCCCGTATTCGTACCGACGTTATCTGCGGTCTCGCTAAGACTGTGTCTGTGACATGTGTCGCCGACGCAGCCGGCCAGTCAGCTTGAGGCCGTCCCGCATGTTCAGGCCTAGGAGCGCAAGATTCGTCGCACCCGCGACGAGCTCGAGAGCCTGCACAGCATAGAACGCACCGTCGAACTCCCCAGCTGTCGCCTTCGACGCGAGGAAGAGCGCCGAGGGGATCAGAATCAGAATCCCGTTGGCAGCTATGATCCGCATGCGCTTCATTTTCGAAGCGATCAGAGCGGCCCCCCGGCGTTCCCTCGCCAGCGCGAAGCCGAAGCCCCCAGCGGCTGCCAGGGCCGGAACCAACAACAGGAAGCCCCAGGGTATGGCGGTCTTGACACTCGTAACCATCGCCTGCGATCCAAACAGCTCACTGAATGCTGTCGAGAGCCAGAATGCCGCAATGGTGAGAATGGCGAGCGCTCCGGCCAGGGGATGAACAATCTTGGTCATGGTAATCACTCCTTCCTCGCGACTCGCGCGGGCTAGGCGACGCAGATTCCGGTTACCGCGACCTTCTGGAAGAGGTGCGGCGTCGCCACGGCCGAGGACGGATAACTCGACAACCTCGCCAGGAATTCCGGATTCGTGAACGCAGCCCGAAAGGCTTCCGTCGTTTCCCAAACGGCATAGTTCAGGTAGGTCGGGCTTTCGCCGATTGCGCGGTGAAGCTGAGTCGAGATGAAGCCCGGCTGCTGCTTCATGAACTGCGCGTCGTGCTCCCATGCTTCCAGCAGCGAATGCTCGTCGGCCTTGTCGAGAGTGAATACATTGACGAGGACGACAGGCGATGCATCGACAGCGAGCTGACGTTCAATCGGAAAGGCGGGATCCATCGGGCGTAGGGTCAGCATGGCGGTCTCCTGTGTGGTCGCATGATGTCAATATGGCATCATGTGGTGGAATCGTACCTACTTGACATCATGATGTCAAGCAGGCACTATGTGGCGCATGAACAAAACTAGGCGCACCCCGGCCGGAAGGGCTCTGACCGACTTGGTGCTTGAGCTTTTCAGGCTCAACAATCGACTGCTTGCCGCGGGAGACCGCCTCGTTGCTGGCCTTGGCTTGACGAGCGCCCGCTGGCAGGTGCTCGGCACCATCGTCGCGGCGGATCGGCCTCAGCCGGTCGCCTGGCTCGCACGCGATATGGGAGGCAACCGCCAGAACGTCCAGCGCATCGTCAACGATCTCATGAACGACGGGCTGGTCGAATTCCAGCGCAATCCACATCACCGGCGGGCACAGCTGGTCGTGCTCACCGACGCCGGGAAGAGAGCCTTCGACGCCGCCATGCGCCTACAGACGCCCTGGATCAATCAGCTGTCTGAAGCGCTGCGGGTCGCCGACATCAAGACCACGCATAGCGTTATAGCGGCGGTCCGCGAGAAACTGGAAGGCAACGGAGATGCCGAGGAGCAGGCTTAGTCGCTGCGGCGGTTAGAGCCTCTCAATTCGAGTCGGCTAAGCACGAAGCGCCCGACGGCGATTAATCTCCTGTGGCCGGTCACTGAAGTTCCTCCGCTTCTCAATGCGCGGCTGGCAATAACGGAGTTCGAGCCGGTCCTGTCATCGCTAAGCGCGGCGGGCCGTGCGCAGATATGTCTTGGACACGGGTCGCGTCACTTCTTAGTCACGCACCCCGTGCAAGCTGCTGATTATTCTGGTACTGTGTGCACCTTGACATGGTGGGGGTCGTTGGTTCGAGTCCAATCGCGCCCACCACCCCCAGGAGCCAGACAGGAGTCACGGAAAGGCATGGTTATGACACCGCGAACGCGTAAGGGGACCGCTTAACCGGAGCGCGAGTTCGCACGCGACTGTTGTTGTCGAAAAAGTGCGGCTCGTCCGCACTTTTTTCGTCTATAAGGACCGATCATGCCCAACATCCGATTGCCCGACGGCGCGATCAAGCGTTTCGACGCACCGGTGACTGTCGCCCAGGTCGCCGCCGCGATCGGGCCCGGGCTCGCCAAGGCGGCGCTGGCCGGGAAGGTCGACGGCAAGCTTGTCGACACCTCGTTCGTCATCGACCGCGACGCGCACTTGGCCATCGTGACCGACCGCGATCCCGAGGGCCTTGAAGTCCTGCGTCATTCAATGGCGCATTTGCTTGCATACGCGGTCAAGGAGCTGTTTCCCGACGCGCAGGTGACCATCGGGCCGGTGATCGAGGACGGCTTCTACTACGACTTCTCGTACAAGCGGCCGTTCACGCCGGAGGATCTCGCGGCAATCGAGCAGAAGATGCAAGAGCTTGCCCGGAAGGACGAGCCGGTCGTGCGCAAGCTGATGGCGCGCGACGATGCAGCCAAGTACTTCGAATCGCTGGGCGAGCATTACAAGGCGGAGATCATCGCTTCGATCCCCGCGAACGAGGAGATCTCGCTCTACAGCGAAGGCAAGTTCACCGATCTCTGCCGCGGTCCGCACGTGCCCTCGACGGGCAAGCTCAAGGTATTCAAGCTGACCAAACTCGCCGGGGCCTACTGGCGCGGCGACTCGCGCAACGAGATGCTGCAGCGTATCTACGGCACCGCCTGGGCGAAGAAGGAAGAGCTCGACGCGTACCTTCACCGCCTCGAGGAAGCGGAGAAGCGCGATCACCGCAGGCTCGGTCGCCAGCTCGATCTCTTCCACCAGCAGGACGAGGCACCGGGCATGGTGTTCTGGCACCCCAAGGGTTGGACGCTGTGGCAGCAGATCGAGCAGTACATGAGGCGCGTGTACCAGGACAACGGCTACCAGGAAGTGCGGGCGCCGATGATTCTCGACCGCTCGCTGTGGGAGCGCTCGGGCCACTGGGAGAACTACAAGGAGAACATGTTCACGACGGAGTCGGAAAAGCGCGACTACGCGGTCAAGCCGATGAACTGCCCGGGGCACGTGCTCATCTACAACTCGGAGCTGAGGAGCTACCGCGACCTTCCGCTGCGCTACGGGGAGTTCGGTTTCTGCCACCGCAACGAAGCCTCGGGCGCGCTGCACGGCGTCATGCGCGTGCGCGCGTTCACCCAGGACGACGGGCACATCTTCTGCGCCCCGGAGCAGATCGAGGCGGAAGTGACCGCGTTCAATCGCCTGGCGCTCGCCGTCTACATGGACTTCGGCTTCGAGGACATCAGCGTCAGGCTGGCGCTGCGCCCGGAGAAGCGCATCGGCTCCGACGAAACCTGGGATCGCGCCGAAGGAGCGCTGCGGGCAGCCCTGCGTACCTGCGGCATGCAATGGACCGAGCTACCGGGCGATGGGGCGTTTTACGGCCCGAAGATCGATTACAACTTCAGGGATTCGCTGGGCCGCCCCTGGACCTGCGGGACCATGCAGGTCGACTTCCAGATGCCCGGGCGGCTGGGCGCGGAGTATGTCGCCGAAGACAACACGCGCAAGGTCCCGGTCATGCTGCACCGGGCCATCGTCGGATCGCTCGAACGCTTCATCGGCATTCTGATCGAGCACTACGCCGGCGCTCTGCCGTTGTGGCTTTCGCCGGTCCAGGTCGCCGTGCTGACCATCACCGACCGTCAGGCGGCCTACGCCGAGGGGGTTGCTTCGCGCTTGCGGGCGGCGGGCTTCCGTGCCTCTGCCGATTTGCGCAACGAGAAAATAACTTATAAAATTCGCGAACATAGCCTGCAGAAGTTGCCGTACCAGTTGATCTTGGGCGACAAGGAGCTGCAGGCTGATCAGGTGGCCGTGCGAACCCGTGCCGGCGAGGATCTGGGGGTGATGCCTCTGGATCGCTTCATGCGCCGCCTCGCAGATGAAGTGGCAGCCCGTCGTTGACGGGCCTGGCAGCGGGCAGCGCGGCCGATTTTTTTGAGATTCGAGGAGACTAGACAATAGCCCAGGACAAAGCGCAGCGGATCAACGGTGAGATCAACGCCCCCGAGGTTCGCTTGATTGGCGCGGAAGGCGAGCAGATCGGCGTGGTGTCGATCGCGGACGCAATGACGCGGGCGGAAGCGGCGGAACTCGATCTGGTGGAGATCGCGCCGCTGGCGACACCCCCGGTTTGCCGGATCATGGATTTCGGCAAGTTCAAGTACCGGGAAGCGAAGCGCGCGCACGAAGCCAAGCTCAAGTTGAAGCAGATCCAGGTCAAGGAAGTGAAGTTCCGGCCTGGGACCGACGAGGGCGATTACAAGATCAAGCTGAGGAATCTCATCCGGTTCCTCGGTGAAGGCGACAAGGCGAAGGTCACGCTGCGCTTTCGAGGACGGGAGATGGCGCACCAGGAGTTCGGAGTTCGCCTTCTCGAGCGCGTCCGCGGCGATCTGGAGCCCTACAGCGTCGTCGAACAGTTTCCGAAGCTCGAGGGCCGGCAGATGGTGATGCTGCTGGCACCGAAGAAAGCAACAGCAGCCAAGCATCCCCCGAACAAGCCCGAGGCCGGTAAGAAGGCGAGCAAAGTCGCTCCCAAGGAGAGCACCGCCGTGGGCAGCAAATAAACAGGAACAGTCATGCCGAAGATGAAGACCAAGAGCGGCGCGAAAAAACGCTTCCGCGTTCGCGGCAGCGGCAGCATCAAGCGCTCGCAGGCGTTCAAGCGCCACATCCTGACCAAGAAGTCGACCAAGAACAAACGGCACCTGCGCGGCCCCACCGCGGTCCACGGGACCAACGCAGCATCGGTCAAGGCCATGCTGCCTTACGCCTGACGGAGCGCCACCATGCCAAGAGTCAAACGTGGAGTGACCGCCAAGGCGCGGCACAAGAAGATCCTCGTCCAGTCGAAGGGCTATCGCGGCCGGCGCAGCAACGTCTATCGCATCGCCAAGGAGGCGGTGATGAAGGCGGGGCAATACCAGTACCGCGACCGGCGCGCGAAAAAGCGCGAGTTCAGGGCGCTGTGGATCGCCCGCATCAACGCCGCCGCGCGAGAGCTGGGCTTATCCTACAGCGCGTTCATGAACGGCTTGAAAAAAGCATCGATCGACATCGATCGCAAGGTGCTCGCCGATCTGGCGGTTCACGACAAGGCGGCGTTTAGCAAGATCGCGGAGCAGGCCAAAGCCTCTCTGGCCTGAGGATCGAAGATCAGCGAGGGAGGCGATTGAAGCCTCCCTTTTTTTATTTCCACCGCCGGCTGCGGCCGGCCAAGAGTCGACGGCTCAACTATTGAGATCGCGATGCAAGAGCTCGAAACGATCGTGACCGCTGCGCTCGCCGAGTTCGCCGGTTGCAACGATCCGGCCGCACTCGAGAACAGCAAGGCGCGCTACCTCGGCAAGGCGGGCAGGCTGACCGAGCTGCTCAAATCGCTGGGCAAGCTCTCCGCCGCCGAGCGGCCCGGCGCGGGCGCGCGCATCAACGCCGCCAAGGAAACGCTCGAAAGTGCGCTCGTCCGCCGGCGCGAAGAGCTCGCCGACGTGAAGCTCGCCAGGCAGCTCGCCGCCGAGGCGCTCGACGTGTCGTTGCCGGGACGGGGCTTGGGCATCGGCGGCCTGCATCCCATCACGCGCACGCTCGAGCGCATCGAAGCGCTGTTCCATTCGCTCGGCTTCAGCGTCGCCGACGGTCCCGAGATCGAGGACGACTTCCACAACTTCACCGCGCTCAACATGCCGGAGGACCATCCTTCGCGCTCGATGCACGACACTTTCTACGTCGAGGGCGGCATGGTGCTGCGCACGCACACCTCGCCGGTGCAGATCCGCTACATGGAAGCGCATCCGCCGCCGATCAAGATCATCGTGCCGGGTCGCGTCTTCCGGGTCGACAGCGACGCCACGCACTCGCCGATGTTCCATCAGGTCGAGGGCTTGTGGATCGACGAGACGGTGAGCTTCGCCGATCTCAAGGGCGTGTTCACCGACTTCATGCGCCGCTTCTTCGAGCGCGACGACCTGCAGCTTCGTTTTCGCCCGTCATTCTTTCCGTTCACCGAGCCGTCCGCCGAGATCGACATGAGCTACGGCGACGGCTGGCTGGAGATCGCCGGCGCGGGCCAGGTGCACCCGAACGTGCTCTCCGCCGTCGGCATCGATCCCGAGCGCTATCAGGGATTCGCCTTCGGAATGGGGTCGGACCGGCTGGCGATGCTGCGCTACGGCGTCGACGACCTGCGGCTGTTCTTCGAGAACGATTTGCGCTTTCTGCGGCAGTTCTCGTGATGAACGTCGTTGACCGTACCCAAGCGGTTTCCTCAACCCTGACCGTCCCTATCCGAGCGAGGGCTTTATTCGTGTCGCCTCTCCCTGTGGGAGAGGCCGCCGCGCGAAGCGCGGCGGGCGAGGGAAGACGCTGTATTCGTAGGCAAGTTTCCCTCACCCCTTCCCCTCTCCCACAGGGAGAGGGGTTATGACGCGATGAAGTTCTCGGAGCACTGGCTGCGCACCTTGGTCGATCCGCCGCTCGACAGCGCAGCGCTCGCGCACGCGCTGACCATGGCCGGGCTCGAGGTCGAGGAGCGCGCGCCGGCGGCGCCGAAGTTCAGGGGCGTGGTCGTCAGCAAGGTGCTTGCCGTCGAGCGCCATCCGAACGCCGATCGCCTCACCGTGTGCCGTGTGGACGCGGGACAGGGCGACCCGCTGTCGATCGTGTGCGGCGCGCCCAACGTCGCGGCCGGCGCGATCGTGCCTTGCGCGCTGATCGGCGCCGAGTTGCCTGGAGGAGTGTCGATCCGCAAGACGGCCATGCGCGGCGTGGAGTCGCAGGGCATGCTCTGCTCCGCGGCGGAGCTGGGGCTCTCCGACGACGCCTCGGGACTCCTGCTGCTCGACACCGATGCTCCCGTCGGCACCGACCTTCGCCAGGCGCTCGATCTCGACGACGCGCTATTCACGCTCAAGCTCACGCCGAATCGCGCCGATTGCCTGTCGATTGTCGGCATCGCGCGGGAAGTCGGTGCGATCACGCGCTCACCCGTCAAGCTTCCCAAGGCGCCGGAGATCGCCTCTGGGGCGGCGCCGCGCCGCAATGTTCGCGTCGAAGACGCGCTGGCGTGCCCCCGCTTTTGCGCGCGGTTGATCGAGGGCATCGATGCCCGGGCGCCGACTCCCGCGTGGATGAAGCGCCGCCTCGAGCGCAGCGGCATCCGTCCGATCTCGGCCGTGGTCGACGTCACCAACTACGTGATGCTCGAGCTCGGGCAGCCGTTGCACGCCTACGACGACGCGCTGCTCGAAGGCGATGTCGTCGTGCGCTTCCCACGCAACGGCGAGAAGCTCACGCTGCTCAACGGTCAGGTGATCGGCCTCGATCCGTCGCTGCTCCTCGTCGCCGACGAAAAGAAACCGCTCGGCCTCGCCGGGATCATGGGCGGGGAACACAGCGGAATCAATGATGCGACCCGGACCGTCTTCCTCGAAGGCGCGTTCTGGAACCCGGCAGTGATCCAGGGAAAGGCGCGGCGCCTCGGCTTCGTCACCGACGCCGGCTTCCGTTTCGAGCGAGGCGTCGATTTCGCGAGGTCGCCGGCTGCGGTCGATCGCGCCGCCCAGTTGATCCTGGAGCTATGCGGCGGTCGCGTTGGCCCGCTGGTCGACGTGCGTGGCGAGTTGCCGCGCCGCGACGCCGTCCGCGTGCGCGCCGCGCGCGTGGCACGCATCCTCGGCATGAGCATCCCGGCGAACGAGATCTCGGCGATCTTCACGCGCCTGGGCTTCGAGCACCTCCGCAAGGGCGACGAGTTCATGGTGACGCCGCCTTCGTACCGCTTCGATCTGGCGATCGAAGAAGATTTCATCGAGGAAGTGGCGCGGCTGCACGGCTTCGAAAACATCCCGGCCAAGGCGTCGATGCACGCGCAGGCGATGCTCCCCGAGCGCGAAGCCTCGCGTCCACTCGCTCCGCTGCGGCAGCGGCTGGTGGACCGCGATTATCAGGAAGTCGTCACCTTCAGCTTCGTCAACTCGGCTTGGGAGCGCGTGCTGCAGGTCACCGGGCACCCGATCAAGGTACTGAACCCGATCGCCAGCGACCTCGACGTGATGCGCTCGACTCTGCTCGGCGGACTCATCGAGACGCTGCGCACCAACGTCAATCGCAAGGCGGAGCGGGTTCGGATCTTCGAGGTCGGGCGTTGCTTCTTGCGCGACGGGGAGCGTTACGCGCAGCCACCGCGCATCGGCGGACTTGCTTTCGGCAGCGCCGAGCCGGTGCAGTGGGATGGCGGCAAGCGGCGGGTCGACTTCTTTGACGTAAAGGCCGACATCGCCGCGCTCGCGGCGCCGCTCGCCGTAAGGACGGAAGCATCGCCCCACCCTGCCTTGCATCCCGGCCGGTCGGCACGAGTCCTCGTCGGCGGAATGCCCGCCGGATGGCTCGGGGAGCTGCACCCGAGGCTGGTCCGCGAGTTCGAGCTTCCGCAGGCACCGATCGCCTTCGAGCTCGAGCAGGAAGCGCTGATCGAGGCCGGACTCCCGGCAACTCGCCCTGTCTCCAAGCTGCCGCTGGTGCGCCGGGATCTCGCGGTGGTGGTCGACGAGGGGCTAACCGCGCAGGCGATCCTCGACGCCCTGAAGGGTGTCAAGCCGCCTCATGTAGAGCACATCGCGCTCTTCGACGTGTATCGCGGCCAGGGCGTGGAGCGCGGCAAGAAAAGCCTTGCAATTCTTGTGCTTATACAAGATACTGCACGTACTTTGACGGACGCAGAAATCGACGCGACCGTGGCGGCGCTGCTGCGGGAGCTAGAGAATCGATTCAACGCGACGTTACGTCGGTAGGGACTTCCATGACGCTCACCAAAGCCGAACTCGCCGACCTGCTGTTTGAGCAGCTCGGTCTCAACAAACGCGAAGCGAAAGACATGGTGGAGCGCTTCTTCGAGGAAATCCGCATGGCGCTCGAGGCGGGCGACAGCGTCAAGCTGTCGGGATTCGGCAATTTCCAGCTTCGCGAAAAGCCGCAGCGCCCGGGCCGGAATCCCAAGACTGGCGAGGAAATCCCGATCACGGCGCGGCGCGTCGTCACCTTCCACGCCAGCCAGAAGCTAAAGGCAATGGTCGAAGCCGCGAACCATGGCCGAGCACAGGCAGACTAAGTCCGACCTTCCGGCGATCCCGGCCAAGCGCTACTTCACCATCGGCGAGGTGAGCGACCTCTGTGCGGTGAAGCCGCACGTGCTGCGCTACTGGGAGCAGGAGTTCGCCCAGCTCAAGCCGGTCAAACGGCGCGGCAACCGCCGCTATTACCAGCATCACGAAGTACTGCTCATCAGGCGCATACGCGACCTGCTCTACGAGCAGGGCTTCACCATCAACGGCGCGCGGCACCGGCTGGAGTCCGAAGCGCTGGCGCTCCCACCCGAACCCGTCGTGCGCCGAGCGGCGAGCCCGCACGATCAGGACGATCGCCGGGCTGCGTCACTGTCCTCTGCCCAAATTCGGCAGGTCATCGAGGAAATTCGGGCTTTGCTCGGCTCCAGCCCATGAAGACGGTATACTCACCATCTTCACGTCGGGGCGTAGCGCAGCCTGGTAGCGCACCTGCATGGGGTGCAGGGGGTCGTGTGTTCGAATCACATCGCCCCGACCATTCCCCCTCGGAAAAGGCCCACGCCGAAATGCCGGGCGCCCTCGCGGCGCCCGTTGTTTTTCATGGCGCGGCTGGGACAGTTGCCAGCGTTGAGAAATCGGCGCAGTCTTGTGATGAGTTGTTCGCTACAGCGCATTTGTCCGGCACAACTCTTGCTTCCGGCCCTGAGCCGGGCCTCTACAACAGGTGGTTGCGATGAGCGCATCCCAAACGAGGAGCGCGACCAAGAATGCGGTGATTTCCGAGCTTGCGCTGGCGCGCGCCCAGCGCAACACGGTGTTGATCATCGACGACCTGTTCAGCAGCCGGCTGCTGCTGGCGGAAATCGTCCGCCAGATCGACGGCAAGCTCAACCTCGAGCTCTTCGACACGCCGGGCCGCGCCCTCGAGTTCGCGCGGAACAATCGTGTCGACATGATCCTTACCGATTACAAGCTGCCGGAGTTCGACGGGGTGCAACTCGTTCGGCAACTGCGTGCCCTGCCCCATTGCGTCGACGTGCCCATCGTCGTGATCACGGTCGTCGACGACCGACGGGTTCGCTACGAGGCGTTGGAGGCCGGGGCGACCGACTTCCTGATCAAGCCGCTGGACGAGCACGAAACACGGGCGCGCTGCGCCAACCTGCTCGAGCTGCGGCGGCACAAGATCGTGCTCTCCGACCAGGCGCGCGTGCTGCAGTACCAGGTCGACAAGTCGATCGCCGAGATCCATGAGCGCGAGCTGGAGACGCTGGCCAAGCTGGCCAAGGCGGGCGAGTTCCGCGACCGCACCACGGGCAACCACCTCCTGCGCATGGCGAGGTATTCGCACCTGATCGGCAGCAATCTCGGCCTGGCGCCGGAGACCGTGCACGTGCTCGAGGTGGCCGCCCCCATGCACGACATCGGCAAGATCGGAATTCCCGATTCGATCCTGCTCAAGGAGGGCCCACTCACCGCCGAGGAGGACGCGATCATGAAGACGCATCCTCGCATCGGCTACGACATCCTCAAGGGCAGCCCCTCGAAATACCTGTCCATGGGCGCGATCATCGCCCTCGGACACCACGAGAGGTTCGACGGCTCAGGCTATCCCAACGGCCTGCACGGCGACGACATTCCCATCGTAGCCCGCGTCGTGGCCATCGCCGACGTCTTCGACGCGCTCGTCAGCGAGCGCCCCTACAAGCACGCCTGGAGCGTCGAAGAAGGCCTAGCGTATCTCGCGTCGCAGAAGGGCAAGCACTTCGATCCGCGCTGCATCGAGGCCTTCCTGAGCGGGGCGGAGAGGGTGAGGGAGATACAGAGGGAGTTGGGGGATGGTTAGGCGATGATGACTGCGCGTCTTATTAAACGCTGGCAACCGCTGGTCGATTGGTGGTCGCAGCTAATAGCGGCAGCACCTCGCGCAGAGTTTAACCAGGCGAAGTTGCGAGTCGGCTTGATAGGTCTCGTCTATGCTTACCTTCTTGTCCTCGTCTACCACGACGGCGAAGTTAGCGCTGCTGAGCAGCAATCAGTCTTGGTCGGCGCGTCCTTTGTCATCGTGTCGATTGCCATTGCGGCACGCGTGCTTCTATCTCCGGCGAATGTATCCATCCCTCGCCGCGTGTTTGGCATGGTTTGCGATAATGCGGCCACAACCTATTTCCTGCTGCAGTTCGGGGAAAAGGGCGCTATCGTCATTTTCGTCTATCTGTTTATAACGTTCGGCAACGGTCTTAGGTACGACCGCCGGCACATGAACATTTGCCAAGCAATGGCATTGCTTGGCTTCGCGCTTGTTGTTTGGCTCTCGCCGTTCTGGTCTCAACACTTGTGGCTCGCCGGGACCTTCGGGTTCTTGCTCGCGGTCCTGCCGTTCTACGTCGGCTCGCTTGCTGAGAAGATTAAGGAAGAAAAGAGGCGTGCCGACGAAGCCAACCAGGCGAAGGGGCGTTTTCTTGCAAACGTAAGCCATGAAATGCGGACGCCACTTAACGGCGTGATAGCGATGGCTGACGTGCTACGCGAAACGAGCCTCAACGATGCGCAGAGCGAGATCGTGACCACGCTTTCTAACTCTGCAAATCTTCTCCTAGCTCAGATCGAGGATGTACTTGATATTGCCAAGATCGAGGCTGGACGGATCCAAATTGAGGTCGCACCGTTCGACTTCGGTACCCTGCTCACCAATGCGATAAAAGTGGTTCTTCCGCAAGCTCGGTACAAGGGTCTTGCAGTTCATACGAACATTGCGCCTGATGCTTCTCGATGGTTCGTGGGCGACGAAAATCACCTTCGCCAAGTACTGCTCAATCTGCTCTCCAACGCAGTTAAGTTCACCGAAAATGGAGAAGTGACAGTTCGAGCGAGAGTTTTGGACACCGTCAACGGCGTCGCAAAGGTGCGAGTCGAAGTCCAAGACACAGGGATTGGTATTGCGCCGGACAAGCAGGTTGCCATCTTCGAGGCCTTTGCTCAGGCTGATGATTCAATTACTCGGGTTTACGGTGGAACTGGCCTCGGGACAACAATCGCGAAGCAGTTAATCACTCTGATGGGTGGCCAACTCGGCCTCCACAGCGTTCAAGGCGTGGGCAGCACATTCTGGTTCGAGGTTCCGCTTCCTATATCAGAGCCGAGGGGTCTCGACCTTACAGCCGAACTGACTACCACCCTTAAGACTGCCGGCCTGAGCCAAGCACTCGCGGCATCGCAGGGACCAAGGGTGCGCAAGATTCACGGCGCGCGTGTGTTAGTTGCGGACGATAACCCGACCAACCAGCGTGTTACTGAACTTATTCTTCAGAGTGGCGGCCATGTTGTAACGATCGTTGAGAACGGCGAAGAAGCGCTCGATGCGCTTGAGCGAGGTGGTTTTGATGTTGCCCTGTTTGATCTATCCATGCCAGGCGTGAGCGGGCTTGAGGCTCTAAAGTTATATCAGTTTACAACTCCAAGACCGATCCCAGTCTTGATCCTATCGGCTAACGTCACAACCGACGTCATCGCCGAGTGCCAGCGCGCTGGTGCGGCGGAGTTTGTTCGCAAACCGATTCGAGCTTCGATCCTTCTTGACGCGATTGAGCGTCAACTCGCCGGGGCCGACGATTCGAGTCTGCCCTCGGCACCTATCAGACCGGACGATCGCCCAACGCTTACTGTGGTCAACTCGCCGTCGCTTGACGCACGTACCCTGGGCGACCTTGCAAAGTTGTCCACCGACCCGACATTTGTTGAACGGCTTATCCAAGGGTTCCGAGCTGATTGCGATCGGCTAGTTCAAGAGATAAAGACCGGCCTGGCCCAGCGGCGATACGAATCTGTGAAGGATGCCGCTCATGCGCTTAGGGGTGGCGCAGGGAGCATCGGAGCAACGCAGTTAATGCAACTTGCAACTAGACTGGAGAAGGCCAATTACGAAACGACGCGACAAAAGGGCCGCCAGTGGGTGGAAGACTTATCGAGCGCCGCGGAACGGACGATGAGCGCCCTCGATGCATACCTTGACGCACAGCGCCAACAGAAATCGTCCTTGCAGTAAACACCCGTGCCGCAGGCCGACAGCCCACTAGCCGGGCTTCGCGGCTTCTGCTCTGGAATTGCGTGGGGGCTATTCCGCGGTCTAGTCGCCTGTGCCCGCAACCTCCAGATGAACAACCTTGTTTGCGTCTGGGCTCGATTCGTCGCTGTTATCGCTCTCGCAACGACGCTGAGCACGAAGCAGGCGCTCCATCACTCTTAGATCCCTCGGACTCAGCTTAAGGGCAGTGTCGGCCCAGATCTCAACGACACGAGCCAACTCGCCATGAGTTAAAGGATCGACTCCATTCCGCACCGCTTCCAACGCTCGGCGGGCGTTTGCGCTCTTCATGTGTTTCCGGATGAAGCTATAGACCGCAGCTTCGCCCGTGCCGTCAGGCGTAATAACGTCGACTACGCCCATATCATAAAGTTGGCGAGCGCTATAGATTGTGCCGCCGCCGATCATTTCCTCAGCAACGCGATGGCCGACTTTCCGATGGAGGAAGCTGTACGCTCCCATCCCCGGGAAAAGATTGAAGAGAATTTCCGGGAATCCCATCCGCGCCGACTCCTCGGCAACTAACACGGTGCTTGACAACGCGCACTCAAAACCACCACCCAACGCGTCGCCCTGCACAAGAGAAATCGTCGTCATCGGCAATCCAAAGTTGCAATACCATGGATATTGATTGTCGATGCATTTGTGCCCATATTGAATTAGCTCTTCGCGGTTCTGCTCAGTGACGGCCTCCTTGAACAGCGCGAGATCGCCGCCCAAGTTAAAAACACCGGGGACCGCCGACGCAATTACCGCGTACTTTATGGGCTCGTCAGTGGCATCATGACTAACGACGCCGCCCGACTCCGCTATGCTACGCACAAAGGCCGATAACTCGTCGAGCAGTTGCAGGTTGAAGCTAGCGCGCCCCGCGGGGCGCATAAATCCCCAGAGCACACCGTATTCTGGGTCGAAGCGTGTGCTGAACTGCTTAAAAAGTTGGATAGGCTCAGATCGTTTCGCGACTTCGACTGCCATGCTCATGGTGTCTCCCCTCCGAGATGCAGCAAGCAAGTAGAATCCTGCCCGTTGCGTGACTCGCCTCAGCGATTACGTGGAATGGCGCAGCATCTTTCGCCTTGCGACGGTGTACCCGCGCCCCTTACAGGTACAACTATGGTACGACTGGTTGTAAAATACAACAAGAACTAGGCTAGCCTGCCCCCTAACGTCCGGTATTCTCGGGCAGTTGAGAGGGCTGGCTTCGGCCGGGTTTCCGAGGGAAAGTGGGCTCCGGTTGGGCTTCAGCCTCGCCGTCACCTCTGCATCTTGGGAGGCGCGTCGTGTAGGGTTACTCACAGGACGGTAGTATGCGGATGTCATTGTTTCCCGTAGCGGAAAACCTGCCGACCACCTTTGTCTGAGGAACCACCAACATGCCCACAGGAGCAGGGGCAAGACCCTAGGTGGAGAACTGGCGACAGCTTCGTGAACTGCTTCTCATTCGGGCTTGCGACTTGCTCGAAGAGAGACTGCTCCGGCAAGGCAAGGGCTGGATCCACATCCCCGGCCTAGGTCACGAAGCTCTGGCAGCGATTGCCGAGTCACTCGAGCCGGAAGACCTGCTGTTCCTCTATTATCGTGACAGGGCCCTAATGCAGGCTCGCGGAGTGCGGCCTGTCGAGATGGCGCGCGAGTACCTCGCTACTTCCCGATCGACGTCAAAGGGCCGCATGATGCCTGTGCACGGGTCTTACCATCGTCTGGGCATTTTTCCTCCCGCCACACCAACCGCATCGCAGTGCCTTCCAGCCGTGGGGGCAGCTTGGGGTATGCGGATACAGGGGCGCAACGGAATTGTGCTCTGCACAGTTGGCGATGCCTCGACTCGTCAGGGAGATTTCTACGAGGCCCTCGCGTTTGCAATCCAGGAGCGTTTGCCAGTTGCATTTGTAGTTGAAGACAATGGCTACGGAATTAGTACGCCAACGCAAAAAATGTTGCCGTTCCGCCTCGGAATCTTTTCGGAAAAAATTTATCGACATGTCGATGGGCGCTCGGTCGACGCTGTCTATTCCGCCGGTCGTGACATCATCACTATGACACGTCGCGGCGACGGGCCGTCGGTCCTTTGGGTCGAGGTAGATCGCATAAGCTCCCATACGAACTCGGATGATCACCGCGTCTACCGCTCTCGCGCCGACATCGAAGCGATGAAGGCCCGCGATCCCGTTGAAGCGTACGCGCAGACCCTGATCAAACGCGGTGATCTGACGCAGGTTGAACTCGAAGCATTACGAACCGAGGCCAACGCCGAGGCGGATTCCGCATATCGCGAAGCGGAAAACGAGCCCGGACCCCTACCAACGACTGCCGCAGCCCAGCTATTCGGCGCCGCAGAAGGTGCTGGCTATCAGCCTCCATTTCCGCTTGATGAGGCTGCGAGCACAATGGTTGGTGCACTCAATACCTGCTTACGGGAAGCGCTTGACCGATTCCCGGATGCTCTCGTATTCGGACAAGATGTCGAAGATCCGAAAGGGGGTGTCTTTGGTTTTACACGGGGGCTATCCACACGTTTCCCCGGACGCGTGATCAATTCCCCTTTAGCAGAGGCAACGATCGTTGGGGCTGGTGTTGGCCTTGCGGCCTGTGGCCTTAGACCCATCTTCGAGTTGCAATTTATTGACTTCATAGCTCCTGCGTTTAGTCAGTTGATCAATCAACTGGCGACGTTGCGGTGGCGTTCAAATGGGGATTGGACCTGTCCAGCCATCTTCTATGCACCTTACGGCGCGTATCTCCCTGCCGGCGGAACTTGGCACAGTCAGTCAAACGAAGCGTTTTGGACACATATCCCGGGTATACGCGTTGCTGTGCCTAGCACTCCCGCCGACGTCGTTGGCTTGCTATGGACAGCGCTAAATGAAGGGGACCCCACCATCCTCCTGATCCCCAAACACATCATGCGGGTTCGCCACAAGGTAGACGTACCACGCGCGATCGGGTTCGGCCGCGCTCGCGAAGTCCAGGCAGGTAAAGACGTCACCGTAGTGACCTGGGGTAACTGCGTCGAGATCGTCGAAGAAGCTTCTACGGCGCTGCGCGATACGTGCTCCGTCGAGATCATCGATCTGCGGAGCCTAGTACCATGCGATTGGACCGCCATTGAGGCGTCGGTAGCGAAGACCGGCCGCCTCGTCGTTGTGAACGAGGACGCACGTACAGGGAGCTTTGGGCAGACGGTCGTCACAGAGATGACCAACTCTCAAGTGCGTTTCAATCGCCTGCTGTCACAACCACTTCTGGTTGCGCGCGCGGACACTCACATTCCATTCAACCCAACTCTCGAGTACGCCGTCTTGCCAGACGCCGCTAGAGTAACTGCAGCGGTGCTCGAAGTATTGAAATAGGTAGCAAAGTGATGCTGCAGATACGAGTACCCCAACTCGGCGAAGGACTGCGGGAGGTACGCGTTGTTGAACTACACCGGCGGGTCGGCGATTCGATTCGGCGCGGCGATACGCTCTACGTGATCGAAACCGACAAATCAACGGTTGAAATGGAAGCTCCAGAGGACGGGAAAATTGCCGAATGGAAGGTTGCTGCAGGCGATATTGTGCCCGTCAACGCGGTGATAGTAGTTCTCGACCAAGAACTTGCCGAGAAGAACTTTCGACCTCACCAGCACCCGGTTCCACGGGTCATGTCTCCACGCGCGCAAGCGTACGCGAAGGGTAAGGACACTGACGACACAGCACCCGAAATAGCACCCCCAACACACACACCTTATCGCGACCGGAAAGTAGCCGGTGCGCACCGCGCACTGGTCTATCGCTTTCGCCGCAGTGCGTCGATCACTATACAGGGCACGTTGGCGATCGATATACCATGGTCGGCACTTCTTCTTGCAGAGCGTGAGGAGAATGGCCTTAAGGCAACGCCGTTTCAAGTCTTTGGCTACACGGTCGCGCAGCTTGCGAAAATCTTTCCAAAGTTCCGTTCTGTGATGGTCGGCGACGACACGATACGCGAGTATGATCACGTCAATGTTGGTCTCGCGGTCGCACGACCCGATGATGAGCTTATTACAGCAGTTGTTCGAGGCGCAGATCAGCTGACGCTTGCCGAGTTCACGAAGTCTTGTACGCAGCAGATGCGAGCCGCGATTCGTTCTGGAGATCAAGCTGCCGAAGATACGCAGATCCTTCTTACGCACTTGGGGGACTACGGGATCCCCGATGCAATCCCGACTCTCGTGGCGCCGGCGAGTTCGATCTTCTTTTTGGGTGTCCCAAAGAAGGAAACAAGCACTGCTCGTGTCGCATTAACGTTTGACCACCGGCTCATCAATGGTGCCGCAGCGGCCCACTTCTTAGACGCTTTGTTAACTCGCCTGCGCGATGAGCACGACGCCGGCAACAAGTAATCCAGCGCTTTCCTTGTTGTCCTCAATTGCCGGAGGACGGTGTCTACTCAGCTAGCAACCACGCTGCAGCTCGCTCCCAGAATACCTCCCCCACGGGGCGCCGTAGAAATCCAAAATGGCCTAGGCGGCGACGACCGACACTCGCGGGCGTAATTACCTCATGCTTGACCGTAAGGTTGGGATATAGGGCGAGCAAACGGCGGGCGGCGGTACCTGGCGCAAAGGCGTCATCACTTACTGAGAGAGCTAGCGTCGAAGCGCGGACGTTTGGGTAACGGCCCAATAATTCATCAATCGGACGCGAATCCCCAACTATGAAGAACTCCGGCTGACGTCGTCCTGCCCAGTCACGTGCAATCCCTGCCGGAAGATCCTCACCTAATCCTAGTGCTCTCCCAGGAAAGTAACCGACAACCTTAGTAACCGCAGGCATCAAGACATGCCAAGTGAAATGCAACAGCCAACGCCAGCGAGGAGCGTAATCACGCCAGTAGCCGGTGTGAGGAGCGAAGAATACGAGCCTCGACAAACGAACTGCGTCCGGCGCTGCACCGATTAGGAGCGCCCCAACGCTGTGAGCAACCGCTTCAAGCGGCAGCTGGGGAAATGTGCCGTGCGCTAACGCAAGCGCAGCGCCGAGGTCGTAAACTGCCCACACATCGACGCCCGCTCTCAAATCCTTAAGGCTCCCCCTTCTCGAACGGCCTATTCCTCGATAGTCAAACGTCAACACCGCAGCCCCACGGCGAGCAAGATAACGCGCAAGACGACGATAGAATCGCGCTGGTATCCCGCCACCGCACACGATTACGATTGCCGCCTTAACTCGACTTTGGTCTCCTAGAGGCGTAAACCACGTCCCTGCGAGCTCAATACCATCCACAGCTACAAACGTAACAGCGGTCTCGTGTATCCCTTCCGCCGGCGAATCACCATCAGACCTCATCATGTTTCTGCTGCCCTCGACCTCGGAAACTGTTCACTATAGCCGAGGAGAGCTTTTGTCAAATCTGGTGTACGCGAGCTGATCAAGCGGCGACCCTGCTGGGTTGATCCTTCCGGTTGATTCTCGTCACGTTTTGCCCCTCGATCCCATCGCGGAACTTCACTCCCCTGACGACTTTCGCGAGCCACTCGAACCCGCGCAGTCGTCGCCAGCTACGCTCGGCGGATTCTCCGAGCTTGTAGATCATGGCGAGCAT
>Ga0187778_10000370_pt1 | contig 32017 bp, 26 predicted proteins | sample 1015_Q2_SP5_20_M_FD_132418 | JGI IMG/M metagenome (GOLD analysis project Ga0187778, IMG submission 132418) | Tropical peat soil microbial communities from peatlands in Department of Meta, Colombia - 1015_Q2_SP5_20_MG | ecosystem: Environmental > Terrestrial > Soil > Wetlands > Peat | place... | reverse complement strand
TTATCGACCATCGGGTGGATCTTGATTGCCATCTTAGTCCTGCCTCGCCTCTGGGGTGGAACGACTGACTTGCAGAATTCCTGATGAGGAACTCACTCGGGCGCCTGCGTGCTCACCCCGAGGTGCTGGGTGTGCCGCAGGAGTCCGTGTCGATGAATCTTGCGGTAGATGGTGCGGCGGCTGATGTGCAGCCGCGCAGCGGCCGCACTGACGTTCCAGTGACACGTCTCGAGCATGCGGCGCAGCGCCTCGCGCTCCGCGTCGCTCAATGCGCTCTCGCCGTCGCCCTCCGGGGGCCGGGTCGCCGCCGCCGAGCCCTCTGCCGTGTCTCCCGCCAGCCACTCCTCTTTGCAGTCGGCGAGCGTCAGCACATCCGCGGTGCGCAGCGCCAGCATGGTCCGCAGCACGTTGCGCAGCTGGCGCACGTTGCCCGGCCAGGAATGGCGTACCAGGCGCTCGAGCAGCGCCGGCTCGATCTGAAGTTGCGCCCCGCCCGCTTCGCTCGCGAGGAGCTTGCCGATCAGCTCCGCGCAGTCGGTGCGCTGGCGCAGCGGCGGCAGCCGCACGGTGATGCCGTTCAGCCGGTAGTACAGGTCCTCGCGAAACTGTCCCTTGGCGATCATGTCGAGCGGGTGGTGCTGTGTCGCGCTGATGACGCGCACGTCGACGCTCACCACCTTGTTGCCGCCGAGCGGCATCACCTCGCGATCCTCGATCGCGTTGAGCAGCCGTGTCTGCAGCGCCACCGGCATGTCGCCGATCTCATCGAGGAACAGCGTGCCGCCGTTGGCCTGCAGGATCCGCCCCACTCCGCCCTCGCGCGTCGCCCCGGTGAAGGCGCCCGGCTTGTGGCCGAACAGCTCGCTCTCGATCAACGTCTCGGGGATCGCGGCGCAGTTCACGGTAACGAACGGCTTGTCCGCGCGGCTGCTGGCGTTGTGGATGGCGCGGGCGCAATAGCCCTTGCCGGTGCCCGTCTCGCCGAGGAGCAGCACCGAGATGTCGCGATCGATGACGCGCCGCAGAACCTCGACGTTCTGCCGCATGGTCGGATCCGCCGAATACAGGCAATCGAGCGAGCCGCGCGTCTCGGCGGTCTCGGCCTCGGTCCGCGGGGCGCTGAGCGGTGCTGCGTGAGGCGCGCGTGCACCCTCGACCGGGGCATGCACGGTGGCGAACCAGCGCCGCTGGCTGGCCCTCGGACTGAGTGCCTCGGCGGGATAGCCCCGCTGGGCGGCAAGGCGCAGGAGCGTCGCCATGCTGGTATCGAGGATCTGCTCGACGCGCTGCCCGCAGAGCGACTCGTGGTCCCGATGGCCGAGGAGCTTGAGTGCCGCGCGGTTGGCTCCCTTGATCACACCCTGATCGTTGAACGCGACCACGCCTTCACCGGGGGTGCTCACGAACTCGGCGCAGCGATGGAAGCGCACCACGTGAAAGTCCTTGCAGGCACTGAGGAGTGTCCTGTTCTCGACGTTCTGCGCCGCCAGCTCGACCAGCGCCAGGGTATGGCTCTGCGGATTGGTGGAGGCTCCCGAGATGTCGAGCGCCGCCAGGAGCTCGCCGCGCATGTCGAAAATGGGCGCTGCCGAGCAGGTGAGCTGGGTGTTCTGCTCGAGGAAGTGATCGGTGCGGTGAATCACCACCGGGCGCCCCGCGGTGAGACAGGTCCCCATGCCGTTGGTACCCATCTCGCGCTCGCTCCACATCACCCCTTCACGAAAGCCGCAGCGGCGCGCGGTAGCCTGGAAGCCGGTGTCGCCGAGGTAGCTCAAGATCACCCCGTCGCGATCGGTGAGCATGATGCTGTACTCGGAGTGCCTGATGAGCTTGCCGAGCGCCTCCATCTCGATGCGTGCGATGGACGGCAGCACACCGAGCCGCTCGCGGCGGGCCTGCAGGTCGGCCCGTTCGACGCTGTTGGGGCGCCGGATCTCCTGCGGATCGAGTGCATAATTATTGAGACAACGGCTCCACGAGGTTCTGACGACGTCCGAGATAGGTGATTCGGCTTCGTGCCTGCGAATCAGATGGCCAATGAGGTCCGCATGACTGTGGGCTTGTGGTCGCGCACGCAACATAACTAAGGCTCCCCCTCCAACAACCTCAGGTCGGCGGCTAACCACCCTTGCAGCCGAATTTGCACTCCGGCGACCCGTGGTAGTTCGACCGCACGAACGCAAGGATGCGCCACAAATCGTCGTCCGTCTTCACCACCTGCCCCATCTGCGGCATCGGGCCGACGACGTTCTCCATGCCTTTGCGCGTGTAGCCCTTCTCCTGAAGGATCTGGGTACCGTAAGCGACCAGCCTGAAGAGCGTGTCATCATCGCCGCCGTACACCCAGACATCGTTTGTCAGGGGCGGACACATGCCCCCGCCGCCGGTGCCACCATGGCAGCCGTTGCAGCCGAAGTCGAAGTACAGCTTCTTCCCAGACTCGAGGACCGCCGCGTCGCTGTCGGAATAAGGGTTCTTCAGCTGCCCCTTGGGCGTGGCATCCGCCCGCTCGACCGGCGTCATGGCCTTGCCGGCCTGCGGCGAAGCTTGCGTTCCCGCCTGACCGCCGGCTGCGGGCTGCTGCGCATCGAGGAGTGATGCGGCCAGGGCGCACATGCAGAGCATCAAACCGCCCGCGAACACCGCGCGCTTTGCCGGAAAGTGGCTCATGCGGGTGTCAGGCCCCCGGACCTGCGGGCGCCTCACCGAGGAGCTTGATCATCTTCTCGTCTCCTTTGGCACGCGCGATCGAGAGTGCGGTATCGCCGCGCTCAGTCTGCGCCTTCACGTTGGCGCCGGCGCGCACCAGCAGCTCTGCCATCTCGACGCGGCCGTTGGCTGCCGCCATCATGAGCGCGGTCACGCCGCCGCTGTTTCGGGCGTTGACGTCGGCGCCCTTGTGAATCAGTGCCTGTGCGAGCGGCCGCGCGTCGTTGGCGGCCGCGAGCATCAGCGGCGTATAGGCCGCCTCGCCGATCGGCCGGCCCGGGTCCGCGCCCACCTCGACTAGTGCCAGCGCCGCCTGGTCCTTGCCATACTGCGCGGCGATGCCGAGGGGCGTCAGGTTCTGCGTGCTCACTGCGTTCGGATCCGCGCCATGCGCGGCGAGGACCTTGACGTCAGCGGCATCGTCGCAATAAGCGGCCGTCATGATCGGCGTCCAGCCGTCGCGATCGCGCTGGTTGACGTCGGCCCCGCGCGCGATCAGGAACGCCACCATCTCCGGTGATCTCTGGATCAGCGCGTGGTGCAGCGGCGTCTCTCCCTGCAGGTCCTGCGCGTTGACGGAGGCGTGCTTCTTGTCGAGCAGATAGGCGACACGCGTCTGATCGTCCGCCATGACTGCGTTGTTGAGCTCCACGCTGACGCTCGAGCCGTGTGCGAGCCAATCCTCGACCTGCGCGATGCTCACCGCCGGGGCGGCGTGCGTCGGCGGTGCCGGCGGCGGCGACGCATACGGGCCGTGCGCGGGCAGATCGCCGCTCACGATGCAGGTGTCGCACTTGACGAGCGGCACCCCGAAGTCCACGAGCACCGCACGCAGCGCCTCGCGCTGTTCCTGCATCACCTTGTTCAGCTGCTGCTGCAGGGCGCGATCACTACGGCGCACCGCAATGGCCATGTCGAATTCGAGCGGCTCGGTGTCGTCCATGAGGTTCGCCGCCTGCAGCGTGAGCGGTGCCTGCTTCACCACCTTGTAGTAACCGGCGAGCGGCCCCCAGGCGGCGGCGACATCCAGCTTGCCGTCGACCACCTGCTGCAGCTGGTAACTCGGCTGGTTCTCAGGCACGAGGTCGGCGTTGTGACTGAGGTAGTGGATCTCGACCCGGGTCACCCCGTGATCGGCCAGCGCCTGGCGGATCGCCGAAGTCTCGTAGACGCCCACCTTGAGCTTCTTCAGTTGCGGGTCGTCGAGGTTCTTGATGTTGAGATGCCGCTCGCTGCGCCAGGCGAGCACGTAAGTGGTGCGGTAGAGCGCGGTCGTCGTCAGGACGTCCTCGGCGTCGACCGGCATGTCGAGCATGACGTCGCACTGGTCGGCATCGAGAGTGGTGCGGGTGAGCCCACGCTCGAAGCCCGGCCGGTAGTAGTACTGGACGCCGGTGCCAAGCGCGCGCGCCAGCACCTCGGCGAGCTTGTTCTCGAGGCCCTCGCCGCGATTGTTCGATAACGGCATGTTGCCCGGATCGGCACACACCCGCAGTGCCGCCCGCGCATCACAGGGTACGGCCAGCAGCGCGACCGCCCCTATGGCCAGCACCGTGCTCAGCGCCGGCCCGTTTCTCATCCACCGTGTCATGTCGCCCGGCTCCTCGATCCTTGCGCTGCCTTCGCCTGGACGAGGGACGCGCCCGGCGTGAGTCGCCGGGCGCGTCCGGACCATCCACAACTATCTGACAGTCATTCCCTGGCTACGTTTCACTCCCTCACTCACCCAGTGCGAAGGTGTAGAGCGTGCCGCCCTGCGGGATCATGTTCAGTCCCGCAGCCTTGGTCATGGCCGTGGCGCCGATCGCACCGTACTTGTCGTTCAGATCGAGGCCCGCCGTCACCGGCAGCCCGATCCAGCCGCCGATGCCGCTCCACACGGAAACGTATTGCTTGCCGTTCACGCTATAGGTGATCGGGTTGCCGATGATTCCCGAGCCGAGCCGCCGCTGCCACAGCACCCGGCCGGTGGCGCGGTCGACCGCGCGGAAGTCACCGTTCAGGCTGCCGTAGAAGGCGAGCCCGCCGTCCGTCACCAGAGCGCCGCCCCAGTTCGGATACGGGTCCGGAACCTCCCACACCGTCTCACCGGTCAGCACGTTGAACTTCTTGAACTTGCCGGTGATGCCGGGTTTCTCCGGATACATGTAGACGTTCGCAAACACGTAGACGATGCCCTGCTGCGTGTGCGAGCGCTCCTGGGGCTCATCCTCCATGCACCAGTTGTTGGTCGGGCAGTACGCCATGCCGGGCTCGCTCGGGTCGATGGCGCACGGCTGCTGGTCCTTGCCGCCCATCGCCGAGGGGCATGCCTGCGTATTGTCGTGCACCTTGAGCGGCGAGTGCTCGTAGACCTTCACCGGCCGGCCGGTCTTCATGTCGACCTTCTCGGCCCAGTTGGTGGTCACGTACTTGTTGGCGCGCAGCAGCGTGCCGTCGGTACGATCGAGCATGTAGGCAAAGCCGTTGCGGTCGAAGTGGATCAGCACCTTGCGCGGCTTGCCGTCGACCGTGAGGTCTTCGAGCATGTTCTCGTTGATGCCGTCATAGTCCCACTGGTCGAACGGTGTCATCTGGTACGCCCACACCACCTCACCCGTGTCGACCTTGCGCGCGAAGATCGTCATCGACCACTTGTTGTCCCACTTGCCGCTGTTGCAGGCCTCCTGGGTGATCGGGCTCGCGCCGCAGCGATACTGCGGGCTCCACAGCCCCGGGTTGCCGCTCGATGCATAGACGAGCTTGAGGGCCGGATCGTAGCTGTACCAGCCCCACATCGCGCCGCCGCCGCGCTTCCACTCATCGCCCGGGTAGCTGGAGATGCCGACGTCCTTGCCCGCAGTTCCGTACTCCGGATGCTTCTTGTTCGTGTCCTTGGTGAGGCACACGTCCTTGTCGGAGCCGGTGTTGTAGCAATGCCAGATCTCCTTGCCGGTCTGCAGGTCGTAGGCGAAGAAGGCACCGCGTGCCGCGAACTCATCGCCGCCGAAGCCGATGAGGACCTTGCCTTCGGCGATGATCGGTGCGGGCGTGATGGTCTCGCCCTTGTCCGGGTAGGCACTCTTGGTGACCCATACTTCCTTGCCGTTCGTGGCGTCGAGGGCGATCACGTAGCCGTCGAGTGTCCCGAACACGAGCTTGCCGTCGGCAAAGGACGGCCCGCGATTCACCGTGTCGCAGCACGCGCGCGGCACGGCCGACTCGTCGCGATTGGTGGTCTTCTTGTAGTTCCAGACTTCCTTGGGATGATCGGGATCACTCAGATCGAGCGCCTGGATGATGTTGGGCCAGCCGCTCTCCATGTACATCATCGGCTTGCCGTTCACGACCACCACCAGCGGCTGACCCTCGTGGCCGCGCAGCGTGCCGCTCGACTGCGACCACACCATCTGCAACTTAGTCACATTCGAGGTGTTGATCGAATTGAGCTTGCTGTGCCGTGTCAGAGCTGGATCGCCACCCGGAGACGCCCACAGATTGGGATCCTTCGAGCGGTCGGTGACTTCGTCGCCGATTGCCGCCGCGCAGGCCATCCCGAGTGCCAGCACGGCACCGGCAGCGCACAGAGTTCTATTGCGTTCGAGTCGCATACGCACTTCTCCTAGACTTCGAGTTGTATCGTTTCGGTGCACAAGTGAGCACTACCGTGGGGCTGGGGCACGGATCGGCTACACGCCTTTAGCGGCCAAGCGACGTCCATTTCCTGCTAAACACAAACACCCGGTCTTCCCCTTTGAAGTTATAAGAAAATTGGGCCGAGTATCGTAATCTTGTTCAAACAGCTCTGCAGCAAAACGTGCGCACAGGGTGAGGGGGACGAGTTCGCTACAAGAACAGTGTCATAAATGACACACTTCCCATATAGCCCACGCATTTCGATATCGATATCACGTGGCGTCCTGCTGCCGAGCTTGTCGCGCGAGGGATACCCCGTAGCTATCGTCAAGCTGACGCCGGCGCTGCGCGCCACCGCAGCGCCGGCCGCGGCGCGTCGACTGCTCAGAACCCAAGGTACGCACCCACGTTGACCGTGGTGCCACTGTTGCTGCCACCGGCCTGCGACGCGCTCTTCGTCCCGCTGCCTTCAAGGAGCAGTGTCAGGTTCTTGGTCAGCGAGTAGTAGAGCCCGCCCGTGACCTTCTGGTTGTAATTGAGCAGGTTCGGGTTGGCGGTCTGGTCCTCCGAGTTCGCATATTTGAGATTACTACGCCCGTAGTTCACGCCGAGCTTCACATCGCCGAACTTGTAGGTGAGCTGGCCGAAGTACCCGTCCGAGGTGCGCGTAGCGCCGAGGCTCGTCGTGCCATTAGTGAATGCCCCCCCGTCGAAGAGCGCGGTCGTGCCGAGCCCGGTACCGTGGTAGTAGTACGCGACCGCTTCGAAGCCCGCCAAATCAAGCTTGGCGAACACATCGACACCGTTGCCGGTGTAGCTGTAGGGCGTGGCCGTGCCACCGGTGGTCGTGGCCGGGAATACGTAGTCCTGCTGCTGCGTGATGTACGCCACCGACGCGTAGAGCTTGTTGCCCTCGGAGAAGGGCAGTGTCCACGTGACTTTGGCGTGGAAACCCGGCGCCTTCTTGGGTTGCACCTCGGCTCCCGCGGGCTCGGACAGCGAGTTGAGCGGATCGTAGATACCCAGCGTGGCGTTGAAGCCGGCGAAGTCGGGCGTCGTGTAGTCCATCTGCGCCAGCCAGTCAGTGTAGATGTAGCCCCAGCCGATGCCGCCGAGCGTGGTGTTGGATGGCGCCGCCGTGGCCGCCGAGCCGGGCGCGCCGACGCCGGGTAGCGTCATGTCGGCGAGAATCACATCCGCGCCGAAGAGCCCGATGTTGCGGCCGAGCGTGAAGGTTCCCACCGTCTTGGTGCCGAAGGTCATGTACACCTGGCGGATGTCGAGGCCGGTGCTGCCGAGCGCGGTGTTGGAGGAGCCGTTGCTGGTGCCGGCCTGCAGGTTGGGACTACCGCCATCGTTGGTCGCAATGCCGGGATAGAGGCCGAGGTGCGCCGTGAGGTCGATGCCGGCCTGGGTCGTCGCCACGCCGAAGACGAACGCGGCGGGCAGAAGGCCGTTACCGATGTTGGATACGCTGCTGCTGCCGTTCGCCGAGCCCAAGCAGGTCAGGCCACCCGCCACCGAGACGGCACTGGAGCGGCTCTGGCAGCTCGAGTAGATGTAGTCGACGTTCACGTTGCCATCGATCGAGAACGTCCAGTCCCCGTCGGCGGTCTTGAGGTCCACCGCCCCCGCGGGCAGCGCCAGTGCGGCCAACAGCACGCCGGCAAGCGATGGCCGCAGAAGCTTTTGCGTTGCGAATCGGTTCTTCATTGCAGTACTCCCACTGGTTGTCGTCGCTTTGCCGCACTCGCAGCTGCGCTTGCGCAGTACCGACGCGTAAAAGCAAACTATGTGCCAAAATTTGTTGTCAGAAGACAACATCTCGCTTTCTTGCGGAACAAGAAGTTAGGCTAGCCGTGCCGCGGTAAGACCGCAACTACTACCAAAAAGGCTACAGTGTGACTCGCAGAACTGTTGCGAAAACGACGCACTCGCCCGAACTGATCCTACGACTCGGCTCCGGTGCCGCCAACGTGCGCATTCAAGCGCGGCGCAACCAACGCGCGGCGAGCGGCGGTACCAGCACCAGACTCACGAAGGTCGAGGAGACGAGTCCGCCGAGAATCACGATCGCCATCGGGCCCTCGATCTCATGTCCGGGCTCGCGCGATTGCAGGGCGACCGGCAACAGTGCCAGCGCGGTGAGCAGCGCCGTGAGCAGCACGGGGGTGAGTCGCTCCTCGGCGCCGCGCAGCGCGGTCGCGAGCCCCCAGGGCGCACCCTCGATGGTGATCAGATGCTCGTAGTGCGCGATGAGCAGGATGGTGTTGCGCGCCGCCATGCCAAAGAGCGCCACGAACCCGACCATCGCCCCGAGTGACAGCGTGCCGCCGGCCAGGGCGACGGCGGCAACGCCGCCGATCAGCGTGCTCGGCAGTGCCGCGAGCACCAGCAGCACGTGCCGGCTCTGACCGAATGCCAGCGCCAGGAGCAGCACGATCAGAGTGAGTGCAGCGGCCGAATGCCACAACAGCTCGCGTGCGGCCGCCGCCTGCGCCGGCGCCGTGCCACCGTAGCGCAGATACACGTTCGGCGGCAGCTTGACGTGCGCGGCGATCGCCTGCTGTGCCGTGCGCGCAAAGCCCGCTTGGTCGGAGGTCGTCGGGCTTGCGACCACGACCTGGCGGCGCAGCCCGTCCTCGTGCTGGATGAGGCTGCGCGAGGGGACCATGGTGAGGGAGGCCACCGCCGCAAGCGGCACCAGCGCGCCACCGCGACCGCGCAGGTGCAGATCGCGCACGTCGTCGGGAGTCGTGCCGGCGGCGGCGATGCGCGCCACGACCGGCACGTTGCGGTCGGCCTGGTTCAACTGCGCGATCAGCATGCCGTGATAAGCGGCGTTGAGCGTCGCGAGCACGTCCGCGGCCTGCAGTCCGTAGAGACTGAGCCGCTCCGGCTCGAGCCGCACCTGCAGCTCCGGCTGGCGCGGCGGCACCACGAGCCGCACAGTGCCACTCTGCGGCCACTGTCGCAGCAGCGCCGCGATCTCCCCGGCCACCTGATCATCGACGTCCAGATCCGGGCCAAACACGCTGACGAAGAACGGCGCCACTTCGCCCGAGAGCGTCTCGCCGATGCGCTCGGCGAGCACCGAGTAGATCTCCACCAGTTGGTTCGGGAACTGATCGAACACTGCGCGCACCTGCGCCTCCAGCTGCTCGGTGCTGAGGGTGCGCGCCGGGTCGAGTTGGATCTCGAACTCGCTCTTGTTGGGTGCATCCGGATCCTGACCGTTCTCGGCGCGGCCGATCTGCTCGGCGACGCTGCGCACGCCCGCGATGGCCGCGAGTCGCTCGGCAATGCGCTCGCCGACCCGCGAGGTCTCGAGCAGCGAGATGCCCGGCCGCAGCGCCGCGTGCGCGATCAGGTAGTTCTCGCGGAAGTCGGGCAGCAGTCGCGCGCCGAGCACCGGCAGCAGTGCAAGACCGGCGGCGCCGCTCAGCAGTATGGCCGCCAGCACGGTTGGCGCGCGCGGCGCGAGGGCACGGATCGCCGCCTGCTGCCAGCGCTTCAGCCCCCGCAGCCACTCGGGTTCCGCGCGCGGCTGGTAGTGCTGCATGAGCAGTGCGCACAACGCCGGCGTTGCGCTCATGGCCACCAGCAGCGACAGCGCGACCGCCAGCAGAAACGCCGTGGCGAGCGGGCGAAAGAACGCGCCCTGCAGACCCGACAGCATGAGAATCGGCAGGAATGCGACCGCCACCGCGGCGGTGGCGTAAAACACCGGCCGCCGCACTTCGAGCGAGGCCTCGAGCAGCAACGCGCCGAGGTTGGTGCCGGCTGCGGCCCCGCGGCGGCGCCGGGTGACGTTCTCGACGTCGATGACCGCATCGTCGACCACAACGCCGAGTGCCACCACCAGGCCGCCCAGGCTCATGGTGTTGAGCGACAGGCCGCCGAGACCCAGGATCCATACCGTCGCCAGCAACGACACCGGAATCGCCCCGAAGGAGATGAGCGCGCCGCGCCAGTCGCGTAGCGTGACGAGCAGCAGCACGACGACCAGCGCCGCCCCGACCGCGAGCGAGTTGCGCAGCTTCGCGATCGCGCTCTCGATGAAGCTCGCCGGGCGCAGCAGCGCCGCGTGGTACTCGACGCCACGGCGCGCGAGCTCGGGCACCAGAGTCTGCAGGCGATGCTCGAGCGCGCGCGTCACTTCGAGGGTGTTGGCGCCATACTGGGTGGAAGTCTCCACGAGTATCCCCGGCTGGCCGCCGATGATCGCGTCGCCGAAGCGCGGCGCGGCGCCATCGCGTACCTGCGCGATGTCGCCGACACGGACCGGCGCGTCGGCGTGCGTGGCGACCACGGCCTGCTCGAGCGCCGCGAGCGAGTCTCCCGGGGCCTGGGCCTGCAGCACGATGCGCTGCGTGGCCGTCTCGAGATAGCCGCCGCCGGTCATCTGCGTGCCACGGCGGGCGGCCTCGGCGACCTCCTCGAGCGTGACGCCGAACGCGTCGAGCTTGAGCCGATCGATCCACAGCTGCCGCTCGCGCACGTCCCCGCCGAAGATCTGCGCCTGCGCGACACCCGGCACCGCCAGCAGCTGCGGCTTGACGCTCCAGCGGATCAGATCGCGCAGCTCGAGCGGCGAGAGGCGGTCGCTGGTGAAGCCGAAGTGCAGCAGATACTCCATCGAGGAGCTCAGCGGCGAGAGCAGCGGCGGCCCCGCGCCCGCGGGCAGCAGTGCGCCCGCGTCCGCCAGCCGCTCGGCCACGATCTGGCGCTGCAGGTACGGATCGCTGTCGCGGCCGAATACCACCTGGATCGCCGCCAGTCCCTGGCTCGAGGTCGAGCGCACCACGGCGACGTTTTCGGCACCGGCGAGCAGATCCTCGAGCGGCCGCGTCACCATCGCTTCCACCTGCGTGGCATCGAGCCCAGGCGCCTCGGCCTGCACCAGCAGGTGCGGCGGCGCGAAGTCGGGAAACACGTCGAGCCGCGCGGTGAGCAGTGCCCCCACGCCCAGCAGGGCAACGAGCAGGGACAGCGCCGTCACGATCCTGGGATTGGCGAGCGACCCACGGACGATGGTGGCGAGCATGGGCGCTTAGTCGTGTTCCTCTTCTGCGGCGGAGAAGCTCGCGACGCCCTGCAGCGACCACAGCACGCCGGCGCCCTGCACGACGACCTGGTCGGTGCGCGCAAGCCCCTCGACCAGCCAGGCGTTACCCACACGCACCAGCGGCCGGACCGCTGTGGGTGCATAGCGAAAGCTGTCGCCGGCGCTCACCTGTCGATAGACGTACGCACCCTCCGCCGCGTACACGAGCGCCGTGCCGGGCACCAGCAGACCCGAGGTGCTCGCCGCCGGGCGCAGCCGCACCAGCGCCCGCGCTCCCGGCCCCAGTCCTGGCGGTGCGTGCTCGAGCCACAACAGCCAGCCGGCGGCTTGCGATTGCGCGTCCGTGCGCGCGAGCGGCCCGAGCACCCGGGCGGCCACGTTAACGCCGTCGACCTCCACCAGTGCGCGCGCGTCGACGCCGCTTGCGAGATGCCGTCCCGGTACCTCCGCGCGCAGCAACAACCGCTGCCCGTTGCGCAGCGCACCGAGCAGCGACGCACGTTGCGCAGCGCTCCAGCCCGCGATCGGCCCCCACTGCAGCGCAAAGCCGAGCGCCGCGGCCCGTGACTGCGCCTGTGCCTCGACGGCTTGCGCCTGTGCGACCTGCGATGCTTTGAGCGAGGCCTGGGCGTCATCGCGGTACAGCCGCTGCAACCGTGCGGCCTCCGCCTCGGCCGCCGCGGCCGCGGCCTGCGCGCTCTCCATGCGCCCGACATCCGTCACCAGGGTTGCAGGATCGAGCACCGTGCCGTACGCCTCGATCGCCGGCGCAGCGCTGAGCGCGAGGGGATGCTCGATGCGGATGCCGACCGCCTGCTGCTGCGACGGCGTCAAGGAAAGCGGCGCAGCCGTTTCCTTCTGTTCGTTCTGCTCGTCATGTTTGTTCTGCTTTTTCTCCTCGTGCTGCCCGTCCTGCTCGTCCGGCTCCTTCGGCGGCACGGCGTTGGCGAGCGCCACTGCCATCAGCAGCAGCCACGGCACTGCCCGGGCGGCGCGCCTCATGACTGTGGCGGCAAGGAGGCGGGCCATGGGCTTTCGGCGCCGTGCAGCGGCCGGCGGTAGGCGTCTTCGAGTTCGCCGAATGCGACCTCGGCCGTGTAGGCCGCCTCGAGCACCGCGAGCCTTGCCTCAAGGGCGGCGATCTGTGCGGCGACGACGCTCGCGCGCTCGCTGGCGCCGGCGCTGAGCGCACGTTCTTCGGCCTGACTGTGCCGAGCGGCGATGTCGGCGGCCTTGCGTGTGTCGGACCACGCCTGTCGCGCGGCCGGCCACGCGAGCTCGGCGCGCTCGATCTGCGCGAAGATCTGTGCCTGCACCGCCTTCAGATGCTCCCCGGCAGCCGTGCGCCGCGCGATGGCCTCGCCGATCGGGCCTTGGTGCTGATTGAGGAGCGGCAGCTCGAATGACACGGCCACGCCGCCCTCGGTAGCAATGTCGTAGAGCGTGTTCTGCCGCACGCCGTCTCCGCCCCAGGCATACGCCGGTGTGATATGCAGCTGCGGCCAGCGCTTGGCGAGCTCACTCTGCAGGCTGACCTCCGCGAGGTCGTACTCGCGCAGCGCGTGCACGATCTGCGGCCGCCCGATCAGTGCTTCGCTGCGCCAGCGCTCGGGTGTTGCGACCTCAAGGGCGCCGATATCGGCCCAGTCGGCCCAGCGCAGCGGCACGTCCTCAAGCGCCGCGACCGGCACGCCGACCGCGGCAGCGAGGCGCGCCAGGGCATCCGCGCCGCGCGCGCGTGTCTGCTGTGCTCGCTGCTCGGCCCGCGAAAGCTCCAGCTCGTCGGCGAGCAGCTGCGGGCGCGCGAGGTCGCCGAGCGAGAGCCGTACGCGGTCGCTCTCGAGCAGCGCGCGCCGCTCGGCGATCAGCGACTCGAGCAGCGCACTCTCGTCGTGAACCGCGACGGCATCGAGCAGCGCCAGGCGTAGTGCTGCGCGCACCTGCCAGATCGCGTCAGTGAGGTCGGACTGCGCGAGCGCCGTCTGCAGTGCGGCGTGCTGGCGCGCGCGATCGCGCTCCCCGGGCTGGCGCAGGAGGAATTCCAGCGACAGTCCGTAGAGCCAGGAGGCGGTCTGCGCCGCACTGGTGAGGTACTCGGCGAACAGCTGCATCGACGGATTGGGGTGCTGCGCGGCGGTGCGCTCGGCGGCGGCGACGGCGGCCACCTCGGCACGCTCCTCGGAGAGTTGTGGATTGAGCTGCAGCGCCGCGGCGAGCCACTGCGCGTTGTCCCAACCGGCCGTCGGCGGCGGCAGCGCGGGCGAGAGGGCCTCGAGTCGCCGCGCGCTGTACTGCACGGCTGTCTGCGCCGGCTCGAGCGGCACGTGCGGCGGGGCAGCGGCGCAGCCCGCAAGCAGCGCGCACAGCGCTGCCTCGCGCGGTACCACGCGCACCGCAGCTCGCATGCCCGATGTCATCTGTTGCCACGCCCGCATCTGCTGCGCCGTCGGCTTCCCCCGGCGGTTGAGTATAGAGCCGCAGCTTGAGGATCGCGCCCCTCAGCCGGCCGCGACCGCCGCGAGCGCTGCGGCATGGAAGCGCAGATGATCCTCGATGAACGTCGCGATGAAATAGTAATCGTGCCCGTAGCCGTCCTGACGGCGCAGCGTGAGCGGCTGGCCGGCAGCCTTGCAGGCGGATTCGAGCCGCTCGGGCAGCAGCTGACCCTGCGGCAGGAATTTGTCCGCGATACCCTGGTCGACCAGGAGCTGCGGAAACACCCGCGCGGTGCGCGAGGCGAGGAGCTGCGCGGCATCGTAGGCTTTCCACGTCGCGCGGTCTTCACCGAGGTAACGCGTGAAGGCCTTCAGTCCCCACGGGCAGTGCATGGGCGCGCAGATGGGGGCGAATGCCGAGACGGACCTGTAGACGCCGGGGTTCCTGAGCGCGAGCACCAGCGCACCGTGTCCTCCCATCGAGTGTCCGAAGATGCCGACCCGGGTGGCGATCGCCGGGAAGTTCGCGAGCACCGTCGCGCGCAGCTCCTCGAGCACGTAATCGTACATGCGAAAGTAGCGTGACCACGGCGGCTGGGTGGCATTCAGGTAGAACCCCGCACCAGTGCCGAACTCCCAGTCATCGGACTCGCCCGCGATCCCCGTGTCGCGCGGGCTCGTGTCGCAGCTCACCAACATCAGGCCGAGCTGCGCGGCGACGCGCTGCGCGCCGGCCTTGACCATGAAAGTCTCTTCGGTGCAGGTGAGGCCGGCGAGATAGAAGAGCACCGGCACGGCTTGCTGCGCGGCCTGCGGCGGCTGATACACCGAGAAGCGCATCGGCAGACCGATCACCGCCGATTGATGGCGGTAGAAGCCCTGCACGCCGCCGAAGCTGCGGTGCTCGCTGATCGTTTCGGGCTTCATGGGCACACTCCTGCGTTCCGGCGTTTGGAATCGGCGCTGCATTATGAAGCCGCTTCGCCCGTCCGGGTGAACGCCATGCCACGCCTGGCTCATTCGTGCCAGATCGGACACGCGCGCCGGGCGCTGTGACAGCGGCGGCGGGCGGCGCCATATATTGCGCCGGCCAAAACAGCCGCTCTGCGCGGCCGTACTTCCCGCGAGAGCTTACGCATATGTGCGTATTCTTCGGCGTGGCGGGCCACCTTAGTTTGGCCCGCGGAGGCGAATGGTTTCTTAACAGCGTTTGGTCTGGTCACGTCCGGCCGGCTCTTTACGATGGCCGGCTCGGACGCGAGCATGGCTGCAAATAAGGAACCGCTGATGAGAAGAACCCCGCAACGCCCGCCGCGGCTGCTGCTGTGCGTGCTCGCCCTTGTGCTGCTCGTGCCCGCAGCGCACGCCGCGGACGTGGGCGCGATCGTCGGTGTCGTAAAAAATGCCACGGGCGCCCCGTTGGCACAGGCGACCGTGACCGCAGTGCGCATCGACGGCAGCGGAACGCGCGCCACGATCTCGGGGAGCGATGGCGTCTACTCGTTCGCCGACGTGCCGCCCGGTGTCTGGGCGATCACGGCGCAGCTCGATGGCCTGCCCGCCGTGACCACGCCGACGCTCACCGTCGTCGCCGGCAAGGCTGCACGCCATGACGTCGTGATGAACATCGCCGCGCCGCCGGGTGCCCCGGTAGCGCCCGCGGCTGCGCCGGCCCCTGCCGCCGCTCCCGCAGCCACCGCGGCGGCGGTCGCCGCAGTCGTGCCCGAGGCGCTGCAGACGCCGCCGCCGGGTCCCGCGGTCGATACGGAGACGCCGTTCGCCGTCGGCTATCTCGGCTGGATGAACGGCACCCCGCGCTCGAACGCGCCGGTATTCGACACCAAGTTCTTCACCCCGGAGATCCGCTTCGACGTGAACTATCTGCAGGACTTCAACCATCCGGCCGATCACACGATCGTCGGCTCGACGGAGGAGTTCCGCTCGGGCGAGTTCCAGGTCGAGCAGGTGAGCTTCGGCGGGGATTTCCACTGGTACGGTGTCAAGGCGCGTTTCCTCTCGATGATGGGCATGTACGCCGTGACCACCCCGCGCAACGACGCCAGCCCGGGCGTCGGTCAGTGGGACCTAGTGGGGGCCTACAAGTACCTGTCCGAGGCGAACGCGGGCTATCACTGGGACGTCCAGCACGGCCTCAATGTCGATGCGGGTATCTTCCTCTCGTACATCGGCCTTTTCAGTTACTACAACTTCGATAACTGGACCTACCAGCCTTCGTTCGTCTCCTCCAACACGCCGTGGTTCTTCAACGGACTGCGCGTGCAGTGGTTCCCGACCCAGACCCTGAAGATCGAGCCCTGGCTGATCAACGGCTGGCAGTCCTACGCCAAGTACAACAGTCACCCGGGCTTCGGCGGACAGATCCTGTGGATCCCGAACGACTCCCTCAAGCTGGTGTTCAACACCTACACGATCGGCCAGGACAACCTCGCGAGCAGCAGCGGCTACCCCGCCAACGGCGGCAATCCCAATGCGCCGATCGGCCTCCCCAACCCCGGTGGCACCTACGTCAACTACGCCCACGTCACGCGCGTCCACGAGGACGACAGCGTGCTGTGGAAGTACTACGACGCCGCGGAAGGCGGCAGTCTCGATGGCATCTCGCGGATGGCGCTCTCGTTCACCGCCGACCTCGGCTGCGAATACGGTGGCGGCGTGCATTGCTCGCACGCTCCCAACAAGGCCAACTTCTTCGGCATGATGCTCTACGACCGCACCTGGTTCGACCACAATATCTTCGCGGTCACGCTCGGCGGCGGCTTCATGAACAACCCCGGACGCTACCTGGCGCTCGTACCGCCCATCAATGCCGCGACCGCCGTGACGGGTACACCGTACTTCACCGACAACCCCGGGCAGAAGCTCTACCAGTGGGACATGCAGCTCAACTTCCAGTACATGCCGAAAGACTGGATCACGTGGTGGACGGAAGTGACGTTTCGTCATTCCGACGTGCCCTACTGGAGCGGGTCGGGCGGCGTGACACCTCCCGGGGGTAACAACGGCTCGCCGGGCAGCTTCGTGTGCACCAATGGCAGCGTGATCGGCGCCGACAACTGTGCCGGCGAGGGCGGCATCTGGTACCCGGATCTGGTCACGCGCGAGGTCATCTGGGGTGCCGGAATCCTGGTCAAGTTCTGAAGGCGCCTGGTGAGCGCCAGGCCGCGAAACTGGCCCCCAGGGGCGCATCGGTGTATGCAAAGACGACGCAAGTCGCACTTTGCGAGCCGCGGCGTGATAAGTTACGCTGCTTTCTTTTGACAAGGGATCCCTGCAGCCCGCCCATGAGTGCATCCCCCCGCAGCGAGTCGCGCCCGCCCCTGATCTGGACCAATGCGCTGATGTTCGCGCTCACGTTTGCCGTGGCCGCGATCTCCGTGCCCTGGTACGGCCTGACACACGGGTACAGCACGGCCGACTGGGCGGTGTTCGCGTTCTTCCTGGTCGCCAACGGCATGGCGATCACCGCGGGGTATCACCGCCTGTGGGCGCATCGCGCCTACGAGGCGCACTGGCTGCTGCGGCTCGTGTACCTGATCTTTGGCACCATGGCGCTGCAGAATAGCGTGTTGGTCTGGTGCAGCGGGCACCGCACCCATCATCTGTACGTCGACGATGAGGAGCGCGATCCGTATTCGGCGCGGCGCGGTTTCTGGTTCTCGCACATCGGCTGGATGCTGCGCGACTATCCGAGCGGCCGCCCGGAGCTCAGCAACGTCCCGGACCTGAAGAAGGATCCGATGCTGGCGTTCCAGCACCGCCATTACGTGCCACTCGCGATCGCCGCCAACTTCGGCCTGACGCTCGCCGCCGGTTTCCTGATCCACGACGTCTGGGGCGCGCTGTTTCTCGGCGTGCTGCGCCTCGTGTGGAGCCACCACGTCACCTTCTTCATCAACTCGCTCGCCCACCTGTGGGGCAGCCGTCCGTACACCGAGGAGAATTCGGCGCGCGACAACCCCGTGATCGCGGTCATAACCTACGGCGAGGGCTACCACAACTTCCATCACAGCTTCGCGCACGATTATCGCAACGGCGTGCGCTGGTGGCAGTGGGACCCGACCAAGTGGCTGATCGCGGCGCTGCAGCTGCCCGGACTCACGCGGCGGCTGAAGCGCACGCCGGTGTTCCAAATCCAGCGCGCGCTCCTCGCCATGCAGTTCCGCCGGGTACAGGCGCGGCTCGAGAGACTGCCCTGCGGCCGCCGCTCGCAGCTTGAGCCGCTGCGCGTGCGCCTGGCACACGAATACGAGAGTTTCCTCGCCGCGCTCGCCGAGTGGGCACGTGTCAAGGAGCAGTGGCTGGGCGAGAAGAAGCGCGCGATGCGCGAGCAGTGGGAGCAGGTGGACCTGCAGAGGAGCCTGCGCGAAATCGAGCGCCGCCTCGGCCGGCAACTGCGGCGCATGCGCTTGCTGCAGGCACAACTCGCGTAGTTGAATCGGCCGAAACGGTGCCGGCGGCCGTTTCGCCACACCGACCTATCCGCGCGCTGGCAGCCCCGGTGCGGTTCGTGCACCATGCACGCGTGGGGCGCATCTTCGAAGTCAGAAAACATACGATGTTCGCGCGGTGGAACCGCATGGCGAAGCAATTCGCCCGCATCGCGAAGGACATCACCATGGCGGCCAAGTCGGGCGGCCCGGATCCGGCCACCAATCCCGTGCTGCGGCGGACCATCCACAACGCGCGCGCGGTCAACATGCCGAAGGACAAGATCGAGGCGGCCATCAAGCGCGCCTCCGGACGCGACGCCGCCAACTATCAGGAAGTGCTCTACGAAGGCTACGCGCCCCACGGCGTCGCGCTGCTGGTGGAGACCGCCACCGACAATCCGACGCGCACCGTCGCGGCGGTGCGCAACATCATCAGCAAGGGCGGGGGCAATCTCGCCACCAGCGGCAGCGTGAGCTTCCTGTTCCGCAAGATGGGGGTGTTCCGCCTCGACCCGCAGGGGCTCGACCAGGACGATCTCGAGCTGTACCTCATCGATCACGGCCTCGACGAGATGGGCGAGAGCAGCGGCGAGAAGGGCGAGCCGCAGCTGGTGATTCGCTGCGCGTTCGCCGACTTCGGCAGGCTGCAGGAGGCGCTCGAGGCACGCGGCATCACGCCGTTGTCCGCCGAGCACGAGTACATCTGCACGGTGCCGACGGAGATGCCCGAGAAGGAGGCCACCGAGGTGCTGACGCTGATCGACCGGCTCGAGCAGGATGAAGACGTGCAGAAGGTGTTCCACTCGCTCGCCTGACGGTCCTGCTTGCGGCGATGCCGCTGCGGCCCGGGGCGGGCCAGGTAGGTGCGGCGCCGGCGGCCTGCGCGAACCTGAAGACCAGCAAAGGCTGCGGCGCGGCGTTGCGCGATGGGCCGCGCGGGCCGGTCGCGGTATGCTTGGGGGGGTGTATCACTATCGTCTCGAACTGGCCCGCGTCACCGACGCCGCGCAGCTTGCGGCGATGTCGCACGAGTTCATCGAGGCGGGCCTGAAGCCGGCCTGGGGTGCGGCGCGCATCGGCTGGCACGTGCGTCACCCAGAGAGCATCGTCCTCACGGCGCGCAGCGGCATCGCGCTCGCCGGCTTTGCGATCATGCGTTACGCGGATGACGCCGCCCACCTCGACCTGCTCGCGGTGGCCCCCGCTCATCGGCGTCGCGGCGTTGCCCGGCGGCTGGTCGGCTGGCTCGAGGAGACCGCGCTCACGGCGGGAACCTTCATCGTGGGGCTGGAGCTGCGCGCCGGCAACGAGGTTGCACGGGCGTTTTATCGCGCGCTCGGCTACCGCGAGCTCGGAGAGATCCCCGGCTACTACCAGGGTGTGGAGTCGGCCATCCGCATGGTGCGCGATGTGCGCACGCGGCGCGAGGCGGCGCCGGGAACGCCGCAGCAGACGCCCTGACGCGCTTGAGCAGCGCTACGGTCCGATCTGGTAGTCGAACTCGTAGCTGTGGCCACCGTCGCTCGCAACGGTAATGGTCATCGTGCCGGTGATCCCCTTGAGCTCGCCCGTGCCCGAGTCGGGAACCACCGTGATCGCCGACGTCGGCGTGCCGCGGCTCATGGTGGCGCTGTGCTGCAGGACGAAGCTCCCCTGGCGTCCCTTGAGTGATCCAGTGACGCGCTCCATCGCCACGTAACCGGCCGACCCCGGCACTTCGGTCTGCGTCGCCAGCATCTCCCCCTTGCTGATGCCCTCGAGATCACCGTGGAAGCGCTTGTCGATGGTCAGCCGGCCGAGATTGGCGGCGCGGGCAATCTGGGTGTCGGGCTTTTGCGGCACGACCTTCACGTCGAAGGGTCCAACGGCGCGCTGGCTCATGGTTTGAGTCTCCTTCAGGCGTTGTCAGTCCGGCATCGGCGTCATGTGTCCGGCGAGCGCATCCTCGAAGCCGAAATTGCGCAGGTCCCGCACCCGCTGCGGAAACAGGATCCCGTCGAGGTGATCGACTTCGTGCTGCACCACGCGGGCGTGAAACCCCTCCACCTCACGGTCGATCGGCGTGCCGCGCGGATCGAATCCCTGATAGCGCACGCGGCGAAAGCGCGGCACGAGGCCGCGCAATCCGGGCACCGACAGGCAACCCTCCCAACCCTCATCCTGCTCGGTGGTGAGCGGTGTGACAAGCGGGTTCACGAGCACGGTGTAGGGCACGGGGGTCAGGTGCGGGTAGCGCGGATTGTCCTTGAGCTCGAAGATCACCACGCGCACGCGCACGCCGATCTGTGGCGCAGCGATGCCGGCGCCGCTCAGGTGCCGCATGGTGTCGTCCATGTCGCTGACGAGCTGGGCGAGGGCATCATCGAAGCGCGTCACCGGGGTGGCCACCGCAGCGAGCAGCGGCTCGCCCATCTTCAATACGCGCCGGACCGCCATGCGGTAAGGATACCCGTCGGCTAGCCCCGCGCAGCGCGCTCGCTCGCCACCACAACGGGGATCGAGATGCGGTGATCGCGAAACACCAGCGCTGCATCGCGCCCGCTGGGGTCGGTGGCGGTGGCGGCGGCACGCTCGGCGCGTGCCACCGCCTCGGTGACGAGATGGTGGTGGGGCGAGAGATCGCACACCGGATCGGCGTTCGCGGCATCGCCGGTGAGCAGATACGCCTGGCAGCGGCAGCCACCGAAGTCCTTGGATCTTTCCGGGCAGCCGCGGCACGGCTCTTTCATCCACGCCTCGCCGCGGAAGCAGTTGAAGGCCGGCGAGTCGTACCAGATCGTGCGGATGTCCGAGTCGCGCACGTTCGGCAGCGTGAGCCCCGGGAGCATGCGGGCGGCGTGACAGGGCATGGCGATCCCATCGGGCGCGATCGCGAGAAACACCGATCCCAGGCCGCTCATGCACGCCTTCGGCCGTGTCTCGAAGTAATCGGGCACCACGAAGTAGATCTTCATGCGCGAACCGATGCGCTCGCGAAAGCGCTGCGTGACCGCTTCGGCGCGCTCGAGCTGCGCGCGGCTCGGCAGCAGCTGCTCGCGGTTGAGCCATGCCCAGCCGTAGTACTGTGTGTTGGCGAGCTCGACGTACTGCGCTCCGAGCGCCTCGGCCATGCCGAGGATCTGCTCGACATGATCGATGTTGAGCCGATGCAGCACCACGTTCAGCACCATCGGATAGTCGTACTGGCGGATGAGCGCGGCGACCTTCGCCTTGAGCTCGAAGGTGCGCGTGCTGCTCAGGAAATCGTTCATCTCGCGCGTGCTGTCCTGGAAGGACAGCTGGATGTGATCGAGCCCGGCGGCCTTGAGGGCACTGATGCGCGCTTCGGTGAGCCCGATGCCGGAGGTGATGAGGTTGATGTAGAAACCGAGCCCGTGCGCTTGCGCAACGATGGCCTCGAGATCCTCGCGCGCGAGCGGCTCCCCGCCCGAGAGTCCGAGCTGCACCGCCCCGAGGGCACGCGCCTCCCGGAGTACGCGGATCCAGTCGGCGGTGGGAAGCTCCGCGCCGACGCTCGCGAAATCGGTCGGGTTGTAGCAGAAGACGCAATGCAGCGGGCAGCGATATGTCAGCTCGAGCAGCAACCAGAGCGGAGGCCCCACGCCGTGCGACGCCTTCGCCGGTGGTCCCATTCCCTGCAACGCCATCGGCGGCGGGCCCACAGGCGCAACGCTACTCACTCGCGCAGCTCCAGCCAGCGCCTCTCAAGCGCCAGCGCCAGGAAGGCCCGCACATCGCCGGCCAGACCGCTCATACCGTAGGTTCGCTCGAGATCGGCGACGATGTCAGCCACCGTGCGCACCCCGTCGCAACGGCTCATGATCGCACCGGCGCTGCCGTTGAGCTTCACCATGCCCTCCGGATAGAGCAGCACGTGCGCCTCTTGCGCCGCTTCCCACTGCAGGCGAAGACCCTTGGCCACGGCGGGTCTGACGGTCTCGGGGACGTCGCTCACGCCGCCACCCCAAGAGCGAGCGCCATGGCATCGTTCATCTGCCACAGGACATCCAGCTTGAACTGCAGGATCTCGAGCGCCCGCTCCTGCGCGGCGCGGGTATTGAAGCGCTCGAGCGTGAGCGCCAGCCCGAACTCGACGTCGCGCCGGGCGAGGCGCACGCGGCTCTGAAAGTAGTGGAGCCCTGCCTGATCGATCCACGGGTAGTGCTGTGGCCAGGTGGCGAGGCGCTGCTGGTGGATCTCCGGGGCAAAGAGCTCGGTGAGCGAGGCGCACACCCCTTCCTGCCAGGGCGCGCGGCGCGCGAAGTTCACGTAGGCGTCGACGGCGAAACGCACGCCGGGCAGCACCTTCTTCAGGCTCTCGACCTGCGCGCGCTCGAGCCCCACGGCTTCCGCCAGGCGCAGCCACGACTCGATGCCGCCCGAATCGTCGCCATAGCCATCGTGATCGAGAATGCGTTGTACCCAGTTGCGCCGTACCGCCCGCTCGTCGCAGTTGGCGAGAATCGCCGCATCCTTCACCGGGATGTTGATCTGGTAGTAATAGCGGTTGGCCACCCAGCCGCGAATCTGCTCGGGGGAAGCCTTGCCCCCGTTCAGCATGATGTTGAAGGGATGATGGATGTGATAGGCGCGGCCGCGCTCGCGCAGCCGCTGTTCGAACTCCTCACGCGTCCACGCAGCTTCTTTCACAGCGCGATCTCCATTCCGTCCCAGGCGACCTCGATGCCGCGGCGCGTGAGCTCGGCGCGCTCGCGTGAGTCCTCGTCCAGGATGGGATTGGTGTTGTTCACGTGAATCAGTATCCGCCGCGTGCCCGGGGACAGCCTCTGCAGCCACTCGAGCATACCGCCGCTGCCGCTTTGCGGCAGGTGGCCGATCTCGCGCGCATGCTTGCGCGACAGGCCAAGCGTGACCATCTCGTCATCGGTCCAGAACGTGCCGTCGATGAGCACGCAGGCCGCCTCCTGCATCGCGCCCCACACCGCCTCCTGCATGGCTCCGAGCCCCGGTGCATACACGGCCGCGCGCTGCGTGGTGGTGTCGCGGATCACGAGCGCGACGTTGTCCCCGGCCACTGGCGCCTCGCGGTGCGGCGAATAGGGCGCGGGCTTGCTCGGCACGGCGAGCGCGCGGAAGCTGACCCCAGCGACGCCGTCGACACTGAACTCGCGCCCGTCGGGCGACATGCTGCGCCGGTCGATGCCGCAGTAGTGGCGCAGCACTGCAAAGACGGGATTGCCGCGCATGAGGTCCGCGCAGACCTCGTCCGTGCACCAGACACGCAAGGGCCGCGTCGACTCCCGCAGCATGAACAGGCCGGTCGTGTGGTCGATCTGTCCGTCGACCAGCACGATCCCGACGATCGCTGTGTCGCGCGCGGCGCGCGCGGGTTGCAGGTCGGGACTGGCCTTGAGCTGCGCGAGAATGTCGGGCGAGGCGTTGATGAGTGCCCAGGACGCGCTGTCGCCCCCACACACGGCGATCGAGGATTGCATACGGGGGAAGGCTCGCAGCGTGCCCGCGCGCACGCCCGAGCAGTTACGGCAGTTGCAGTTCCACTGGGGAAACCCGCCACCGGCGGCCGACCCCAGCACCCGGATCTTCACGGTTTTGTTGGGCGGGCGGGCCTTCCGGCTCCGCCCCCAACGGGCGGGGAGCCTGAGGAATTCAGGCTCCCGCTCCCTACTCGTACTCTAGCGATTCGTACTCTAGCGATTCGTACTCTAGCGACTCGTGGTCTCTAGCGATTCGCTATGTACATCGTGATTTCCATACCGAAACGGAAATCAATCGCCTTCGGCGTTTCCCAGCGCATAGTCTATATTCCTGATTTCAGAGGGTTGGGCGGCATCGGCCGCTACCCCTGTATCCTTCTCCCGCAAGGCCTTGAGGCGAAAGCGGATCATCATGAAAGTGGCCTCATGATTTTCTTGAGGACACCGGATCGCACTCCCCGGTGAAGCTGCGCACCCGCTTGAACCTCGTACTGACGGGCGTCACCGCGGTCTTCGTCGCCGTGCTGGCCGCTGACGAGATCCGCCACGCACGCTCCTCGGTCCGCGAGGAGATGGAGGCCGCCAACCGCGTGGCCGGGCAGGTCCTCGGCAACCTGGTTTTCACTTACGCCGCCGCCAGCGGAGCCGAGGCGGTGCAGGCCATGCTGGAGCGGCTCGGTCACGTGCGCGCCAACGAGCTGACGCTTCTTGACCCCGCGGGGAAGCTCATCTATCACTCGCCGCCGCCCGTCTACAAGGCCGGGCGCGAGGCACCGGGCTGGTTCACGAAGCTCCTTGCCCCGCGGCCGCAGCGACAGGTCTTTACGCTCGGCGATGGCGCGCAGGTACTGATCGAGGCGCAGCCCTCGCGCGCCATCCTCGATGCCTGGGACGACCTCGCGCGACTTTTGGTCATTGCCGGCGCCACGCTGTTCGTCCTCGGCGGACTGGCGTTCTACCTCGTGGACCGCGCGCTGGCGCCGTTTCCTACCATCGTCGCGGGTCTCGAGCGTCTCGAGCGCGGCGAGCTCGCCTTCCGCCTGCCACTGCTGCCAGGATCCGAGGCGCAGGCAATCGGCGCGGCGTTCAATCGCATGGCACAGGCGATGGAAGACAAGGTGCACGCTGAGCGCGAGGCGCGCGAGGCACGCACGCGGCTCGAGGAGCGCCGCGAGCTCGGGTTGCTCGTCGAGCAGAGTGTCGACGAGGAGCGGCGGCTGATCGCCCACGAGCTGCACGACGAGTTCGGCCAGTCGGTCACCGCCATACGCAGTCTCGCGATGGCCATCGCCACACAGTCCCGCGAGCGCGCCATGAGCGAGGCCGCGCGGCTGATCAGCGAGGAGGCCGCGCGGCTCTACGATGCCATGCACGGCCTCATCCCGCGCCTCGCGCCGCCGGCCCTCGATACGCTCGGCCTGGCTGCCTCGCTCGAGAACCTGGTGCGCGACTGGCAGCGACGTCACCCCTCACCAAAGTTGTCGCTGCGGCATCAGCTGCCCGCAGATCTCGGCGCCAGCGTGACGCTCGCGGCCTACCGCGTGGTTCAGGAAGGTCTGGTGAATGCCCTGCGCCACGCACATGCAACGCAGGTTACGATCGACGTCAGCTCCACGCCCGAGCGCATGACCGTCTCCGTGACCGACGATGGTGTCGGTCTGCCGGAGAAGTGGTCGCGCCCCGGTCACTTCGGCCTGCGGGGTCTCGCCGAACGCGTGGAGCACCTCGGCGGGAGCCTCGAGGTGCTCAACCAGGAGCCGCACGGAGTGCGCCTGACCGCGCAGATTCCCCTCGGAGCCGCCGCATGATCCGCGTAATGCTGGTGGATGATCACGCCGTGGTGCGCACCGGTTTTCGCCTCCTGCTGCAGGCTCACCCGGAGATCACCGTGGTCGGCGAGGCTGATTCGGGCGAGGCGGCGTGCCAGCGTTACCTCGAGCTCACGCCCGACGTGGTGGTCATGGATCTCGGTATGCCGGGCATGGGGGGCCTTGAGGCGCTGCGCCGCATCCGCGCCCGCCATCCACAGGCACGCGTCCTGGCGCTCTCGGCGCACGATGATCCCCTGCACGCACGGCGGGCGCTGCGCGAAGGCGCACGCGGCTTTCTCTCCAAGCGCAGCGCGCCAGAAGCGCTGCTCGAGGCGATCACCACGGTGGCGGCGGGCCAGCGCTACCTCGACGTGGCGCTCGCGCAGAAGCTCGCCCTCGACGAGGTCGAGAGCGGTGGCAAGTCGGCGGTCGAGCGGCTCTCGGAGCGCGAGTTCGAGGTGTTCGTGCGGCTTGCCGGCGGCGCCACCGTGCAGCGCATCGCCGAGGACCTGAAGCTGTCGGCGTCGACCGTGGGCACGCACCTCTACAACATCAAGCAGAAGCTCGGCGTCTCGAACCAGGCGGAACTCACGCTGATCGCCATCCGTCACGGGCTGATCGAAGCGTAGTTGCGCTCGAGGCGCAATCGCGCAGGCGGCGACGAAACCCTAACGCTCGAGCGAGCGCGCGACCGCGACGCGACGCGTGAGCCGCTCGAGCGAGCGGCGCGCCGCGGCCTTGGCAATGTGCTTGCACCACAGTGGCTCGCGCTGGCCGTTCTGGCGGCGGAACTTGTCGCAATCACACGTCCACAAGATGCGGTCATCCTCCGTCTTCAGCACCTGCACCGTGCGGCTCGGGAAGCTGTAGATCCCAATGACTTCGTTCTGCGCCTCGCGACGCCGCCGAAAACGGATGGCCATGCAAAAAGCCTAGCGCATCTCGGCTGTGGATTACCTGTGAATTACTTGTGATCTCCCGTGTACAGAAATGTATAAAACGCTCACAGCCAACGACGCACTATGGGCTTGTAGCTCAAGTACTCACCGCCAAAGATTTCCGCGAGCAAGCGGCGCGACGCCGAGCCAGGTGACGGGAGGCTCGAGCAGCTTCGCGATGCGCAGAAAGTGCTGCAGCGCCCCCGAGGCGATGAGCGCGAGCAGCAGCCACAACGGCGGAACCACACGCTGTGTCCATCGCATGCCAATCTCCTCGCCCGACACTACGACGAGACGATCTTCGCCTTGATGGCCTCGTACTCGGCGTCGGTGATCAGCTTCGCCTCGAGCAGTTGCCGCGCCTCCTGCAGCCGCCGCACGGCGTCACTCTCTGCGCCTGCCGTCCCCGTGACTGGACCCGACGTTACCTGGATACCGCCCGAGCGCGCGCGCAGCTCCTCGAGCTCGCGAACCCGGCGTTTCTCGCGCCACGCCTGATCCTGACTCTGGCAGATACGGTAGACGGCCTGCGCCTGTTCCTTGCGCAGGCCGCGGAACTCGACCCGCTGCGAGCCCTGGGTGGCGAGCGAAGCGAGGTCGGTGGCCTTGCCGGCGCGCAGCGCGAGGTCCGCACTCAGCATTCGGACCCGCAGCGTCACTTCCTCGAGATCCTGCCAGCGGATGGTGGCGACGTCGAAGCCGCCGAGGAGCTTGCGGATCAGCACCACCAGCCGCCCGCTGGTGGCGGCGACCAGGAGGCGGCGATGCGTGAGCGCGAACAGCCGCATCTGTATAGCCCATGCCTCGAGCGTCTCGCCGGGGATCAGCACGGAGCGCAGCTGCGCGAGTGGCCGCTGCACGCCCTCCTCGTCGGTATCGGTTTCATCGCTCATCTTCGAACTCTCCGGCGCAGCGTCATCTCTTCTGCACGATCTCGGCGCGAAAGTCGTGCAGCTTCTGCTTGATGATGCGCGCGTTCGCCGGTCCCATCCTGATCAGGAGCTTCTGCCCGGCCGAGCGGCTCTCGAGGTTGGGATCGGTATATTCCCAGAAGACCTTGGGCTGCATCAGCTGGATCGGCGGCGGAACCTCCGGTGTCTGCAGCAGATGATCGATGACCTCGACGAGACGGTCGTTGAAGTACTTGCCGGGGTAGCCGAGATCCTCGTAGGCCTGTTGGAACAGCGGATACAGCCGCTCGTACACCACGGCGAGCGCCTTGACGTCGGTGCCCTGCAGCACGCGCATGAGCGGCGCGTAGCGCTCGAAGTTGGCAGCGCTCAGCGTGGTGATCTCGCCCTGAGTGGTCGTGACCGTCTGTCCGGGCGTCGGCTTCACCGGGCGCACCTCCGCGGCCAGCTTGCGGCGCGGCAGGTTGTCCACCGTGACGACGATGTGTCGCACGATGTTCTGCGGCACGAGAAATTCCTCGACGGCATTACGTCCCAGGACTCCGGCGAGCGAGTCGTGCACCACCTGGTCGCTGTCATTGAGCGCCGGCAGCGCCGCGGTGCTCCCTTCGGTGGGAACCGGATGCGAGACCTGCGGCTCGATGTTGGCCGGCGGCTGCGGCGCCGCCGGCCGCACGGCGGTGGCCGGTGCCGCCGGCGCCGGACGCGACCTGTACCAGTACCAGCCGCCCACGGCGACACCGATGGCGACGATGATGCCGACCAACCACGCGACGGCGCGCCTGGCCAGGTCCTCCCGATCCTCTTCCCACATCTCGGCTCCCTTCCGGCACGAGCTGGAGTTCTGACTTTACTCCCCTTTCGCGCCTGCAGCCGCCGCAACGCCGGCCCGGTCACGGCGCGGGGCTGGCCGCGCCGTACAGCGCGGCTACGCGGGCGGCACTGTACGTTGCGTGAATTCGGCACGCGACAACTCCTCGCACCCCTCGAGGTGTGTTTCAATCGCGCCATGCCCGCTTCCTTCCACCCCGCGGTCGCCAATTGGTTCGAACGTACCTTTGATGCGCCCACCGAGGCGCAGCGCGAGGCGTGGCCGGCCATCGCTGCACACCGCCACGTGCTGATCGCAGCTCCCACGGGGTCGGGCAAGACGCTGGCGGCCTTTCTGGCGGTGATCGACGAGCTGGTGCGTAGCGGCGTCGCGGCCAACGGCCTCGCCGAGGAGACGCAGGTCGTTTACGTGTCGCCGCTCAAGGCGCTCTCCAACGATATTCAGCGCAATCTCGACGCGCCGCTCGCGGGTATCCGCGAGGAGCTGCTCGCGCTCGATCTGCCGCAGATCGATATCCGCGCCTCTGTGCGCACCGGCGATACGCCGCAGCGCGAGCGCGCGGCGATGCGCAGGCGACCGCCGCACATCGTGGTGACCACCCCCGAGTCGCTCTACATCCTCATGGGCTCGGAGTCCGGACGGCAGCTGCTCGCGACGACCCGCACGGTCATCGTCGATGAGATCCACGCCCTCGCCGGCAGCAAGCGCGGCGCGCACCTCGCGCTCACTCTCGAGCGGCTCGCAGCGCTCACCGGGCGAGCGCTCACGCGCGTCGGGTTGTCCGCCACACAGAAGCCCATCGAGGAGGTGGCGCGCTTCCTGGTTGGCACCGGCAATGTGCGCCCCGATGGCAGCGCCGAGTGCACCGTCATCGATTCCGGACACGTTCGCGAGCGCGACCTGCAACTCGAGATACCGCCAGCGCCGCTCGAGGCGGTGATGTCCGGGGAGGTGTGGACGCAGCTTTACGACCGCCTGGCGGAGCTGGTGAACGAGCACCGCACCACTCTGGTGTTCGTCAACACCCGCCGCCAGGCCGAGCGTCTCGCGCGCCATCTCACTGAGCGGCTCGGCGCCGGGCAGGTGACCGCGCACCACGGCAGCATGGCAAAGGAGTCGCGGCTCGAGGCCGAGACGCGCCTCAAGCGCGGCGAACTGCGTGCCCTCGTCGCCACGGCGTCCCTCGAGCTCGGGATCGACATCGGCGAGGTCGACCTGGTGTGTCAGCTCGCCTCGCCGCGCTCGATCGCCGCCTTCCTGCAGCGTGTCGGGCGCTCCGGCCACTCGATCGGCGGCACGCCGAAGGGGCGGCTGTTCCCGCTGTCGCGGGATGACCTGGTCGAATGCGCGGCGCTCCTCGCCGCGGTGCGCCGCGGCGAGCTCGACCGGCTGCGCCTGCCGGTAAAGCCCCTCGACGTTCTGGCACAGCAGATCGTCGCCGAGGTCGCAGCGCGCGAGTGGGACGAGGAGGGTCTGTTCGCGCTGCTGCGCGCGGCCTACCCCTACCGCGAGCTGACACGCGCCGAGTTCGACGAGGTGGTCCGCATGCTGGCGGAGGGCTACAGCACGCGCCGCGGCCGCCACGGCGCACTCATCCATCACGACGGCGTCAATCACCGGCTGAAGGGCCGGCGCGGGGCGCGCCTCACGGCCATCACTTCCGGCGGCACGATTCCCGACACGGCCGATTACCAGGTGATTCTCGAGCCGCAGTCGCAGTTCGTCGGCACGGTCAACGAGGACTTCGCGGTCGAGAGCCTGCAGGGCGACATCTTTCAGCTCGGCAACGTGTCCTACCGCATCCTGCGCGTCGAGCAGGGACGCATCCGCGTCGAGGATGCGCACGGTGAGCCCCCGACCATCCCCTTCTGGCTCGGCGAGGCGCCCGGGCGCACGGACGAGCTGTCGGCCAGCGTGTCGCGGCTGCGTGCGGAGCTCGAGGCGCAGCTCGACGGCGGCATCGAGCCGGCGAGCGCGTGGCTCGTGGCGCAGACCGGCATCGCGCCGCCGGCGGCGCTGCAGCTGGTGAACTACCTCGCCGCGGCACGCGCCGCGCTCGGCGCGCTGCCTACGCAGCAGACGCTCATCTTCGAGCGCTTCTTCGACGAGGCTGGCGGCATGCAGCTCGTCATTCACTCGCCCTTCGGCAGCCGCATCAACCGCGCCTGGGGCCTCGCGCTGCGCAAGCGCTTCTGCCGCTCTTTCAACTTCGAGCTGCAGGCGGCGGCGACCGAGGACACCATCGTGCTGTCGCTGACCACGGCACACAGCTTCGAGCTGCCGGAAGTCGCCCGCTACCTGCATTCCAACACGGTCAGGCCGTTGCTTGTGCAGGCGTTGTGTGCGGCGCCGATGTTTCCGCTGCGCTGGCGCTGGAGCGCGGCAATCGCGCTCGCGCTGCCGCGCTTTCGCGGCGGCAAGAAAGTGCCCGCGCCGCTTGCGCGCATGGCAGCGGAGGATCTGCTCGCGGCGGTCTTCCCCGACCAGGTGGCGTGCGCCGAGAACCTGCCCGGAGAGCTGGAGATCCCCGACCACCCGCTGGTGCGCCAGGCGATCCGCGACTGCCTGGAAGACGCCATGGACATCGGGGGCCTGGAGCGGCTGCTGCGCGGTCTCGAAGCTGCCCGCATCCGCGTGCTGGCGCGCGACCTGACCGAGCCCTCACCGCTCGCCCTCGAGGTACTGTCGGCGCGACCTTACGCGTTTCTCGACGACGCGCCGCTCGAGGAACGGCGCACCCAGGCCGTCATGAGCCGCCGCTGGCTCGATCCGCAAAGTGCTGCCGACATCGGCAAGCTCGATGCGGATGCGATCCGGCGGGTGCGTGAGGAAGCCTGGCCCGATGCGGGCAACGCCGATGAGCTGCACGATGCGCTGCTGTGGCTCGCCTGTCTCACGAGCGCGGAAGCAGCGCGCGGCACGCTCTGGCCAGAGCTGCTCGCGACGCTCGCCACGCAGCGCCGCGTCACGCAGCTCGAGGCCCGAGGGGCACGGCTCTGGGTCACCGCCGAGCGGCTGCCGCTGTTTCACGCCCTCTACGGTGCGGTGCACTGCGAGCCGCAGGTGGCGACCCCCGCTGCGCACGCCCGCACGCACACCGCCGAGCGTGCGCTCATCGAAATTGTCCGCGGGCGGCTCGGGGCCTCAGGCCCCACCACCGCTGCGGCGCTCGCCGCGGTGCTCGCCGTGCCGGTCAGCGCCATCGAAGCGGCGCTTGCCGCACTGCAGGCCGAGGGCTTCGCGATGCGCGGGGCCTTCACTCCCGATGCGCCGCCGGCGGGCGAGTGGTGCGAGCGCCGGCTCCTCGCGCGCATCCACCGCTACACCGTCAAGCGGCTGCGTGCCGAGATCGAGCCGATCGCGGCGCGCGATTTCCTGCGCTTCCTCTTCGAGTGGCAGCGTGTCACGCCGGCCGGCCGCATGGAGGGACCGGACGCGGTGGGAGCGCTATTGGCGCAGCTCGAGGGTTTTGAGGCACCGGCGAGTGCCTGGGAAACCGAGTTGCTCCCGAGCCGTATCAGCGAGTACGAGCCCGCCTGGCTCGATGAGCAGTGCCTCGCCGGACGCTTCGTCTGGACGCGCCTCAGTCCGCGGCGCAGCGATCCGGACAACCGCGCGGCGCCCGTGCGGTCGACTCCCATCGTGCTGCTTGCGCGCCGTAACCTGCGCCTGTGGTCGTCGCTGGCTGGCGCAGCGGATCCGGCGCGGCTCTCCGCCGCGGCGCAGCGCGTGCTGCGGCACCTCGCCGCGCACGGTGCATCGTTCTTCGACGAGGTGGCGGCCGGTGCGGG
>Ga0187778_10000369_pt1 | contig 32090 bp, 27 predicted proteins | sample 1015_Q2_SP5_20_M_FD_132418 | JGI IMG/M metagenome (GOLD analysis project Ga0187778, IMG submission 132418) | Tropical peat soil microbial communities from peatlands in Department of Meta, Colombia - 1015_Q2_SP5_20_MG | ecosystem: Environmental > Terrestrial > Soil > Wetlands > Peat | place... | reverse complement strand
AGGCGTTGGAAGCCAGTCGAATGTGCCAAGCCAAGAACCCGCGAGTGGGCGTTAGTTGCTCAACCGTGAGTACGAGCGCCGGACAATGCGTGATAGATAATCAGAACGATGATTGCACCAACGACAGCCACTAGGATGCTGTAGAGATTTAAGCCGGTCACCCCGACGTTTCCTATTGTGTTGAAGAGCCAGCCGCCAACTACAGCGCCGACGATTCCCAACACAATGTCCATAATGGCTCCGGCTCCAGATTTGTTCACGATCTTACTTGCGATGAAACCTGAAATCAGGCCGAGAACAATCCATGCTAAGAATGACACTTAGACCTCCTAGGGAGGAGACACCTAGCCGCCAATTGGGACATCGATCTAGGCATTCGGCCACTGTAAGTTCAGACAGTCTGTCAGCCTAGTAACTATTACTGCTGATAAATCTGACAGTAAGCAGGGCTGCTCACGATGAATTAGACTACAAAAATATTATGGTCGTCCTTGGGCGCTGAGCTGAAGTAGAATTGAGGCAGTGTTATGGACTTCGAAAATGCTCGGCGCCTCTTAGAGACCATCCCCGCTGACGCGACGGTGGTAGACGTTGGGGGCGGGGCTGCTCCGTTCCCGCGAGCGGACTACGTGATTGATGCGATGCCGTACGCAAGGCTTGGAGGGGGCAGCGACGGGAACATCCACGAGAAGCTCGAAATCAAACCGCGTTATTCCAAAGATCGATGGATTCAAATTGACCTTTGTGACCGCCATCCCTGGCCTATAGCGGATAAGGCGTTCGATTTTGCAACTTGTTCGCATTTGCTAGAAGACATCCGCGACCCAATATGGGTCTGTTCCGAACTGCAGCGAATCTCCAAAGCCGGCTATATTGAAGTTCCTTCCCGCGTGGTCGAGCAATCCAAGGGGATTGAGAATCCGCGTCATGCCGGTTACTACCACCACCGGTGGCTGGTCACCCGAAACCAAAACCGATTGGAATTCCGGCACAAGCCACACCTCTTGCATTCGGTCAAGAATGCCATCGTCACCCACCTATCCCCCGACCGGCGGATCAACCCGCGCTACGCCATCGTAACTTTGGATTGGTCTGGCAGCTTCGAAGCTGTAGAGGTTCTGGAGTTTGACGAAGAAAAGGTCATCCGGGAGCTGTGTCAGTTCGCGGTGGAGGCCCGACGCTTACCTAATCTAGCAGTGAAAGTCTCAGTTCCGATGGTCCAGTCTATCAAACGCCGAATCTTCTATTACAGGCTTTGGCTGGGACAAGCAGGATAAGGATCGAAGAAGACCATGAACCAGGAGACGGTCAGTGTAATAATCCCCTACTATCGAGCAAGTGCGACCATTGCTCGTGCCGTGAAGAGCGCCATAGAGCAGACGGTTCGACCGGACGAAATCTTGGTGATCGACGACGGCAGCCCTGAGGACTTGGGGAGGATAGCCAAAGAGTTTGATTCTTCGGTCAAGCTGATCCGTAAACCCAACGGGGGAACGGCAAGCGCAAGGAATCTGGGCATTGAGCACGTGCAGTGCGAATGGATCGCATTTCTAGACGCCGATGATTACTGGGAGCCGCGAAAACTCGAACAGCAATTGGCTTTTTCAGAAGGCGTGGGGCTAATTGGCGGCAGATGGTTCACGGAAACCCCAGGTCAGCCACGCCGCATGGCCGAGATCTCGCGACCGGCGTTCTTTGGTAGAAAATTCAAGCCAAGCACCTCTGAGGCATTCCACGTCGCCATGAATCTCTGGACGAGCGTCTTGCTTGTGAGGAAAAAAGCCTTAGCCGATCAGCGCTTCGTTTCGGGCCTTGAGCCGGCCGAGGATCGGGATCTTTGGATTAGACTGGTTGCATCCACTGACGTCTACCTCGTACCCGAGCCACTCGCGACATATGCGCAGCAGCCAGGCTCCCTCTCGAACAGCGATCACGATCAGGATTGCGTGAGCATGCTCAAAGTAGTCTATCGCCACGCCAATCTGCTTGGGGCAAAAGGGGTGCGCGAACAAGAGGCGGCCATCTACCGTCGTTGGGCAGGCGGTCATCTTGCCAGAGGAAGGCCGCGTTCCGCGATCGAACCAGCTGCGCGACGACTTGCGATTCAGCCCGCCTCTCCGCAGGCGTGGTGGATCATGTGTAAATCGTTGGCTCGGTCCATATTCCCATAGTCCTCTTCTTGCGCGAATACTACTCTTCGATGTGATACCTAGCCGGTAGATTCTTCTTTTCAGTCCTTCATAGCCGGTCCCGACCTCAGTATCCAAAAAGCCACCCCCTCTTCGTTGCCCCTGAGCAACGACAAGCATTAACCCCGCCCGGTACTGTTCTGTTTCCACCCCTGAATCCCCTGTAGCTACGAGCGCGCGCCGCTTTGCGGCACGGAGCTCTAGGCACAAGCCGGAGCAAAAGGTTAAAATATGAGTTATTCCCCGCGGTATCAAAAGTTTGGACTTACGTTGCTCATTGTTTTCTTTGAGGGCCTCTCCCTTTCAGGATGCGGGGGCCTGTCAAGCTCAAGTCCTACGGGCCCCAAGGATCCAGCCAACTCTGTAGTGATAAGTGTGAGTCCAAGCAGCGCAACAGTGGCTGAAGGAGCCACTCAACAATTTACAGCTACGGTAACGGGAGCTTCGAACAGCGCAGTCACGTGGAAGGTGACAGGTGCGGGTTGCAATGGTGCCGCGTGTGGTACAATTTCCGGAAGCGGGCTCTACACGCCACCGGCAAATGCACCTTCGCCCGCAACAGTTCTTGTGACAGTTACCAGCGTGGCGGACCCAACCAAGTCAGCGTCTGCAAGCGTCAGCGTGGTTGCTGCGGCAGCGGTTTTGCTGAGCATCAGCCCAACGAATGCTTCCGTTCCCACCGCCGGAACGGAGACGTTTACGGCGACCGTAAGTGGAACGACGAATACCGCGGTTACGTGGACTCTAGCTGGGGCAGGCTGTAGCGGCTCGTCCTGCGGGTCACTCGGAACCAGCGCGTCGGCGGCTGTCTATTTGGCGCCAAACGTGGCGCCTATACCCCCAAGTCTGAGTGTGGTTGCAACCAGCATAGCGGATCCAAGCAAATCAGCGTCAAGTGCCGTGACCATTGTTCCCGTCGTTGCAGTCACCGTGACGCCAGCTAACGCCTCTCTTGTAACAGGGGCAACTCAACAGTTCAACGCGTCTGTGACGGGGACCTCGAATACGGCCGTGACATGGACTTTGCAAGGAGCGGGATGTAGCGCTGCAGCCTGCGGAACCGTCAATGGCGCAGGACTGTACACAGCTCCTTCGGTGGTTCCTTCACCCGATACTGTTACGGTCACAGCGACTAGTGCCGCGGATCCGTCCAAGGCGGGCTCAGCCTTCTTATCAATCTCCAGCGCGACTTCTACGAGCGCGATTTACGGTCTTACCATTCCTGCAAGCCACCCAAGACTGTTTTGGACAGCCTCGCGGGTCAAGACCGCGCAGGCATGGGTAGCAAGCACAGGTTATGCGGGATTGAATACACCGTCTTCTCGTGGCGCACTCGACGATCAAGATATGGCCTTCACGTGCTTCGTCATGAACGTCGCCGGGGCATGCGCTCAAGTCATAACCGATGCAACAGGGTTCACGACAACTTGCTCAAGCGGCGCGGGTTGCGACGACATGAGGCGCGAAGGGGAGTGGATCACCGGAATGGTTCGCGACTGGCTGGCTCCGGGATGTGGTAAGGCTCAGTGCCTTACCCCTGCACAAGCATCGTCAATCGACACCAACTGGAGCGCTTGGCAGGCAAACCAAGACAATGTGATCCAGACGTGGGGCAACGTCGGGATGCCCGCCAGTAACTACTTCGCAGGGCAGTTCCGCAACGACTTCGACTTCGGGATCGCCAGCTACAACGATAACGCAAACGCAAATGCAAATTTGCAGTACGGCATCCAGAACCGGTGGAACGATCTTCTGAACTTCGTCTCACCAACGGGGACGGGAAAGAACGGGACGAAGGGTTACGCCCTCCACAACCAGGAGGGCGGCGGTGAGTACGGACGATACTCTCTCGACTACTACGCGTTCGCTCTAGCGTCCTCTGCGATTCTCGGGCGCGATCTGTGGACCGAAACGACGGCCTTTAAGTCGGGCGTATTCCAGACCATCTACAACACCATGCCGACCACTACTGCGAGCCGCGGCTTGACAGACATGTTCACTTGGGCCGACGACGAACTTTGGGCGAGCGGAGGTAATTGTGGATACCAGAGCCACAACGGTCCGGATGGCCACGGCGGATGCGGAGCCTCCAGTCAGTATTACGGCGATTTTATGCAGGCGGCTGCGAACGAGTTTCCCGGCATCGCCGTTGGCAAATTGGCCCGCCAATGGATTGCTACTGTAAATCCTGCAATTGGACCGATTCATAAGTCCGTTGACCCAGGAGGATCATCGCAGGCGTACTCAACTTTGCCGCTTGATTACTACTCGTCTGGTGCTCAATACATGTATTCCCGTAGCGATTGGACGACGAACGCAACTTCGATGCTCTGGCAGATGGGCATAACGCAGGGGACCAACAGCGGTACTGCTCAATCTTGGGGCGGCGGGCACGGGCATTGGGACGCGGGGTCCTTCCAGGTGTTCCGCAAGGGCGTCAACATCATCCGTGAGACGCCGGGGTACAGCGAATTCGTCGCTGGATACAACGGCGTTGGAACCTCCGACACTTTCGCTGGATTCGCTCATAACATCCCAGTCGTAGGCGGTCAAGCATCGATCAATGTGCAGGGATGCTCGGACGGGCCCGGCGTCGTCAAGCGACTGGAGACGCAACCCAATTATTCGTTCGCCGTAACTGACCTGACGCTGGTCTACCAGAACAACCAATGCGATTCGGGGCATCCAACCCGGCAGAATCCGCATGTGGTTTCAGCCGTTCGGGAACTTATTTACTTCCGGGCAATCAATGTTCTGATGGTCGTGGACCGCTTGCAAAGCGATGCCTCGACGACGGCCACTACTTTCGTGAGCCACTGCGAAACGAATCCTACAGTGGGGTCCGCAACGATCGCCTGCATTGACGGCACGCAGGAAGCGTTTTATACAGCCTTGGTTCCAGCTGCTCCAACAATTGTTGTCGTCGCTGAGAACGCGAATGGCGCAAATGCAGCCAACTGGCAGTATCGGATTGAGGCAAATAACTCCAATCCGGGCAGCGTGGTCAGCTACAACATCTACACCATTCAACTTGGAGATGCGGCTGGTTTCAGCGCATTGACTCCGGGAGTTGTCGACTCAACTCCAGGGAATCCCTCGAGCGGCACGTTTACGATCACCCTTGATGCGAACAACAGTCTAATAATTAATAAAGGGATCGCCTCGTCGGGCGGGGCCATCAAGGCGGCTGGGTCCACAAAGGCGCTGGCCACGGCCGTTCAGGGAATGACGATCACGGACAGTGGGCCGGTCTGGCAATAAGTATCCCTATTAGTGGTCATCATTAACCGCATCCCGCTCAGTGGAATTGAGTGATGATTTGAGGGGGAATCAAGCAACAAATTGAGCTGGCGGCGAGAGCTGCTTTGGGCCGACGCATCTCTCATTTCTCCAGATATATAACGACACCGCCAGCGAAGTGCCTCATCAATGGCAGGGCGCTGAGTACAGCGTGATCAAAACGTTTGACGACCGGCCGGTTCAGCATCTGGATACGTTTGCGCAAACGAGAAGCGATGTGGAACGGTCTTACCACCATTCGAGAGAAGGCCGGTCCAATTTCCTGGATCTCCTTCCATGTCAACGGGCGCTCGCCTCTCGTGTAATGCTGCTCCTTCGGACGCAGCCATTCGATCACCTTGGAATTCCCCATATGCTCGAAGAATAATGCGCGGCCACCCAGTCTGAGGAGCCGTCTTATTTCCATCAGGCCGATTCGCAAGCCGACATGATGAAGAATTCCGAATCCGTGGATGATATCGAAGGATTCATCCGGAAATTCAGTCGGGTCGCAACGCATTAGCTTCGCATTGACGCGATCGCCCACACCGTTCAGTCTGGCCCGCTCCTCCGTAAGCCTGATGCCAACAGGAGAAATGTCGATCGCGGTCACATGGGCGCCCATTTTGGCGAGATAGACCGCTTCTTCACCCTGCCCGCAACCGTAGTCAAGGACGCTGCAGCCTTTAACAGGCCCGAGAAGCTTGGCCCCGTATTGTCGCCAATCCCAATCATCTTGTGGCTCGGCGTACTTCTTAAAGAAGGACTGGTTGAGGTGCAGCTCATGTGCATGCCGAGCGTACGCTTGATCCGCAAACCGCGCCTCGTCGGCTAATCTTGCTTGCTCTGGTCCTTCCGAGATGGCGACTTTGCCGGTTTCTACAGGCATGGAGGTCTCCAGAATACTTCTGGTTGCGTCCTTATTACGTAGTGATGCCACCTAGTGAGTCAGCTTGCGTGTACACGCTCAAGAATGCGATTGCTCGAGTTGGCCCGCTCGGCCGCCATTGTTTCCTGGAGGCCGGACGCAATGCCAACGCACGGTTGCCAGCCAATCTCTTTTTCTGCGCGACTACAATCAAACTGCACGCGGGCCAACGCGGATTTGAGCCTATAAATGGAAAGCGGGGCCGAGTGTTTTAGAACTTTGGACAGAACTTCCAAACAAAGTGCGAGCCCGTATAAAATAACCACCGGCTGGTGGAGCACCTTCGCTCCATTTGAGTTCTCCAGGATGTAATCGCGCACGAGTTGATTCTGTGTGATATGGGTTCGATCTACGATGTGAAAAACACTGCCGTCAAATTTGCCTTTTTCGGCCGCCAGTTCGATCGCATTGACAACATCTTCGACAAACACCAACGGCAGTTCACGTGTGCCATCGCCAAGGATGAAATAGACATTCCCCACACGCTGGGCGACTTCGGGGGTCACTAGCATCGTCCCCGGGCCGAATACCCTTCCGGGCCGGAGCAGTACCGCCCGGAGACCGCGATCTCGAACCGCATCCCGCACTATCTTTTCGGCCTCGATCTTTGCTTGCGAATACGCTCCCCGCTTTGTTGGGAATGGTTCGAGCGGCCAATCTTCTGTTACCACCGCGCCGGGTTCCGCAGCCGCCAAGTGCAGACAACTAAGTGAACTGATGTACACAAGTCGCTGTACATGATGCCGAAGCAAGCTATCGACAATATTTTGCGTGCCGCAGACGGTACCACGCTGATGATCGTGCGCATTTCCGATCATGGTCGCGCCCACGTGGTAGACAATTTCCGTGCCGGCTACGGCTCCGTCCACGGCGGCGGGATCTCCCAGATCCCCATGAAAGATTTCGATGTTGGTGTCGTTCATGAACTGAGCCGTCGGCGGCCGTCGAACGAAGATGCGGATGCGCTCTCCCTTTTGCAGAAGCCGTTGCACCAGATGTCGCCCGATCAGGCCAGTCGCCCCGGTCACGAGAATTTTGGCTGATCCAGTACATTGAAATTGCGTTTGAAATTTCATCTTCGCGCCGTCGGCTTCTTGAGACACGCGGTTTGTCCAATAAACGGTGGAACGTGCCTGCTCGGCCGTCACTGGCATCTCCGTGCCCGACTGCAATGCTCGATAAAACGCGGCCACCAATGAATGCAAGCCATCGTACTGGTTGATCTTCTTGGCTGCAAAGCGAATGACGTTAGCTGGAACCTGGGCGCAAATGCTGAGACCCTCACTCACTGCCTGCAAAGCACGTGCAGGCGCTTTGGGGAGCGGGAGTCGTCGGGCATGAGTCACCCACATTGCGAAGAGGTTTGCTCGGAGCACGCCTTCTGTCCCTTGGACGACGAACCAACTCTGGAGAGGCCTTACGTTCCATGATATCTGGATGTTTGCGGTGCCACCTCGGCATTTGGCGGACACGCGCCACTCGTCAAACAGGAGGTTGGCGTCGCCGCCGTGTGTTCCATAGTAGGCGTTGGCCTCCTCGATTGGGCCCAAGAAAGATTCTGCGAGATACACCGCATGTACACCCTGGTCCAAGAAGGGATAGCCACCTTTTCTATAATGGACTGGCAGCAGTCCCCCACGGTATGGCGGATACTCGCTGCTGCGGAAGTAGTCGAAAGTCAGTGGAATTCCGAGCGCTCCTGAGCGGACAATGCCGAGTGCTTTCGATACGAAGCCGTCGTACAACAGAGAATGGTTGACGCACACAGATTTGTGGGATGCTGCAGCGGCGTCAGAGATACAGTCGACCTCCCGCGCATCCATTGCCAAGGGTTTTTCCACCAACACGTGGCAGCCACTTTTGAGCGCAGCGATTGTCAGCTCAGCATGAGTTTCGGGTGGAGTAAGAATATGAATCACATCGACTCCCTCCTCGATCATGGTTTCCATCGAAGGAAAGACTTTTGGAAGCCTTAAGCGAGCAGCCAGAGCTTCGGCCCGTGAAGTCACAAGATCGGTGACCCCAACAATTCGCGCGTTCGGCACTCGTTTGACGGCACTCGCATGAAACTCGCTTATGTAGCCTGCTCCAACAAATCCGACACGGTAATTCTTGTCCTTGGACATACAAATTCCATTTCCCACTTAATCGCTGTCGCAATCCAGTTGTTCCAACTGACCAAATGGTTTTGCCGGGATTCCGCCAGTAGCTAACTGAACGACGAAACGAGCGTTCACAGTCCACGTGTGACGCTCGAGCACAAGCTGTCGTGCCTGAGCACCGATCTGAGTGCGGAGCGCAGGATCTTCGACTAATCGTCGAAGCGCCTTTTCCAAGGCAGCATAGTCGGCGTGCGGAAACATGATTCCCGTGACGTGGTTATCAATTACGTCGCGTATCGGCCCTAAGTCTGGGACCACGCAAGGTTTACCCATAGCCATGAACTCAAACAGGGCGATCGGCGATCCGAAATCGTTGGAATTGGGAAGAACACAAATATCCATCGCATCGATGTACGCCGACACGTCATCGCGCGGCACTGGTCCTGGAAGAATAACGGCACTCTCCATTCCCAATCGGCGTACTGACTGTTTCAGGTTGTCCATCTCGGGACCGTCGCCCACGAGCAATACTTTTATCTCCGGATGCCGTTCGCGGATGTTCTTCACTACCTTGATCAATGCATCCAGGCGATCCCAAAGATAAAACAATCCCACGTGACCGATGACGATGGAGCCCTCGAGACCTAGGCTTGCCCGGACTGCTTGCCCGGCTCCTCGGCAGCGGAATCGATTCGGGTCAATGGCGTTAGGCAGGACTTGTACACACTGTTTATAGGCGCCACGCCGCTGAACTTCGTCCGCGAGGACACTAGACACGCAGAGAATGTGGTTCGCGTGCGAGAACACCCAACTGTCGATTGCGCGCGCGACACGCTCCATGATCAAGCCACGAGCTCGCTTGAATCCCGAGAGCTCATTCACTTCCAGCACTACAGTTCGCCTTAACCACTTCCCCAGCAGCACACCCATGAACATGAAATAAGCGTGCCGTTCATAGAGAACAGCGTCCGGTTGGCGCCATAGAGCCGGCAATAAACGAAATGGGACAAACAGATTGTAAAGAAGCTCGCAAACTTCAAATGCGAACTGCGGGCATTCACGACTTATGTATTTCCAAATACGTTGAACACCGTGGGCGCGGTCCCCTTTTCGCAAGAATGGCATCATCCCGGCAAACTTGAGTGGATCAACGCCCGGGGGAGATGAAACCGTCAGCTCATGCCCATCTGCTTTCAAGGCTTCCACCAGGCTGCGAATGTGCATGCCCTGAGAACTGCGGCCCATAGTGCGATGGTGGTAGACGAATTGCACGGTCCAGAACCTCAAAACTTCAGCGAAAACGTTGTGCTAGTCTGGCTGAATGAAGGGGAACAGCTTCTATCTGGAGTGCAACCTCTGGTTGGGACTCCGGCAATTGTATAGGTCCATGTAATCATTGAACATTCGTTCCGGCCTGAAATACTGTTCGTAACAGAGCTTGGCCAGCTGCCCAATTTGAGGAAGTTCCTGCCGCTGCGCGACTGCCTTACACAATGCCATTGCCATACCCTTAGGATCTGACGGTGGCACAAGTGTGATAGCTCCGGACAAACGCGCGATCTCGCCCATACCCCCAACATCAGTGACCACTGCCGGCAATCCAACCGACATTGCTTCCAACAACGATACGGGGAGACCCTCACTTACAGAGGAATTGACAAAGAGATCTGCCGCAACTATAAATGAGGAAATATCAGCCTGCTCACCGAAAAAGGTGACGCATTCATTCAGCCCCAGTCGGCCAGCGATCTCTCGCAGGGCGAATTCAAGTGGTCCACCTCCGACTATCCATAGCTGAAGGTCAGAGCGAAGGTCCCGCGTGATTGCGAGGGCCTGCAATAGCGTGACATGATCCTTCAGCGGCACCAAGCGGCCGACGGACAGCAAAGTAAAGCCAGTTGTCGGTCGAGGGACAGCCCGAATATCCGAAGGACAAGCGCCATTGTAGATGTGGATGATCCTGTCGCGCGCTGCGAATGGGGCCGCCAGCAAATTCGTTCGCGTAGCCTGGCTGACTCCTACGATCCAATCACACCACCGTGACGCAAGGGCAAATTTCAGCTCGCGGCGCATCTGGTAAGGTGGCTTAACCAAGCCATGCCGGGTCACTATGACCGTCTTCACCCGAGCAAGACGTGCCGGAAGCGCGGCGATGATGGCCGATGTGGCATTGTGGCAATGCACGACGTCGGGGCGAGAGCGCCGAAACCATTTGTACAGGCAGCGCGCCAGATGAAGAAAGGTGGAAGGGTGGTGGAGAATTACCTCAAAGCCTTCGGACCGCAGCTCCTCACCTAGCACGCCAAGTTGATAAAGGCAGTGGACTGAGGCCGTATGACCTCGCTCGCGTTGCAATCGGCACAGCGTGGCCGTCAGCTTTTCCGACCCGCCCATTTCCATGCTGTCACCGACATGCGCGATATTCAGTGCAGACTCCCGCTCAGCTTGTGCCGAAGCGGTAATCATGGAGCTTGCTAGATTCATGATGCTATCCACGAGAACCTATGTGCTTGTAACTCATCTTGAAACCTCCGCAACGGTCGCTTTAGGAACCAGAAAATCCACCAACCGGGCAAATGGAGTACCGACTGGTGTGGGAAGCAACGAGGAGAGTACGAGCAGCCGCTGTCGATCATCCTTCTGCAACACCATGAACATGCGGCTAGTGACTACGAAGACGATCACACCTGCGGGCACCGCAATGCTCAATTGCAAGATGACGCTGAGAGGCAGCGCTACAATTCCGAGTACTACGATCGCCATGGCAAGCGTCGCGCCAACAAGCCTACGAAGAGCAGGCATATCGAGCCGGACGGGATAGCGAACGAGGACACGCCCCCAAATGGCAAAAGCCGCGAACGTCTGTGCAATGCCATTCGCCCAGGCTGCACCAATTGCACCCTGGCCTGGAATCAACGCAAGGTCGAGCGATACGTTGCTTGCTGCCGCTATACAGCTCCATTTGAGGATGAATCGTAGGTCTTCAGCGGAGTACAGCAAAGTCAGAGCGGGCGTCAGCACCGCCTTTGGAATGCTCAGAAGTGCGACCACCACAAAAACTGGTATCGCGGGCAGGTATTGGGGCCCATACAGTACCCGTACAAAAGGACCAGCAATGCAAGCGAGCCCAATCAACATCGGGAGCGCTCCCAGAAGGACGTAGGTAGATGCCTGCGAGGTCGACTTGAACAGCCGATCCTTGTCGCGCCCGTACTCGGCCATTTGAGTGGCCGCCAGTGCATTGGCAAATGTCTGGGGTACTCGCATGACCCGGTCCGCCACGCTGAAGCAAACAGAGAAGAAAGCAAGTTGACGAATATCAGATTGCAGCAATTTTAAGAAAATGATGTCAGACCGGTCCCAAATCACGATCTGCAAAATCATGAGCCACGTACTTAGACCGGAGAAGGAAAACATTCGTTGACGAACTTCCGGTGGCAGGGGGATTGGCGGTACTGTTTTCATCGACTTAAGCACCGGAATGATCTTTACAACCAGTTCTGTGGAGCGATACAGCAGTACGCTCGCGGCAATACCCACCAGGTTCCATCCGGACAGGAGACTTACCGCTACGGCAATCACATAGACGACTGTTCCAGCCAAGGCGCCCCGGGTATTGAGTGCTGCGTCTTCGGCCGCAGAGTTTGCCTGCGAAGGTACGAACGTAAGCATGTTGGGCACCATGCTCAAAACCAACAACAGGGAACAGGACCGATACGCAGGGTCAACGATGGCGAAAACGACAATCACCCCAAGCGATGCCAGCACGAATGCAATCACTAGCTGGGCCCAGAAGTTGTAGAAGAATACGGCGCGCGCAAGCTCCTTTCGGCCGCCACCAAGAAATTCGCCCATGTACTTGAACGTGGTCAGCGGGATACCTAAGGAACCCACCGAGCATGTGATGGACGTCAGCCAAAACACGAGATTAAAATATCCGAGGCGCGTCGGCCCTATAACCTGCGCAATGACTACGGTCGTCAATAACGTGCAAACCAGAGTAATCACTACTTCCAGGCCCATGAAGATGAAATTGCGGCCCACTACTCTGGCGCTACGGGACGTCGCTATTGGTGAGGGGACGGTCAAAGTTGTCAAAGCAATGCTTGAATTTCGCCAGCTCCATCAAAATGCGCGGAATCTAGAAGCGAGCGGTACATCCTGGGGACTAAGCTAGCTGGAGCAAATCAGGTCTGAGGCGCTAATTTTGAGAAATGACTTTTCCGCTTTGAGCAAGCGCCGCTAGAGCATGCAGTCGCATCCAGTTGCGAAACCAGGCGAGCGGCCAGACTAGGTCCACGCGATAACATTAAGGTTTCTCTTCTGCCCCTCCGTAATCAGAGCAGACGATATCAATGGGGATTCCGCAGTCTCGGCAATTTCAAATTTAAAATGTCTCAAGGACTGGAGGAATCTTAGGCATTCCACCGGGTCTCGCTTGGTGCGCCTTGCGACTCGCGGATTGGCTTCCACAGCAATAACACAATTTCTTGCTGATGTAATAGTTTCTGCAGCGCCCCTGAGTGCCTCTAGTTCGCCGCCCTCCACATCAACCTTGATTGCAATGTCGCCGCCTCGAACAGCGCAACTATCGATCGTTACGACTTCAAGAGCGCCATCCCCAAGAACTAAATAGCGAGCATGATCAGAGTTGTCATAATCCGGAACCTCCAGACGGCCGGTGCTCTTGCAACAACCCACTGCCTTGGTGATCGCTTCCGACGGAATCAGCAATTGGAGTAAGTTACGTTTCATGAATTGCGCTACATCCGGGTTTGGTTCGAAGGCCATGACTCGAGTGACGCGGGATGTTTGCGAGCAGACGAGCGCTGAGAAGGTTCCAATGTCAGCTCCGCAGTCGAATAAAACGACGTCAGATAAGGGTTCCAGCAAGCGACAAAAGGAATGAACCAGTCGTCTTTCGTACTGATCAACATCATGTCGATCCCAACATGTGTCGGCTCGGAATAGCGGCACGCTGAAGTTCACGCCTCGGCCCAGCGGATATTGGACGATCACATTGAGGAGCCCCAATCTTTCAACGATTCCCACAAGTCGGTCACCGCCCCGGATGCGCCAGCGGATCATAGTTTTTGCCAATCTTAATAGCAGGGGGGCTTTAGTAGTGATTCTCAAAACAGGAGTCTTATTCTTAGTTAAGAGCGGTGCGGTTGAGAACGGCACAACCCCTGAGTGCAGCTGGCTCGAAGCGCGCGCAAAGAGAAAGGGTTTCATCTGAATCGCATGGAAGAAACTGTAGAGATTTCGGCGCCCCTAAAACCTAGTGCCGAATAAGCTCGGAAATAGTGACGGCCTCTCGACCCTGGTCTAGTGCGGCGTCGATTACATAGGGCAAGGCTCTTAGTGAGGCCTCATTAACACCATGATAGAGAATGATATCTCCAGAAGAAAAGAAGGTTCGATCCAATTGTGCTTCCACTTCCCCCACCGAAGCACGATAATCCTTCAAGTCGATGTTCCACATCACCACATGCTGCCCAGCCGCCCAAGCCGGGATGAGGCTGCGCAGTGACAGCTTGCCGTGGGGAGGGCGGAACAACTTGCATTCCTGACCCAAGATACGGTCCAAGACCCATTGGGTCATATTGATCTCCCGGATCGCGCCTTCCCAGGAAAGCTGATGGAAATACGGATGGCTATAGGAGTGGCTGCCTACTTCGTGCCCTTCCTCCTTCATCCGCGCCACGATCTTCGGATACTGCTCGGCGGCTCCCCCCACTACAAAAAATGTAGCCTTCACTCCGCGATCCCGAAGGATGTTCAGTATTCGCGGGGTATAGGCTGGATCCGGGCCGTCATCGATCGTCAGAGCAATCTGCGCCGTGTGCCTGTTCCCGTGCTCCAGCAATTGTTTGCTGGGCATGATGCCAAACAGGGCTTTCTTAATCAGCGCGCGCCCTTTCGACGCAGGCATGTTCCTGGTGGTCGGACCATCCTCACGCCACAAGTAACTATGGCTGTAGTACTTCGAGATAGTCTCGTCCTTGGCAAAAAACGCTCTTTGCTTAGGCTGCTCAGCCAGCCGCAGCAACGCTTCCTGTAACCCGTACTTATCGCCAGGATGAATAAAAACTACCGTCCGCTGATTCTGGAGGGCTTCTGGAACGCGGACAGCCGTCGTAATAATTGGGATGCGCAAAGACCGGGCCTGCAGCACTAACAGCGGTACCCCATACTGGAGCGAAACCAACACATCGCATCCCTCAAGTAATTCACGCGTGGGCAATTCGTTAGGCACCCAGCGAACGTCCGCGGGTAGCGCCTGAAGTGACGCCACACCATCGAGTTGATGAGCATCGTGTTCTGCAAATATGATCAACTTGCAGGGTCGCCCAGTCTTCGACAAAGACCAGAATGCTGCGAGCAGAGGTTCTAAGCTGCCATAGGAGTTCTGGGCCAGTGTAGCGCCTACGGCAAACTCCTCCGAATTGCGAGGCTGTGTAGAATTGGAAGGGTACATTCTTCCTCTCTGACGGAGTTGAAGTGTGTGAGTCCGAAGAGGCGGCAACTCTGCTTGCTTCTGCGCCTGTTCTTGGACCACTACCCCAACGGCTCCGGGGCTACGAGATCATTAGACCTAGCTTTCGCTTGAGCAGGCTTCGTCGCTAGGATCGGCGGAACTGAGCTTTTCACGCTAGCCGCGCTCAACCCGGCTCTGAACGCTGCAAACGTCCGTTTCAAACCATCTGCCGTCGTCACTAGCTGCCTCCAACCGATGGAACGTAGCTTGGAATTGTCGAAGCGATTTCCGCCCCACAGACTTGCTGCCTTGTACGGTGTAAGGATTGCCGGCAACTGGCCTTTTGAATAGCGGTGATATTTTGCTGCCATGAATGAAAGCAATTGCACCCCAAAGTAAGGCAAGGAAATGGATCGGATCTTAGCGACACCCTTCTCGTAGGATCTCAAGTATTGGCGACAAGTCAGCAAGTCTTCATCATGGACGTTGAACACTTGGCCGGCAGTGCTCGGATGCTTGCCGGCAACCACAAGGGCTTCGGCGCAATTCTCGACATAGCTCAAAGGAAGCAAGTTGTTCCCACCGAAATGCAACAGCCACTTGCCCACCCTCAACCCAACGCGGTTGGAAAAATGACTGCCGCCAGGACCATAGATAACGCCCGGACGCAGGACCACTAGTTCGAAGCTGTTTCGCCGCTGATATTCCCAGAACAACTGTTCTTGGCGCAGCTTGGAATACGAATAATGATCACGCCACTCCGGATGGGGTTCGAGCGCAGACTGTTCATTCACCAGCGCCCCTCGGGCGAGTCCAGCCACTCCGTAGACACCGAATGAGCTCACCAGAACGATACGCATCGGCTTCCGCGCCGCAACGGCTTCAAGGAGATTTCTGGAAGCTACAACAGAATCAAGGAATAGATCTGCGGCAGTCCCCTTCTTTCCAGCGGCGAGATGGAAAATGAGCTGCACATCATCCGCCGCTCGTGCGGCGTCTTCTCGGTACCTCAAGTTCCCTACGCAATACTCCATAGAAATGTGCGCATGTCGCTGTAAAAACCCATCCAGCTTGGGAATCTCTGCACATCTGCGCACATTGCAACGTATGTCGGTGAAGCCATGGACGATGAGACGCTCGATCAGTGCCGTCCCCAGAAAACCGCCGGCGCCTGTAACCAGCACCCTCATGCTGGCGCCTTCGGATAAACCTGAGTAAAGATTTCATCCATAATCTGCGATACGCGCAATATCTCCTCATACGGGATCGGCACTGGAGTGTCGTGCAAGATGCTCTCGTAAAACAGCGACAGCAGCCGGTTCATTCCCGCAAAAAACTGAAAACGCGACCCAGCAAACTCGCGCGCATTGTGCGTCGCCTGTGTTAGAGACTGCAAGCTGGACTTAAACGAGGGCAACAAACGACCCAATGCACCAGGAATTGTCTGTTTTTCCTCGACTAACATGCTCCGGAGCGCGAAATCAATATGTGCTGTATTTTTGGTGCCGTACACGCGCATAAAATGGCTCACGGGCTGAGCAGTCGAACAGAAAGTAACGTACGCGGACATGCCGCCGACAAGGATCATCACTCGAAGTTCGTCGAGAATGTCATCCGTACGGTCGTTATTCATCTTCTGCCGGCGGTACCCACGGGCGATGATTTCCATGGGTCCATCGGGAAGAAAGGGCGTAATTTTATTGATCGCGTGATCGACAACATTCTGAAACAATCTGCCAGGCAATTGGTGGACCCAGTGACGATCATCGGAAAACAACGCCCGGCCAAATTCGCCTGCCAAGTCGTATCCGTAATAACTCTCGACGTGCACTGGGTCTCCTAAGTTCCCTCTTGCAACGAACTCCTTAAGAGCGAGAGCAGGCGTTTCGAAGTTGTACCAGTAGTTGATCGTCATCTTCCGATTGGCTCGGTCCAGGCACTCGATCAGGCGTCGCCCATCAGTCGCGTTCAACGCCAGCGGCTTCTCGATAAAAACGTGGCAACCTGCCTCAGCTGATTTCTGCGCCAGCGCCAAATGACTGTGCGGAGGACTAGCGATATGAATTACATCGAGTCTGTGGTCGGAGAGCATGCGGTCGAAATCCGTATACCAATACGGAACGGAGAAGCGCAGTGCCAACTGCTCAGCTAGAATCGGCTCCAGATCGCAGATCGCCAATACACGTGGGCCCCCGAGCTCTTGGATCTCTGCCACGTGCCGGTCAGCAATTTTCCCGCAGCCAACTATGCCAATCTTAAGTCCCATTTACTCCCGTTACCTAAGCCAGCCCGTACTTCAGCGGCCTTGGGCCGCGAGCAAAGGATCGCGACGTTGCCGGATGGCCTCGATGGCGAGGTACATCTGCCAGGCGGTGACGAAGTGGATAGAACAATTTCGCCGGTTCGCTTCCTCCACCAACAAGTTGAACGCCGTTTCTAGCACGCCGTGCAATAACGCAGAGGAGTTCCGCTCTTGGGCTCCGTGCGTATACAGCTTTATGAAGGTATCGCCTCCAATGCGCGGCGCTAACTCCACCCACCGCCTGACGCGATACGGTGTTGCCAAGTTGCCGGGGCGAAGTTCGCCAGTTTCGAGGCGCGGGAGCCAACGGTCTCTCCAGCGCATTCCCAGAGGACCAGAGATAATCAGCAAATCGCCTTCGACGCTACCGCCAGCGATGACGGGAATGCCCTTATCATACGATTTCGGTCTGTAGGGATCACCATTGCAATAGTAGATTGTGTTTACCAGACGAGCTTGCGTGGGAGAATCTCCGGACGGCATAGTAAAATCGGCATAACATCCCAGGTCTCGAAGCACTCGGATTTCATCGTTGAGGCCACACCACCGGCCGTCTGGTCGCGAATTATCGAGGGCCCAGTTGCCGTGGATAAAGCCAAACGCTATGTTCCCTTCCCGCCTACGCAGCAGGCCATGCTCTCTGTTCAATATGCTGCAAAAGCTTGATATGCGGTCCACGAAATTCTGGCGACCTTCGCCATCATGATGAAGATGGACCTCCACGTCTGCTATCCCTGCGCGTGCCATCTCTGCCAGAGGTTCTATTAAGGTCGGGTGATATTCTTCCTGCGGGAAAAAAAACGTATGCCGAGGAGTGTTACCGAATGAGTCGCGCTTGCAGCGCTCCGCGGTCGCTGGCCATGAAGAACGCCACAAGGCAACTCGAGATTGTGCGGTGGTCAGGTCAGGGCTCCGCCATTTAGGTTCGAAATGGTCCGCGACGGTTACCCAAATACGCTCAAGTAGAGGCGCGGCGCGAAGCGTAATTTGGTGCAATCGCTGTCTGAGGTAATATGGGCCCCAAATCTGTGAATTGTGGATGAGTCGCATGTTTATGTCGGTTGCTTTCAGGTCATCGATTCACCGGCTCATCACGGAAGTTGGTTTAACCGGTCTTTGCCATTTCTCTTTTCGTTGGCGCATTGCTTGCTCGAAGATTCCAAGCAATTCTTCGGCTGCTTCATCCCAACTGCGGTGAAATTGGTTCCAGATTGCGTGCTCATCCCAACTCCGTTCCATGCCGGTTTCAATTGCCTCAGCAAGAGCGCGCCAGTCTTTTGGAGCAACTAAAATCCCGCACGTCTCATTGACCAATTCGGGGATTCCACCGACGTCGGTTGCAATCACAGGGCGTCCGCAGCTGAGTGCTTCGATAACAACATTCGGCTGTCCCTCGCTGTAGCTGGGCAGAGCAAGCAGATTGGTGGCCGCGAGCCACCTTGCGACTTTGTGCGAAGAACAGGAACCAACCAGAGAGATTCGGTCCTCTAGTGCGAGGTACTTGGCTTTGTATCGCAAATGCTCGCCACCGATCCCATCTCCAACATAAACCAACTGGAGATTCGGGCGGCGGCGTGCCAGCGAAGCAAAGGCCTCGAGCAGCTCGAAGATACCCTTCTTGCCATCCAAACGCCCCACGAACAACACTAATTCGGCCTGGTCGTCCACGGCTAGTTCCGCGCGCGCTGCGCCGCGGTCCGCCAGGTGAAATACTGCCGGATCGCAGCCATTTCGGACCGTCCTGACCTTGCCGGGGTGGATACCCATCCGGATGGCTCGATCTCGCAGGTCCTCGCTCTTGGTTACGACGAATGATGCCCGCTTCATTGCGAGCCGCGTCAACCATCTAGAAGCTGGATCGGCAATGCGATTCAAATCTGAGCCTATCGAGCAAATTACTGCTGGAATCCCGAACTTGCGCGCCGCTGCAACGGTGGCGTAGCCGTCCGGATATAGCCAGAAGTTGCAAGCCAGGTGCGGCATGTATTCACGGAAATAGGCCTCGAGGCGATTTGCACAGACCAAGCCGTTTATGCACCTGGTCACGCCAGGTAGAGCTGGATACTCGAAGTAGCATGCTTCCACGCCCGGTGGAGAACAAGGCAAGTCAGGGTGGCGATAGTCGTAACGCGGCTTAAACCATCGAGGATACCGCGGGAAAGGACAAATGACCTTCACTTCCATATTTTTTGAGAGTGCCAGAACGTTCTCATAGACAGAGTGACCGCGGTAAGGCTGTGTCGGTATCGGGAAAATCGACGTAACCACGACGACTTTCAATCTCATTGCGTTGTCCTCGGTTATCGAGGTCAATTACGTATGCTCAGGCTGACCATCGTTGAGTCTCGAATCCGCGCCCTTTTTGCCAGTTGGAAATGAACTGGGTGCTCCGAAAGTCCAAATTTTCCAAAGCGGTCCTCTGGTGAACAGAAACTTATAGAAGCCCACAACTACGGCAGCGTTCAACATACAGAAGGCTCTTGCCGCGCCCCCTATTGGCGTCAAAGCCGGAATACCCTTCCCCGCTCCTAGAGCGGCAAGGGCGTAGAAGCCGATCTGTGATCCCAGCGCTGCCGCGTAAATGAAAGAATGATTCGCCAGCAACGCACTGCTGACCAGCATTATGGCCAGCAGGACCGGCACAAGCAGGCGCAATAGTTTATGGGAGATCAGCTCGAATCGCAGCCGGTTCTCCCGCGAGAGCAACCAGGGCGCTAGCTGTAGAAGTTGGAAGTTGCCAGCTAGCGTACGCACCTTGCGATGAAATTCTCCGCGCAAATTCTTGGGCCAGATATCATGGACTCGTGCGCGATTGTCCAGAACTGACCTGTAGCCCTGGCGAATGACACTGAGGGGTTGCAGCATGTCATCCAGAATGATTCCGTTTGGCAGAGCCTTGGCCAACTCGTGGCGGACGGCATAAAATCCGCCGTAGACACCCAGCGGCGAATCAACTTTCGCCTCGCAATTGCGAATCCACTGCTCGTATCGCCAATACAGGCCCCCAACGGCCTTAGCGCCTGAATTGTGCCCCTCATCGCGCAATACTAGCTCGCCGGCAACGCATCCGACTTGAGGGTCAGCAAAATTGCTGAGCAACAATCGCAGGGCGTTGCGCTCAATCCAGGGACGAATGTCAAGAAACAATAGGATCTCGCCGGTGGCGCGTTGCATCCCTAGGTTCAGGGCGGCGGCTTTGCCTCTATGCTCAGGGCATCTGATGGACCTGACATGGGGGTCGCGGAATTCCTGCAGGATACGGTCCGTGCCGTCGGTCGATCCATCGGATACGATTTCTATTTCCATTCGATCGTGCGGATAATCCAGCGACAAAAGGTGCGCCACTTTCTGGCGCAACAGTGCTGCACCGTTGTGAACAGCGAGGATAATGCTGATCGTGGGAAACATAGGTGCTTGCTGCTGTGGCCTAGGGTGCAGACGGCTACGCAAGTACATCCACAACGGATATCCCGCGAAGGTGTAGAGCATCAGGCCTGCAGCACACCAGAAAGCATAGGTATAAATATGGATGGCCTGCATCTGATTTCTCAGAGCTGGAAGCGCATTACGGTGCCGAAAAGCCGCATCCACGCGACTGTTCAGCCTGATTGTTGGAACACTTGGAATCACCTGCTGCTGAATCAAAGCCGATGTAACGGCGTCTGCCTATTGTTTCGATCTGCGAGGGTTCAGTGACGGAAGTGGACTAGGCCGTATATCACGATGATCAGCGCCACTTCGGTCGTAATCGTAGAGAATAGCCAATGGGTGCGATCCGCTGATTTGCCGTTACCTCTCTGAAGCGCGATCATCGCGGTGGCCAGTCCAAGAACGAGGTACATGGTTGTCGTATAGCTGCGCGACAAAAACCAAGCCGTCGTAATAAAAGACACCAAGGCCAAGCGCATCGTCCCAATCCAGAGCTGTGGCACGCCGGGCGAAAGAGCAGAATTACAACTCGTTATTGCCGTTGCCTGAATCGGAATCAGAGCCGGCGGCGCTTCGCAGGCCAAGAAGTATTTCGAAACCAGGATTCCTTCCGAAAGTACTGCGGTTCTCCTGAAGCCACCGTTATTGTTGATGCAGCCCGCTTCGAACAGGGGCAATAGCCCAAAGAGCTTGCCCGGCTGCCTTTGCACGGGGATCAACCGGTTTAGGTTCGTCGTGGTTGTCACCAGTAATGCCACCCAGAGCGTGCTTCCCAACAGCCCAAGCTCGGCAAGACATAGTACGAAAGAATTGTGGGCCGTGATCTCGTACAAGTCCGTGAAACCATTGAATCCGATTCCAAATAACGGAGAACTCTTGAACATTTCCAGTCCATTCGCCCAAGCCTCCAGCCGGTCGGTGCCGTCAGCAGTGGAAATTCCGCGACCACCTGTGAAGTCTAGCGCCAACATGCCAAAGATGAGTGTGGCGGCTAGAACCATGGACGCTGTTGTGCCCAGTTTTTTCCTGGCTGCCATGAGTGCCACGGCGGCCAGTCCGATCAATCCCCCGCGAGAGTGCGTCAAATACGTGGCCCATAGCATCACGGCCCCAGGTAGGAGCACCAAAAAGAAATTGGATACCACTCGCCCTCGCCGCCAAGCAACAAAGGTAAGCGGCAAAGCGATCAAGAGAATTTGCGCAAGATCATTCGGATCGCTGAGAAAGCCCGCACCTCGAGTTCGAGCCAATTGGCCGATCAGTTCGTCCTGCGGAGTATAGATATTGGTTCGCAAGATGAACATTTCTCCTTGAAAGCCTAAGTAATATCCGCAGAGCACCTCCACAGCGACAAATAGGCAGGACGCAACTGCGGCCCCGATCGCAATCTTTAGCCTTCGAATTGTCGTTACGTTTACGACGATAAAGAAAAATACCGCCGCGCTTGGGAGGAACATCCGCCAGCTTTCGAAGACTCCGCCTAGCCATCCATGAGCCACTTGCGACAAGGAAATTGCCACAATGAATCCGAGAAGCAAGTATGTCTGGATGGACGACTCCCAATACCTGTAGGTCAACATGCTGGGAATGGAGGCTAAAGCAGTTATCCCGGCGAGAAATATCAACGCGTGATAGGTAGCCCATTCCTTTCCAAATTGCTCTGGAGAGATGATCGTAACTGCGATATACACGATGGTGAGCGCGAATCCCATGATCAAGCGACAATTTCATTCGACGTATTCAAGCTTAGTTAACTCATTCATGAATTGGTTTTGACCGTTTTATGATAATCGCGGAACAGCCATTCCACAGGAGCAAGATCTGGCTTCACTGAGCGCCGCGTCCGAGAAGAACAGTCTTGATGGTGTTCAAAGCAATCAGCAGGTCGAGCCCCACTGACTTGTTTTTAATGTAATAAAGATCATAGCAGAGTTTTTCTTTGGCGTCCTCAACCGAACTTCCGTACCTATAAAGGGTCTGGGCCCATCCTGTGATTCCCGGACGCACAGATTCCCGCAATTGATAGTAAGGAATCTTCTGACTGAGCGCTGCGACAAACTCAGGGCGTTCTGGCCGCGGACCCACGAGACTCATGTCGCCCTTCAACAAGTTTAGGAGCTGCGGAATCTCATCGATGCGTGTTTTACGAAGGAATTTGCCAACGTGAGTGATTCGAGGATCGCCGCGCGAGGCCCAGGTTGGCCCTGTCTCTGCCTCGGCGTCGGAACACATCGTGCGAAATTTGTAGCAGCGAAACACTACGCCATCCCGTCCCACGCGATTCTGCGAGTACAAGACCCGTCCCGGCGAGCTCAACTTGATTGCTAGAACGACGAATGGAATTAGCGGCAAGCTGAGTAACAATCCGACAATCGAAATCAACACGGAAGCGAACCGCTTGTAAATTCGAAAAAGCCGTGAGGAATGCGAGCCTGGTGAAAACAGCAGCCAGCTCAATCTGATGGATTCGATAGGGACTTTTCCGGTAATCGATTCATAAACGTCATATCCATCTTGGACTCGAACGCCGTGATTCTTCAGCGCTAGCAACACCTCAACAGGTAGCCTTCCACGCCGTTCCTCCATAGCTACCACGATGCGGTCTATGCCGCGGATCTGTCGACCGACGCCGTACTCCTCGCTGAAGCAGGTCTGCAGGGGAGTGAGCGGTATTTCGCTTCGGTCGCGGTTGTCGCATCGCTCTTCGATTGAGGGCATTCGGGCGCGGCCCGCGATGCGAATTCCCAGCTCCGGGCGGGTTTTGATTTCATGTATCAGAGACTCTGCCAGCGAGCCCTCTCCTAAAATGACCACGCGTTCCGCAAGGCTCGCCGTGCTATTGATGGCCGAAAACAACCTTCGCCAGAGCAGCAGTAGTAACCCAACGAATAGGAGACCAATGTTAAAAACTCCACGGCCCAATTTCATTGGCGGGTACAGATAGTAGAGGAGACCCAACGCGATATACGCGACGCCAACGACTTGGATGAGACGAACAACTGCCTCGCGCCGATTACTTACGATAGCGGAGTCATAGAGATCAAAACAGTACATGCAAGTCAGAAAAGCTACCGACACAAACAATATTTTCAGAAAGCCGTCATCATGCGTAAGCATGAAGCTGGTTCTCTCGGGGCCCAACCGGACCACTGCGGAACCCAAAAGGGCAACAGAAACCAAACAGGCTTCGGAGATTCCCAGAATAAGCGTACGTTTCGGGATATAGGCGTGCAGGAAACGGATCAAGCGACGCTCCGGCTTTTGAGGGAGTTAACGAGAACGGAGTTTCCGCGCAATACCAACGAGAGCGACTTATTAATGATGTTCTGAATGGTTCCGACGCCTGGCGACTGCTCCGGCGATCAAGAGTGCTGTGCCAAATAACAGCGCCGTTGCCGGCTCCGGAACAGGCGCTGGCCCCGGCCCGACGGGAGGTGGAGGATTGAAAGCCCGCAGTGGATCTTGCTTCGGGCAACCCCAGCTCAAGAGTGCCACGACGAGGGTAAGCCCAAGAATCAAGCGCTTGGGCAAACTCTTCAATTCCCGTTTTGATGCCGTCCAATTGGAGAGTGTAATCAGGGGCCAGTTGATGTTTCTCATGGGCGCACCGTCCTTCTATCTGAAATGACTCGGAATTGAGCCTAAAGTCTATCTTCCGCTCGACGTAGAGAGGTGGCCGAGCATTGCCTGGTCAAAATCAAGGAAAGCTTCCGTCCCTTTTAATTCCGTAGATAATATAATGTACATGTTAACTTACATCGATTCGAGAGGCTCAATTTGGAAGAAATTCAGCGACTTGAGGATAGACGCGGTGCGCGAATTCCGCAGCGCGCGCCTGGGCACTTATTTCTCCATCATTTGCGTTCGTCCAGATGCGAATCATTGCGCCGTCGGTCGCTTTGTTTTGCAATGCATCAGCAACCATCCAGAACTTGGCTTGGTATTCGCTTGCGATGATCCGTCCATGTGACTGATACCAATAGAGGACCATATATCGGCTCGTTCCCTGTGCCACTAGGTATCCGCTCGCCAGAACGGGAACCCCACGCACGGAACCAATCTCGACGTTGCTGGAGTGGATTGGCTCCCACCCGGAGCCCGGGAGGCAATTCTTAGGAGAGTGAATTTTGTCGCCGGAACGCTGGTCCAGGTAGTAGGCAATATAGAGTTCAATCGGGGGAGCGCTTCCAAGATATATTCGGTTGATATAAGCGTCCGCGCCAATTTCGCGCACAATGTCGCTCTCGAAGGGACGCTCCTCACTATGTAGTAAACCGATCTTGGATGGAAATTCGCGCAATGGACGCGAGGGCAAGGTAGCTTCTCTCGGTCTAGTGTTACGCGTGGCGAAGATTCCTGCGAGCAGAATCAGCGCGACGATGCCGGTGCGCAGGGCCATCACAAAGTTCCCCGCGTGGCGTTATGATACAAGGAGAGTTGACTGAGCAATCTGTGAACCAGCAGGATTGAAAGAAAAGCCAGCGCGAAGCAACCCAGGCCGAGTGCCAAATGAACTGCGCCGGAATCCACGGCGGGCCCGAAAAAATAACTTAGCACGCCCGTTGCAACGAGACGCAGGCAGTTACTCATGATCGCAATGGGAATGGCCGCCACCGCCAGCGCCGTGCGTTTCCATAAACCCGACCGCGCCAAGTACCCAAAAGCGACCGTCGCAGCTAGCAACGAGAACAGGGAGCGGATCCCGCTACAGGCTTCGACGACATTGAGCGTGCAGTTTGGGAGAATGAGCAGATTCCCCTCTCGCACGGTGTGAATCCCGAGCGCAATTAGACCGACCGCCCCCCATCGTGATGCAAACAACTGAAGAGGAAGTGTCATTTGGTAATAGACGATTGCTGGCAGGGGGATCATGAAAAGCAAATAGCCTATCGGAAATGCAATGGATCGCAGCGTCTCGCGACCGGCCAGAAACAAGACGATCCCTGAGATCAAGATCACCAAAGACAATCGAGCAATAAACAACTCCCCGCCGAGCATCCCAAGAACTCGCAGCCCGACTGCGAATAGGATGACGCCAAGACCGAGATTATACGGACGCAGAGGCAGCGAGTGCCATCGATGGCGCTCGTGCCACAAGACATAGCCGGCAAAAACCGGAACAAAGAATCCGTGGCCATAGTTAGGATCGTCCCGCCATTGTCGCACCAGCGAGGCAAAGACAGAGGCATACATGATTGCCACCAAAGTGAGGAGTGACAAGGCCGCGAACCACGCGCCCGTCTGCGGATTGTCCGGTGATGTATCTTTCTCCCGACTTTTGCCGAAGAGCTCGTGTCTGGAGGCGAGAAGGTTGTCTGTATGTGTTATCAATTTCCGCGCAGCCTCAAGGTCACCTAAGTTATTCCGAAAGCTGTCCTAAGTGCTTTCGAGCACCGTAATACTGTCCGTGGTAGTTGGCCTGATCGAATTCGGAAGCCTCATTGACGACCACGCCGATCAGCTTCGGGTTGTCGAGGGCCTGTAAGCCGCTCTTGAGGGCCTTTAGAGGTGTCATGCCTTCGCGGATCACTAGGAGCGTTCCATCTACCAATCGCGACCAGAGGTTGGCATCGATGATTGGCAGCATGGGCGTGGAATCGACGATGACCCAATCGACTCGGCCGGCTACGTCTGCAAACGCCTCCGAGAATGGAACGGAACGAAGGATTTCTGAGGGCCGGTCGCAAGGCTTCCCGGCCGGCAGAAACCATAGGGGCTTGTCTGTGAGCCGGACCAGAAAGTGCCCCAGGTCTTGGCTGCGTCTGGACCACCAGTCGCTGAGCCCTGGCAAATCCTTCAGCCCAAAAGTTGCTCCGAGTGTCGGTCTGTGCAAATCTCCTTCAATCAAAAGGGTTCTAGCACCGGAATACATGGCTAGTGTCACTGCCAGATTCGCTGCGACAAAAGTCTTACCTTCGCTTATTACACTACTGGTAATCTGAACAGACTGTAATTTGTGCTGTCTTCGCATGTTGTCCAACCGAACCGCAAGAGCTCGAAATTTCTCCGCGCCGAGACTATTGGGAGTCATCCATGAGACTAAACGAGATGTCTGCGGTGGCTGCACCATAACCGATCGAGCCCTCTCAATCTCAAAAAGCTTCTTAAGCTGGACCGTTCCCGCAGACCCGACCGGCGACGTTATCGTGTTGGTCGACGACTTGTCCGCTTCGGGGGGGCCGTGAGAAATCAGGTCGGCCGGGACCAAGTCCGGTGGAGCAGTGTTCAATTGACCTTGCTGAATTGTCGCTCTGTCCCAACCTTCAAATAGTCGGCTCATTTGATTTGCATTCTTAACTAGAGATTACTTTTCCTGAAGAGAATAACGTTACTTATGCATTGTAATACGTGTAGAGGTTGCCTATAAAAATCAACAAAACCACTGCCACCAATGCGCCCCGTTCCACATATTGCGCAATGAGCCGGGAATGATCCTCTCGAGGGGTACTCAGGCGAGGAATGCCGACCAGCATTCGAGTAGAAAGAATACCTTCCAAATCTTTCTCCTGACGGAAGCGAACATCGGTTAATTCAAGAAAAATGGCAAGACCGAAACCTAGAAGAGTGCCCGCTGCCAGGCCCATAAGGCTGATCAAGAAACGATTCGGGGAGGAAGGCTTGTCCGGCAACCTTGGCGGATCGATGATGTGGAACTGTTGGCCCTGCTGCTGCTTTCCGAGGCTTGTCGCGAGCTGGGATTGCGTTTGTTTCTGAAGAAGCGAGTTGTAATTGAATTTAGCCTCGTCGTATCCGCGAGAGACCACACCCAGCTCTTGCTCTGTTTCCGGCGTTTGATTCAGCCGACTTTGGTATACGACCGTCTGTGCCTCAAGTTCCTTGGTGGCCTCCTCTTCGTTTTGAATCTCCATTTGATTGGCCTTGAGCTGACTCTGCAGCTGCATGATTGCGGTGGGTGAACCCCGTTGCACTCCTTCGGCGGCAGAAAAGTCGACTGCGCTTTTGGGCTTGTCGGCCTGAGGACTAGAAGCGATTTCTGCTTCGGTCTGCTTCTTCAGAGCCTCGGTCTGGGCGATCTTATCTCGTAGCGCGACGATGTCTGGATGGGTGTCCGTGTAGCGATTGCGCAAGTTTTCCAATTGCAGTCGGAGGTCTTGTAATGTCTGGTTGAGTACCTGTGTAGATATGATAGTCGAATCTGCGCCAAAGCTCGCCTGTGCCGATTGATATTGCTGCAGCAGTGATTCAAGATAAATTTTTTGCTGTTTCGAACTGTCCAATGCGTGTTGAGTGCTCGCCAACTGCGCTTGCAGCCCGGCTAGGATTTGAACGTTGCTCTGCAACTGGCCGGGCAGGTTCCCAGCGTGTTTGGCCTTGAACGTCGTGACTTCAGCCTCCTGTTGCTCCATCTTGACCCGCGCCGCACCCAGCTCACTTTCAAGAAAGGCGGTCGTGTCTTCGGAGAGCTCCCGTTGAGCTTTGGCATTTTCATTGATAAACAGCGACGTTAGTTCACTATTGACGTTTTGCGCGAGTTGCGGAATGTCAGCTGAATAAACAATCTTAAATGTGACAAACTCTCCGCGATATCCCGGCGATCCCACGAGCTCAATTTTGATGTCGTCTCTCATCCGATCGACGGGATCCCTGATCCTGAAGAAACCTTTAAACCGGGGCGGCGTAGAATAAAGTTTGAAGCGTTCTATGATCGCTTGCAGGCTGGCATGGCTCAAAACCTGCTGGGTTGTGCTCTGCAACCGATTTTGGAGATTTACGTTGACGTTCTCCAAGACGTATTGGTCGGATACTTTTTCTTGTTCCGCGGAGATCAACGCGTCGGACTGATAGGTGGTCGGCAAGAACCAACTTACTACCCATACCATCAGCCATGTAAGAAACAGAGGAAGTAACACCCACCAGCGTCGTCGCAACACCACGGCGAGATACTCTTCCCACCCACGCGGAATCCGCTCTTCTAGTTTTTCAGCCATTGTTGGCCTCTTTGTGAACATCTTGTCTGCGAATGTGGCGCAAGGTTTTTCAGCTCCGTTGGTTGGACATTTGGCTCACCGGCTTCCGCGCCTCATTTCAGCCTTTATGGTTTCTGTTTGGTTGTCGTGCGTCGCGCTTGGGCTATTGCAAAATTCTTGGGCGCAAACCGAAGGTAAAACCTACGGAAACCGCGTGGCTGATGAAATTTCTTTGACAAGACCGCGCGGCGCATCCAGGGGCATTCGTAGCCTGTAACCGCGCTCCATAGCTCGCAAAAAAGCCTGCTCCCCGATTCAGCTGATGGTCGAACCTGGCCACGGCGTACCAGGAGGAGAAATTCTGATGGCTTAGGGCAATGGGGAGCGGCACCAAGCTGTCATTGGTTGCATAACCAACAGAGACTGAACCTTGCGATCTCGGACTCAGTTTCCGCTGTATGGTCGCCTCGGTCTGGCCAGTCTGAACGCCCACAAGCTCTCCGCCTCCTCCGTTTACGAGGTGGTTATAGCTAAGAAGCAGCATTGTACGGTCAATTCTGTAATCCAGCGAGCTGTCCACTGCCCAAGAGTATTGGTTCTCGTTACCTGTCAGCATTCCGCGCAGCAAGACCATGCTCGGGCCGGCAGCAACTTGAAAGCTCAGCTTACCAGTTACGTTTTGCGCATAACCAAGCTGCACCACCTGATCCCCTATACGCAGAGGAAGATGTGTATAGATGAAGCCAACGGCGCGGTAGATCACTGCTATCGAACTCTGCGGATTCAGTGAGTAATTGTAGCCAGTTTGAAATAGCCCTTGGGTGCTGTTTATAAAGTTCGCGCCAAAAAAATCTAACGTCCCGTAGGAGCCGGAGGCGGTCCAGGAAGAACGCGGGCTGAGTTTGTACTCTATTTGTGCCACGGCTGTATTGCTCAATCGCGGGGCAATAATCGTGGGAATTGACTGGTTGGGAGCGAGAATCGGATTCAACGAGATACCCGGGCCACTGAAGAATTGCAGTCCCCCGACACCTCCAAATCCAAAGGGCGATTCCGAAAGAAAGCTAACTTCGTCACCTAAGAGTAGTGAGGTGCGCTGCCGCGTGGCGGTATATGTGAATTCCAAGTCTTGGATCGCCGAGTTCAAGTACGATGAAAACATTCCTCCGCCGGTGTAATGCAAAAGCAATTCTGAACGACCTGACACACGATTCAAATCCAAAGTGCCGAGCGCGTAGTTGAATGCGGTGGGCTGAACAAAACCTGACGCCGAGGAACTCGTGGCCATCTGCGATGTAACGCTGAAACTCGATACAAGAAAGTTGCGGGCACCCAAGCTTTGACCTAGTGTCTGTTCCTGAACTCCACTTAATGGGCGGTCATCCATCGACGGTTGAACTCCCGTGCCTAAGTCCAGAGCCACTGGACTGGTGCGCCCAGCCGGCAACGCACTTAGGTAGGGCGCCACAGGCTGTTCGCGCGGATCAGGCTTTGCTGGATCCGCTTCTTGTGCTTGGACTGCGCGTACGCACACAATTACGGCAGCGAATACGCAGGCTAGAATGCGGACCGGTTTAGTCAATTTTCCCTACGGAACCACGATGGTGTCGCCCGGTTTCAGACGAATATTTTGCTCCATCTGGCGCCCACGAATGACTTCCCTGTAGTTGACAGGAAATATCTTGTCGGTGCCGTTTTCGGCCCGCATGACGTAAATCTTCTTTAAGTTGGCAAATGGTGTGAAGCCACCGGCGATGGAGAGCGCCTGCATTACTGTCATGTCTGGTACGAGCGGGTAGGCGCCTCCCCGGGTTACTTGACCCAAAATATAAATCCGGAGGCTGCTCATCTGCGCCACAATGACGGTCACCTGGGGATGAATGATGTTTGCGCGCAACTTTTCAGTGATCTCCGAGCCAAGCTGCGTAGGAGTCAAACCGGCTGCTTGCAAGTCGTTCAACAATGGGAGAGAAATCTTGCCATCTCTGCGAACAGGGACAGTGCGCGAGATCTCCGGTTCCTTCCACACGTCGATGATGAGCACATCTTCGGGTGCGATAGAGTAATTAGGATCCACGGTCGCTGGCTTCGTTGGCTGTGGGGCATCATTTCCTGCCGTCAGCATTCTTGTTTCCTCGCTCCTAGTGCCCTTCCGCGTCTGCCCCTGCGCTTGCACGGAAATGGGCAACGCGGCAAGTATTGCTCCTCCCAAATACAAGCACTTTCTCATCACATCCTCGCTTGCAAGTCTAATGATCGACTGAGGCGCTTACATTCACACTTGTTTCAATCGAACTCGGATGCCGTTGATTGGATTAGGATCCCTGCTGGGCAAATTGAGCCTTAGGCTTATAAGCTCGAACCATTCTCGGCGCAGGGAAAAATGCTCTACCAACGCTCGATTCGCGAAAGCCGAAACTTTAGGCTAGCCCGATGGCTTCAGGCTCTCGGGTCCGTCGCCCACCGGCGGCATGTCCTGTGGAAGAAACTCCTAACCTTACTGCGTTTACCGCCTCTACTTGGAATGCCGAAACTTCTATCGCGGCCGCCGTTTTTAACATTTCCACGGATAGCACCAGACGTGAGACGCTCTTCTTCCGAACCAAAATCCCCTCGATTCCTGCTAAGGGCCCACATTTGACTCTCACCCGGTTTCCACATTCTAGGAACCGATGCGCCTCCACTCGCGTACCGCACTCAATAACTCGTCGAATGGCCTCGATTTCTGCATCTGCAATCTCGGCCGGTCGGCCTGCACTTGACACTATCCAATATACTCCCGGCGTCGCGATGATCTCCAAGCGGCGCTCTATGCCCCCTTTCAGAAATACGTAGCACGGAAACAAAGGTAAAGAGAGTGCTTTGGTTCGGTCCTTCCAATTGTGAGAGGTTGCGTACAGCGGAAGAAAGGTGCTAAATCCCTTGTTAGTGAGAATTCTATTTACTATCTTCTCGTGTTGATGGCGAGTATAGGCAGCATACCAGGAGCTGCCAGAATGTTGAGTAGCATCTATAGTTTTCACCTCTCTAGACATAAAGCTCTGCCCTGTGACTTACGGTTCCGAGTTCTGTAAGTCATCTATTTTGTTTAGAACGGTACAAAAACCTAATCAACGACAGCGAGGGTCGTCCTCTTGCCATGCACTTGGCTCGTGCTCCACGGCATGAAGCAGCACTCGTCGGATCTTCGCTTGTGCCGACTCTTTCTCGCCCAGACCTCTTAACCCTTGATCGGCGACCACGCTTACGACGGCCAACCGGCAAACCGGGCGAACTTCCCCGGTGCAGCGACGCTGTTTCCGTCGTTGGAAAATCGCTTTATTAGTTTCCGTCGTATCGTCATTCGCAGGGAAAAATACCCGGCTACTTCCTCGCAATCGTGCGCCTCGCACGCTCAGTTAGATCACCACCTATTTTTGAGATGGCTTTCCCTTGCATTTGCATTTGCATTT